>Ga0194048_10000156_pt1 | contig 30776 bp, 42 predicted proteins | sample JunL225m_MetaG_FD_161685 | JGI IMG/M metagenome (GOLD analysis project Ga0194048, IMG submission 161685) | Anoxic zone freshwater microbial communities from boreal shield lake in IISD Experimental Lakes Area, Ontario, Canada - Jun2016-L222-5m | ecosystem: Environmental > Aquatic > Freshwater >...
CTCCACCGTAGGCAGTCACGACCAAAGCCGCGCCAGCCGCCGTTGTTGTCACTGAAACAGAGGCATACAACGCAAAAGCCGCAGGAAGAATAAGCGGCTGCGAGTAGGTCAACATGCCGCTATACGAAAGCGCAGTAGCCGACGGCGAAACAACAGTGGTCAGGATTTCGTTAATCAGAAACGCCGTCGTTCCGTCCCAGGCCCAAATGCCAACAATGTTAGCAACAGAGGCAACCGAGATGCCAGTTGATGCCGCTGTAACGCCAATGCTGTCAATGCGTAGACCGTTGGTGCTGACGGGAACAAACGCCGTGATGTTCGCCGCCGCAAGGTTAGCCGTAGCCGTTGGGCCTCGCGTTGTGCAAGCCGTGATGGCTGACATATTCAGCGATTTAATGTAAGGCGTTTGAGCAAAGATTGGTGTTGATGTAACGGCCATTAGAAGCCTCCGAAGTTATTTGCTGTGTAAATACCGGCCCCGGCTAGAACGACCGTAGGAGTTGCCCACGACAGGTTAGCTCCTGCCCCAGTAGAAGTTACTGTCAAAACTTGTCCGGTAGACCCGATTGGAAACCGCGTATTACTAGTGCCAAAGTAATAGATTAGATCACCTTGGGTGGTCGTTGGCGCTAAGGCACTAAATGCGCCAATCGCCGTTGTCGCTGAAGTACCCCCATAACCAACACCAAGCGTGCCGGTTGCTGTAATGGTGCCAGATGCCGTAATTGGGCCACCGTTAAACGTCAGGCCAGTACCGCCCCCTGAAACATCTACGTAGTTGACGGTGCCAGCAAAAGCATTTGACCAAATTGGTAGGCCACCGCTAGATGTCAGAACTTGGCCACTAGACCCAATGGCTAGACGGACGTTCGCACCAGCCGCGCTGACGCGGTAGATAAGATCGCCAGATGTCGTTGTCGGGGACAGCGCCGTGAAAGCCGCAATGGCCGTGGTGGCCGAAGTGCCGCCGTAACCAACACCAAGCGTGCCGGTTGCCGTGATGGTGCCAGATGCTGTGATCGGACCACCGTTAAACGTCAGACCAGTACCGCCACCGGACACATCTACGTAGTTGACCGTGCCGCCAGAGGACGGGCTGATCCAAACCGGCAAGCCCCCGCTGGCTGTTAAAAGCTGCCCACTGGAGCCAATCGCAAGCCGCACGTTTCCGGTGGAAGTGCGGTAGATCAGGTCGCCAGAGGTTGTGGTGGGGGCCAGCGCGTTGAAGGCAGCAATCGCCGTCGTAGCCGATGTGCCGCCATAACCTAAACCAAGCGTGCCAGAGGCAGTGATAGTCCCAGCCGTAGTGATGGGACCGCCGCTATATGTAATCCCAGTACCGCCGCCGGATACGTCAACCGAGGTAACCGTGCCTGTACCGGCTGCGGTTATCCAAACAGGCAAACCACCACTAGCAGCCAATATCTGGCCATTAGACCCAATGGCTAACCGCACGTTTCCGCCTGAAGCGGCAGTACGGTAGATCATATCCCCAGAAGAGGTGGTCGGGGCCAACGCATCAAAAGCCGCGCTGGCGGTCGTCTGACCGCTTCCGCCGTTAGCAATCGGAACGGTCGTGACGTTGAATGTATTGGTCGTCGCTAAGGACAGCGCCGTACCGGCGAAATAAGTCGTGCCAGACGCGGCCATGTAGACCGCCATCTGAGCCGCCGTGCAGTATTCAGCCGGAGGACCAGCAATATGCTGGACTAAGAATTTGTCAGTCCCAACAACTTGGGGTGATGGGTCTAATTCGCTAATAAGGACGTTGGGCATTAAGGCACCGGAATTAAAGTGGGGTTATTTCCACTTAAGAAGTTAAATCCGTCATTACTCGGGTCTTGCGGATTAACGCCAGTAATGATCGGCATGTCATAATCCGCGACGATAAATAGCATAGGCTCTGGATTAAGAGCGTAGTTTTCCGGCCTGGGGTTCTTGATCGGAACCGGATCGGGCGGCAGAACCAGCATGGAGTAATACGGGTTCGGAACGTCGTCGCAAACGCCGCAGACGTACAGCTTCGTACCCACCGGCACGGACCCGCCGCGATACTCCCTTTTCTCAACCAAATGGCCGTGCATCGTCCACATGCCGCAGCCGTCGCAAACGGCGACGGAGCGAGGGCTTTTGACATCAATATCAATCGGTGCCCTGGCGCGACGGTGTAACGGCGATAACCGGCTCATGCGTACCTACCATACAACATGCTCGGCTTGATGACCGTAGGCACCTTTTCGCGGTCTTCAGCAGCCGCCGCTTGGTAGGCTACATCGGCCATACCTTGCAACATACCGGCCTTCTCGGGTGCCCATTTCACCGCCAAACGGGCAGCCATACCAGCCGCCATAGCATCAAACCAACGCTGGGGCACATCCAGGGTATTAGTGGGGTTCCCTGGGTCTTGCGTAAAGTTCATGGTGTAATAAAACAGCGTATACGTCGAGATGTCTGGCGTAGGCCAAAAGTACACTGTCGGCGTAATGGTACGCTCAAAGTAATATTGTGTCGGCGGGGCTTGCTGCTGTTTGTTGGGGATAGACGCATAATCAGCCCGGCTAATGGGCGAAAGCATAATGTCCGTGTTAATCCCGCCGCTGGTGGTACGCCGGTAGACCTGGAACATTTCCACGTTCTTGGCGTTCAGCGCGAGGCTCTGCTGGCCCACAGTCAAGGCTGAGTTGTTAAGCGTGACTTCCCAAAGGTTAACGCCCTTATTGGCCCATTCGGCGCACAGATAGCTAAGGCTGCGAATGGCACTCTGTACGTCATTGGCCGACAGGTCTGAAGCCTCACGGCCCATACGCTCGTAAGCCTCGACGATTACGCTATCAAGTTCGGTGTTTACGCCAAAGTCATACGTGCCGGTAAGCGTCATCTAACAGGCCCACCTTTTTCTAGCGGCTTTACCGCGTTCGCCGGTCCAGCTTTGCGACCTAGCGCAAAAGCTCTTCTTACGGCCCGCGTCGGCCTTGCTCTTGGGGTTCGGCGCTGGGGGCTTTAGATTGCTCCCCGTGCGCCGATTGATGGACGCCCTACCTTTGGCAGTCAAACCAGCGCCCTTAGCCACAGACAGCTTGTAGCCGCCTGAAACCGTCATCCCGCGCATTTGGTCTTTCTTGCCACGGGCCATCGGTTTTAGTACCCCGATTGGTTAAAGTTGACGTTCATTGTGCCAGTAGCTGTAGTGCTGGCAAGGAAGATGGCGCGATACGCTGTGGCGTTTTCGTTAAAGGTAAGGTTTGTGGAAGTTCCAATAGACGAAAGCCCTGTAGCCGCAATTACCGCTGGTGTCGTGGTCGTGGAAATCGGGTCAAAAGTATGTTGAATTGAAACCAAAGAAGTTGTGGCTGTATTCATAGTGATTGCCACGGACACAACTACAGGGTTCTGGAAAGTATCAACCATAGCCCAGCGGCTGGTGCCGGTAATACCGACACCAACCGTGAACGCGCTAGTTGCAATAGTCCCAACTGAGATTGCTGTGACTTTAAAGAACTCAGCCACAGTAGTGGCCGTAGCATTGTTTGGCCCAGTAAGCGTTGTAGATACAGCATACCCAGACGTATCAATACCCGAGATAGTAAAGGTCGATGAGCTAATGTTTCCCGTTGATGTAAGCGTAATCGTCCGTTGAATACCGGGCGCTACAGTCACCGCAAAGGGCGTTACACCAGCATTAAAATTAGATAGCGACCCATTAAGAACAAGGGACTGATCTGTGGCCGTAGTCGTTTGCGTAGCGCAAACGCCATTAACCGTTTGCGTGGGGAAGCTGAATATTACTGGGCGCATTTGCTACTCCAAGAGAAGGGGCATGGCCATTTGTTAATGGGAGTGGCCCACCCAACATAGCGTTATATATAGCATGTTCCCCGCCAACACCCATAACCGGCTGCGGAGCAGCAATCGGCTGAATAACGGACGGACTAGCAACCTGTAGAACTTGGAACTGAGCGGCTAGTTTAGGCGGATTCCGAATACGTTCTTCGTGCGCCAGGATTTGCTGGGCAGTCATAATCTTACCACCCATGCCGGGCGGGTGGTTCGGGTCTACAAACCAGCCGTAGGGCTGCTGGTGATTATACATATCCATCAGTGTTGAGTTCTGAGCGACGGCAAAGCGAACGCCGCGCTGGGTACCAATACCCATGTAGAACTCGCAGCACGCACGGCCAGACTCAGCCAGATGTACGTCAGGATACGAGAAATCGCAGCCAAACAGGCCAATTTCGTTAAAGCCGTCAGCCAAAGCCAGGGCGATGGCATACGAAACACTGGTATTGAAGTAGGTAATGCCGCCAAACGAAGCCATAACCCGAGCAAACGGGTAAACGACATGGTTCGGATAACGGGGATGCGGCCACGATGTATAGAACGGGGTGTTGTCCTTCAGCGCGTATTCGCACATATCACGGACAACGGGGTGGCCCAGGTAAGGGTGAACAGGGTCAACGTGGATAATACGGTCGCAACGAATCTGTGCGCCCATATAGTTAATGCACCACGTTTCCGCGTTTTGGAGGATTTCAGGGCGGCTTTCCATAAGCTGCGCCTGGAAGAAATCTGAACGGCTTGAACCCATAGCAATAATGTTGACCGCCTTACGAGCCGGGGCGTGCATGATCGCTGTAGGTGCTGCTTGAGCTAAATGAGATTCTGTCACGGGTTACTTCCTTGCCTAGTTACCGTCAATAAAAACGCCGGGGCATGACGGCCATACCCCGGCGATTAACATTAAGCAGAATATGGCGTTACGCCATAAGTATTTTCTTTGGTGTCGCTGGCAGCCGCAACCCCGTCATTCGGGGTAATGAACATCATGTTAATATACCTGACACCATTGGCTAGAGCAGTCGTAGCCAATGCAACCGTTCCGCGAACGTCAGCGGTGGTAGCGGTGGCGACGCCCGTCGCGGCAAGACCAGCCGTCCAGGTCGCAGGGACGGTCGCGGATTCGCCGTTGATATGGACACCAAGCCCTTTTCCGACGTTAGCAATACGGAACGGCAACCCGTAAGTATCCGTGTTGCCAATCGTCAACGCGCCGGTAGCCGCACCGTTCGCAGATGCGGTGGTGACGGTTTTAAAGGCCGAAAGCGTATTAACAAAAGAACCAGTGGTTCCCAAGGTATTACCAGTCGGGCCGGTGAGGGACGCAGTAAGCGGCGCACCATACGCATCCGTACCTTGGATGGTAAATGTCACCGTCGCCATGTTGCTGGAAGCCGTAATGGTTACACAACGCGGAACGTCAAAGGTAGCAACGCCGTTGCTAACCAAAACACCCGTGCCGGTTAGAGTACCCGCAATGGCCGAAGACGCATAAAACACGCCGCTGGCCAGGGAGGTGGACGCCGTTCCAAGCTGGTAAACGTAAACCTGGGTCAGCGGGACGCCATAAATTTCGTCCTCAGCATAACCCGTAGGAGGGGTGTAGTTGCGGTTATACGCAGCACGCCCCATTTTGATGCTATCAAAGAAAGTTGTCATAATGACGCCTCACTGTTTGTTGTGAAAAGGGCCACCGCACCATTTTGCGGCACGATGGCCCTATTCTCTATTTAACCCCCAGGGCTATTAGGTAGCGCCAGAGCTACCATACGCACCACGCGGGTTAGACCAACCGAACGAATAACGCTCGATAGCCTTAGCCAGCAAGTTGTCGCTGGTAAAGTCAGTGAACACATCAGTCTCAAGAGCTTCACGGACGTAGTGCTTCAGACCATTCGGCGCGTCGGTCATAACGAACCAGCCGTTGGTGTCGGTCAAAAAGTGGTTGACGCGATAACCCTGCGGCACGGCACCAATGTTGTAGATCGCATTGATGTCGTTGTTCGCGGTGCCGGTGCGGAACTGCGAGTGCAGAATACGGTCGGCAGTGAACTGAAGCTGCGGCGGAACGACCAGCTTGGTCGGCTTCGTCATCGTGATGAGGCCAGCCTGATCGCGGAACTGCGAGATGGTTACGATAGCGTCTTGCAGCGACGATTCGTTCAAGTCCACCTGCACGCTCGGCGTGTTGGCAAACGTGCCGGTATCAATCGGGTGCGCGGTCGAGAAGAGAGGCTGACCATCGCCACCCGGATACGAGGACGAGAAGCCGTTGTTCAGAACCGAAGCGCCGTTGACTTCTTTGCTTTGCAGCATCGAGTTACGGAGCGACTGTGCCTGAAGCGGGAACTGCGACTCATACAGGTTATCCTTCATCGCCTGACGGGTGATGATGAAGCCAACGCTGGTGTAGCGGTGGTAGTAGGTCGAGATAACGCGCTGTCCCATATCCTGGAACTGCGTCGGCGCACCTTCACCTTTGATCGAGGCGAGGCCGAGCAGCTTCATTTCAACTTCAATTTCAACTGCTTTATCGGAAGTATGGGTCGTGAAGATTTCCGTGTACTCAGCAGGGTACATGGGATAATCGCCAAAAACTTCTGCCAAACCGGGGCGGAGAAGTTGCTGGATTGAACTGGTATTAATAGTCATGTGTTTGCTCCTAGGCCAAAAGCGTTACGGGACTAAATAACGTGCCCCGGGGTTCCAGCAGAACGCTGGCCATTGTTGATTTGAACAATCCAGTTAGCGAACGCGCCAACGGCATTATTAACGCGGGGGTCAAGAGAAACGATCCGCATGTTAAGGCCAGAAGCCGAGCTTGCAGTTGAGTTGTTAAGCGTGACAGCAGAGATACCCGTGCGGGTGCTGCCAGCCGTGTACAGGAAGTTGGCATTCAGGCCAGGGGCCGACGCGGCTAACGGAGTGCCCGAAGCGCCCGTACCATCACCTTCGGTGATCGTGTACTGCGCCATCGGATCATCGATGACCAACGCCACCGGGGTGTTGCCCGAAAGGAAAGCCGTCGCGCCGTTGAAGTAGTTGGCAAACTGCCAGACGCCCGAAGTGTCCTGATATTTGCAGCCCTGGAAAACGCCAGTGATTGCAGAACCAGCAACGCCGCGAATGATGACACCCGCCGTGGAAAGCGCCACGGGATCGTTCTGGAAGATCGTCTGTCCACCCGTCGCCGGGATGTTGTACTGATTAGTGATACCATTGAAGGTAACGCCGTTGCCGCTGTTAAGCGGCTGGAGGCCAGCGCCACCAGATGCACCGTAAGACATGTTATATACTCCGTTCAGATGCGCCATTATTAGCGCGAAAACCTGGGTTTTTTACTGATTGCCACTACCAGTGGCCGGAGCAGATAACGTAACTGCCGTCGATAACGGGTGCTTTTGCACCCGGCCAAATACGTGATTGGCGTCGATAATCCGCTATTGCGGAAGCGATATAACGACCTAGATTACCACGATTTGAGCCTTATGTAAGCCCGTATCGTGGTGGGGTGGCCAGGACTGGCCCCTATCACACACTCCGGCAAGGGAAAGGTGGGCCGGGGCTTTTTAACCCCAGCCACCCCGTAACTTACTCCTTGAACTCGGCCTTATGGCCAAACTCAGTCTTAGATTCATCAAAGCGCGGCATTGTCTGTGCAAATGGATTAGAGCCAGCGGCCTGAGTCCATTGCGTGCCGTTCATAAGTTGCCTCGATCTAGCCTCAAGAGTAGCCTTATCACGTTTTACATCAGCGGACGGCTTTTCGCAAAGAATCAGACCGCCTTCATCAATGTAAGAGTTGTCGTCAGAGCCAAAGCCAATGTTCGGCACGGGCGGAAACAACTCAGGGTGCCGATCACGGGGCACCGGGGTCCAGCCAGCGCGGTACTTCTGGTTCCAGTTGTCTTTATTCTGCGTGCCAGCGTTATCAAACGTGATGGCGACCCAAGCATAAGTCATGGTCTTGGGAATAACCTCTGGCGGAATGTAAAAACGCGATTGGTGAGTAGTCCGCATGGCAGAACGGCTTTCCGCAGTACGTGTCATGCTTTCGCGGGTTTCAGAATTACGTGGTTTGCGACCCATGATGAGTCTCCTTTAAGTCTTGTTTGTATTCATAAGGCGACGAGCGTAGCTCACCTTAGCGTCAGCAAATGACATTGGTCTAAACTGCTGGGAATGACCCTGTGGGTATTTTGGGCCACCGCCGTTATCGACCATTTTCTTAACAAACCGAATTTGGTCGCCCGTCAGCTTAAACTTAGTGGAATTTGTGACTTGACCGCCAGATGACATCGACCGAGTAGGGGCCGCGACGGGAGAGGCTCTTTTCGGTTGCGCTTTGGGCTGTTCCTGCTCTTCTTCGCCAAAGTAATCAGGGAACTGTTGACGCATATGCTCTTCAACGGCCTGGAAATACTCCGGTGAAGCAACTTTATAGTTCAATCGACCACTTGAAATCTGCCGTTCTAGCTTTGTAGCAAACATGGTGGCTTCAATGTGCATATCATCGTCGTAATCAGGGTTACCAACCGGCTTGCCAGCGCGGTCAAACACCACATCGCCATTGTTATCGCGCTGAACCGCATCAAAATAGCGATTCTCCATCATCCAACCCTTAATTTCGGGCGGAAGCTCAGGAGTTTGCATATTCTGAGGCTGTTGCTGCGCTTGTTGCTGCCGGGGCTGCTCGGCTGGCTTGTTTTTCTCAGACTTCTTCCAAGCCTCAACGTCGTCCATCGTCGATTTAGCAGATGCTAGCCGTTCGGCAGCTTCGGTGATCTTGGTCGGATCACCGCTTTCAATAGATGAAGAGTGAAAAGCACGCGCCTCACGCAAATCGGACTCAGCTTTAGCCGCGTAGCTGTGCATTGCTACGTTAGAAGCCTCATTAGCCTTGGCTTCAAACTCAGATGCACGCTGGCGTTCACGCTCAAGCTCGGCCTGAAGCTGGTTTGCGTAGCCACGGGCCTCGTCACGCTCATGGGTCAGTGTTGCGTAACGCTTCGGGCCACGGCGTTTGAAGGTTTTCTTAGTCTCTTCGGCTTCTTCGGGAGCTTCAGAGGCTTCAGCTTCTCCGCCTTCTTCAGAAAGCTCAATCTCTTCATCGTTAAACTCCTCTTCGCCCGTCAGGTTCTGAGGAGTCTGCGGCTCAGGGGCTGGGTTCTGACCCGCGCCCTCCGCTGCATAAACTCTAGTTGGTAAAATATTCATGCTACTTGCCTATACTTTGGGTGGAACATAAACCGAAGAAAGATCGGCGGGGTCTTCTACCGTTCCAATGATTTTGTCATCCGGCAGAACGCCAATCGCCACACCGCGCCAGTTGGTGAGCCACGTTGAAGCGCGGGGAATAGCTACCCAGTCGCCTACGCGGCATGTCGGGCCATCGGCCCAGGCTTCGCCAGTGTCGCGGTTCTTGAAGCAGCCAGGGCCAATGGCAACGACAAGGGCGCTGCAAGATTCAAGCGCGTCTTGTTTCTGCACAATCGGGGCTGTCCAAAGGGTCTTTTTTGAACCGTCTGGCATGTCGATAATCGACAGTTCATCTGCCCTGACGTAAATCTTGACCGCGATGTAATACCCAGCCGGACGGAAACCGAACTTCTTGCCTGTAAGCTCAACAAACTGTTTATCAATTAGATTCTGGGCCTCTTTAATTTCGTGTTCTTCCACATATGGAAGTGCAGTTACCTTAGCCATAATTAATCCTTGCCTGTTGGTTGGTTTCAGTCCCCGGCTCTTCGGGGTTTATCAGCTTCTTGTACTCTTCCTCCACAACCGACATGAGCATGTTGATCGCGTCTATCGTTGCGTTGGTGTCGATTGCGAAGAAGGCGATTTCTTCTGCCGTAGCGGCGGGAACCGCCGCGCCCTCGACAACCATCGGGGCGCGGGGTTTGCATCTTCGGAGTGCGTTTATTTTGTCTTCCCGAATTTCCCTTAGCCTTGCCGTGACCTTCCTTGCCAGCAGGTCTGCACTCATTTTTTCTTCACTTTCTCCGGCAAGCCAGATAGCGACTTACCTTTTTCCGTTTTTACAAATTCTTTAGCTACAGATTGCTTTATGCCCAGCTTCCTAGCCATTGCTGGCCGGGAAGCTGCTGCTTGCATAAACCGATTCTGAGCTTTGCTAACGACCGGCATGGCTATTTGCCTTTGCTTTTTTTAACGCCTTTCGGCTTCAGACGAATGTCTTTTACGGGGCGCGACATATCAGCCTCCATTTACATAAGGAACTTTTCTAATTTTATCCGGGGTCGGAGATGCCCTGCGAAGTTTGGCAGCACCGCCAGCGGCCTTCTTCATGACTTTGCCGCCGCGCTTCATCGGGGGAGCCATCTGCGGAGCCATCGGAGGAGCCATCTGCGGAGCCATCGGAGGAGCCATGCCAAGGCCAGCCATGCGCGTGCCGGGCATCGGGGTCGCAGGACGACGGGCTTTCTGCAAAGCGGCCATAACGGCCTTAGCTTCGCCAACGGTGCCCATGACTTTCTTTTGGTTGCCTTTAGCCATACCACCTTTAGCCATGCCACCTTTGACCATGCCGCCTTTTTTCATTTCCATGTCTTCAGACCGGCCAGGATAGGGGTTAATGCCCTTTTTGGCCTTCTTCTTGTCCTCTGAGGTCAACGGCTTCAGAGGCTCTGACGGAACGGGTTTTTTAACCGTGCTGCCATCAGCATACTTCTTCACCATCCCGCCGCTTTTCAGCTTGGACTTCTGGCCGGGGTGCATAAGCCGGTTGTGACGCGCCAGCATGGCCTTGTCCTGCTTCATGTCGGCCTTCATTTCGGCTTTCATGTTGAAGGCACCGCCCTTAGCCATAACCTTGCCGCCTTTGGCAAAGGCAACGAGTTTGCTAACAGCCGGGGCTGGCTGACGGTCATTCTTCATGCCCATCGTCGGCTTCTTATTCAGAGCCATAACGTGCGGCATCATTTTCTGAGCATTGCGGCGCATCGAATCCATTAGAATTTGCTCCTTGTCCCGAAGGTCTTTGGTTGGGAAACTTGTTTCTGCCTGTCTTTCTCGTAATTCAACATGGCAATACGCTCACGAGTCAGGCGGTCCTCGCGGCTGGATTTGAGCTTGAGCGTTTCCGTAAACGCCTTGCTGCTAGTGTTGGCTTGTATTTCTTGCAACTTGGCCTGGACCTTCGCGGCCTCGACTTTAAGCTGCTCCATAGCAATCTGGCCTGGGGTGGGGTCTTCGCCACCCTGCGGTTTAGCAATCTGCTGCATCGCCTTGGCGACCAAGACAGCAATCTGGTTTTCAACTTCAGGCGGCAACTGCTGGCCTTCTGGCGGCAACTGTTGGCCCAAAATCTGCTCAACTTGAACCCGCATCTTGGCGGCTTCATGCTCGGCAATGTGCGCCGGGACCGTTACCAACTCAGGCTTCTGCTGCATCAAAACCGTGTGAGCAGAAATATGGGCATCATGGTCTTGGTACGCGCCAGCCGTGACCGGCTTGCCGTTTAACAAGTTCTGGTTTTCGCTCAACGGGTCCATCGGCTTGGCTTCTTCCTTGGGAGGCAGAAGCGCCGTAATCCGCTTTTCGTCTATGCCCATTTCCACGTACATCTGGCGGTAAGCCTGATATTGATCGTGCAAGGCCGGAGCCTGGGTGGCAAACCGAAGCAGGGCTTCGGCACGCATCATGCGCTGGGCAGAGGACGTAATGTTGGGATCGCTGACGGGGATAACGTCAATCTGGTCCGAGAAGTCAGCCCTCATGACCACATTGGGACCACCAGCCACCGGCCAGGGGTAGGGCTGTTCCGGCAGGAACTGGCCAAACAGGGCAGCAATTAGCTTAAATTCGCGCCTGTAGGCGCGGTGGGCGGCTTTTAGGGTGGCAGACTGCACGCGGTTAGCGGCTTCCAGAAGGGCCACTGTGGTGCCCACAGGGGCGTCTTGACGACCTTCTCCAACCGCTACCTCAGTCATGCCGCCCAGGCGTTCCCCATTCTCACGGGTGGCCTTCCAAAGCTCCATGCTCACAGGCGACGGCCCTTTGTAGGGCATCGTCATAATGGCCTGTTGAATCGGCATACCGCCGGTATCCAGTTCGCGGAACTCGCAGGGGCCGATCATGACGTTGTTATCGTCACCCCGCATACCCTTCACTTTTAGGCCCCCTGGGAACATCTCCAGGGTGGCGGCGTCAATCATCTGTCTTTGCAGAGAAGTCGCGCCCTTGGCCGTATTACCCAGGATATGGGCATAGCCAATGCCATAGAACCCCAGACCGGGGACAAACTTAAAGTGTGTAAAATACTGAATCTTGGAGTAAGTCTGGTCTTCTTCTTTCCAGTTCCGGCGGATCGACAGAACCTTCTTGGAGCCAGTCTCGACCGTGACAATGTAAGGCAGCGGCAAGCCGGTTTCTGTCGGCTCTTCTTGGTCGTCCCCGCCTTCGGCTTCTTTATGCTCAAAACCGGCCAAATCGAGGTCAATGTGGCACTCGTAGACCTCGTAAGGCGCTTCGTCTGAATCGGTTGGTTTGGTCAGCCCTTGGGTATAGGTAGACTTGTCATCCAGGGGCGAGTTTTTGTCGTCCAGATAGTCCGGTTCTTTTAAATCTACATCGCAGTAGAAACCGCTGATTTGGCGCATCTTCATGTCTTTTGGCGACATATTGATGATGTGCGTAGCCCGAGGGCATGTCTCTAAATCGTCAGTGCTAAAAGAAACAACGAAATCCTGTGGTAGAATAAAGGGACTGACCACCCGGTTTAGGATCGGGTCTTGGTAGGTCTTCTTGAACGTGCAGCCAACCAGGGGGAGCCAAAACAGCATTTGGTCGTTCTGCTCAACCCACTCGGGCGCACCTTCCATCAAGTAGTAATTCATGAACTCTTTAACGCGGGAAGCTTGGGCTTCCGTTTCCGGCGTCGGCTGGCCAATGATCTGGGTCTTAACCGGGCCGCTGGCTGGCATCAGTTCGGCGCTGGCGGTCGCGTGCCAGCGGATTACCGCTTCCAGCAAAATGGGGTCAAACACGCCAGCCGCGCCGCTGAACGGAATAGACCGATCCTCGATCTTTAGGCCGAGATACGTCAGGCCCTGAGACAGCATACTTTCCCAATCAGAACGGGATTTGCGGTCTTCATCGACGTAATCAAGAATATCGTTGGCTAGAGATTGAAGGTCGCTGTCCTCCATATACTCAGCAAGATTGTCATCATGCGCGACAGGCCCTTCTTCGCCATCTTCCGGCGCAAAGTCGATAGTCTCGCCGCCATCTTCGTCAGGGGTGATCGACGCGCCATCGGCAAACGTAAGATCGTTTTCAGGGACAGCCACATCTTCGCCACCAGCGTCACCGCCGGTAATGTCATTCAAGCCAAGAATAGAAGCGGTCGCTCGATCTATGGCCATGCAGACTTGCCTAAAAATACAAAGAGAAGAAACATTCTAACCGTAAAGTGCCCCATTTGCACGTTCGGTTACTCGGAACGGCTCTTCTTCAATAGCATCAAGGCTGTTTTTAATCCAGCCACTGGTCTTCATCCGAATGATAGCTTGGCTGGTGGCGTCGGCATCATCTCGGGAATCTGACGCCGGGAACGACATCAGAGAATTTACATACTCTTCAGCCCACCGCCTCGGAAGTGTGTAATTTGGTGGCTGACCGGGAACGTAGAACCGGCCATTCTCAAATATGTCTGTTGTCAGCAAAAGACGGGCGTTCTTGTCGCCATGCTTGTTTGGATTGAACCGGGTCGCCGCAATACCCGCCCGGTTCAGGTCAGCAATCAAAGGCTCACCCGTTGCCTTGGCTTCAATCAAGATCATGTCCGGCGGCTTGCGTTGGTTACCCATCCTTGGGACTTCCCGGTTGTCGTCCAAATAATGGGTCGCCAGCCGTTGGGCCATCTTACGCAAGTCAGGGTAATCCACCCGCCCGCGCCAGCGAGACAGCAAGATAATCGACGGCAAATCTGTTTTGTCTTCTGTAAATATGCCAAATGTCAGACAAACCGAAAACGCGCTTTTGTTCTTGGACGTAATAGCCGTGTCCCAGCTTTGAAGAATGAACTCGCACTTAGGCGGTTCACGCTGGTTCCAAATCTTGATCCAGTCGCGCTTGATGACGTTGCCCGACTCAAGGACCGGGCTTTGTTGGTACAGGCTTTCCCACTGCCGCGCCGTCATAGACGGCTGTGCGCGCCTACGGGCCAGGGCAGTCTCGCTTTCCCATTCCGGCCAGAGGGCTTCCCCAACCTTACGGCCTAGCGGGTCTTTCTCTTTAGCCAGCGCGGGCAGGATAACCTTGTCCCACTTATCGCCGCCCTTCTGCTTCTCAGCAGCCATAACCCGGCCAATGATGTCGTCCAGATGCCAGCGCGTACCGATAATCACCATCACGCCGCTGGGCTTCAAACGGGTCGATAAGTCAGAACCCCACCAATCCCACATATTGTCTCGGACAAGCTGAGACTCAGCGTCATCAACGCCTTTGAGCAAATCGTCGCAGATCACCATATCGGCGCGGCGTCCAGTCACCGTGCCGCCAACGCCAGTCGCGTAGTACGAGCCGCCTTGCTTTAAGTCCCACCGGCCAGCGGAACGGCTGTCGTCGGATACTTCAATCTCTGGGAACAGCATTTTGTATTCATCCGACAACATGATGTTACGGACTTTACGGCCCCACTGTTCCGCGAACGATTCGGTGTGGCTGACGGTGATGATGTTGTGCGTCGGGTTTCTTGATAAATAGAACGCCGGGTAATACAGCGACGAAACCGTACTTTTGCCGTGGCCCGGTGGAAAGCACACCAGCAGACGGTCACCCTTTCGGGTCATCTTGTCTTGCAGCTTATTACATAGGAATTCCATATGACGCGGCGGAGGCTTGCCGTGCATGTACGTCATAAAGTCTGAGAAGTTTTCACGCGCCTGACGGCGGCGCATTACCTCCCCAGCGGCTTGGTCAAGCGTCGGTTCTTGCAGGGCCACTAATTTGACTCAATCCAGTCGGGGTTATGTCAATCATGTTCAGGTCTTCTTGCTTTGACTTCAAAGCAATAAGCTTCATCAGTTGATCGTCAGTCATGCGCGTCACATCCATCTTATGAGTGACTTGAACAGTTTCCTGCAACACACCCATAAGCTGCGCTTGCAACTTCTTAGCCGCAATGGCTGGCGTGTAGTCCTTGTCAATCATGGCTGACTGATGGATTGCGTCCAGATCGGAAATGATGCTTTCCCGCGTAATGTCTACAGACGCTGGCTTTCTAGCCTTGGACTCTTTTGCGACCTTAATGGCTTCTTGAATATCGCAGCGGTCTAGCAGATATTCCGCAACCGTGCGGTCGTCGTAACCGTTAATGATGAAGCCAGCCCGTTTACACGCATCTAAACCGTCGCCTGTCTGTAAGTAGACTTTTACAAATATAGCGTCTCGTTCAACGTCGGGCGGAATATTCAGCATCTTGCTTTCCTAAAAGGTGCGACCGAGAAGCAGGACGGTGGGGACCAGCACCTTCTCGGTCGCTTCAGCGTGCAGGGGAATGTACGCTGAATTACGTGCTTCCATGACAAATGTAATTGTTGTGTCTCCAAGAGACGATCATCGCAATCCGGCGTGCGTGAGCTTTGCAAACATTCCATTCTGAAACTGTGTCGTGGTCATCTTCGTCTCCAAACAAGAACTCGTAATTTGGATAGAACTCAATGCAGCAGACAACATTCCCAACCGTGTTGTAGCCAACAAGAAGGCCGTCTGGAATCGCGTCGTTAATATGAATTGTTGGGATTAGAAACATTTTTAACTTTTTCTTTCTCAACAGTTAAAAAACGTCGGATCGCAAGCTCAACTACTTCCTTCTTGTGCATACAAGCATTATCACAAAATTTCTCTAATTCGTCAATTAAGCCCGCAGGAACCCTAGCGTTTAACTGAGTCAGTCTATCTTGAGTCATAAGCGGAGCCACTGGGAAATCTTATCCGCAATCTTTGTTGCCGCGCCGCCTTTATAAATTGGTTCCCAATCCTTAACTAACATTAGAGATTTGCCAATGTCGTCAACAGAACTGAATACAGACTTGGCCATAGGACGGCCATACTGACGATCACCGATGTTAATTGTCGGGACGCCAACCCACGGCGCTTCAATGATACCAGCCGAAGAATTGCCGATAACCAATGCGGCGTGCTGCATCTTCTCGACATATTCAAGATGAGGAATTGTCGTAATGACTTTGGCAAAATCACGTTGTTCGCAAAATGAATTAATCAATTCTTTAATTTTTTCGTTACCAGGATCGTTGTTCACACCAGTAAATAAAATTTCGTAACCATTCAGATACGGTTTATTCAACGCCGCTAGCATATCTTCGCATTGCGACAAGCCGTAATCGGGTGAACGTGTCTCAGGGTGATACGTAACCAGTATCTCTTTTTTGTCTCGTTTGGCGCTATTGCCCTCAATCCCATCCAGGCCGGGGGCACCACAAACGGTGATGGTAAATGGACGAATACCCATCTCTGATAGCTTTATGCCAAAGTCATCTGTAGCAACAAAGTGAATCGTCGCCATATGACTGATGCTATTACGGATGGCATCATCAAACGAACCATCAGTTCTCTCCCCTCCGTGGATATGGGCCACGGGTATACCAGCGAACATAGCCGCCATCGACGCCGCCAGCGTTTCATATCGGTCCCCCAACAGAACTACGAGTTTTGCGTCTTGAGATTTGAACGCGACGGTAAAGAAGATAACAGCCTGGGCAACGGCAACGGCTGGAGACATACCATCCGAATTAAAGCGCGTTACAGAACATCCAGGCATCGCCTTGATTACGGATTCAAGCGGGCCGTCCTCGGCGCGGGAGTTGCTGACAACGGTTACGCCATTAAAGTCAGTCATATAACTCGTTCCCAATCCAGGTCTCTCCATCTTCCATGTTGTCTGTGACAACCGCACAAGCGCCGATAATGCAGCCGTTACCAATCTTCTTGCCGGGGAGAATAACGCTGTTTGCACCGACATGAGTTTCTTCACCAATAATCACGCCGCCAAGAACCGTTGCCCCAGGAGCAATGTGGCAATGTGGGCCAATGACGCAATCATGTTCAACAATCGCGCCGGTATTAATAATCGTATTGTGCATGACCCTGGCATTTGGATTGATTACCGCCGTCGGCATGACTTGGCAGGTTGAATCAACTTCACCCAAAACAACCGCAGTTGGATGGCAAACGCCAACCAATCTGCCGTCATATCTTTCAAATAACTTCCGGCGCGTTGATAACCCGCTATCGCCAATCTCTGGAACATTGCCAATTCCAATGCAGACGAACAAGTTGTCAGGCAAATCATCAGGCATAAAGAAGTCTGCCTGATCTTTTAATATGGCCTTAAGCATCCGGCCATGACTGCCGTTGCCAATGATTGCAATTTCTACCATGCAGAATATCCCCCATCGACCATTAACACCTGACCCGTGATGTACCGCGCCGCATCGCTGCACAGGAACAGCACCGGGCCTACGATGTCGTCTTCGGTGGCCATGCGACCGAGAGGGACTCTATCCTCATACCGTCGTTTGAACCGATCAGAATGGTCCCTGAAAATCCCGCCGGGACAAACAGCGTTAGAACGGATTGGGGCGAGGTTTGTAGCTTGCCACTTGGTAAGAGCGACCATTGCCCCCTTGGACGCCGCGTACCACGCGGGCGTGGGGTCAACTTCGGTGCCTTCGTACATTTTCGGGTCATTGCCTAATACTGCGTAGATGCTGCCGATGTTGACGATGCAGGAGGCGGCATATTTCGCAAGATGATTATGCCCCTCCCATCCTTTGCATTTTGCATTTGCTATTAGAACATCGTAGTTAATATCTAAATCTGGCAATGCTTCGCCAAGATCATCAATATTTAAACTCAAGTCAGCCCCTGTCCCCTTTAGGTCCACCCCCGTCACCACATCCCCCTGAGCCTCAAACGCCGCACGCAGCGCCCTGCCGAGATGCCCTTCCGAGCCAGTGATTAATACTCTACGCCCCACTTGAAACCCTCCAGATACTGTCCATGCCAGACGGGGTTACGACTTCAGTGTCGTAGAACAACTCTTCAGTCAGTCTCTCGCCTGGGCGAAGCCCAGTGACTTCAATCTTGATTTCTTCGTCTGGCATTTTGCCGGACAGACGGATCATGTCCCGCGCTAGATCCATGATCTTCACCGGCTGGCCCATATCCAGAATGTACGTGGCTGGCTCACCCGTCGCGGCTTGCAGTACCAACTCAACCGCCTCATCAATCGACATGAAGTACCGCTCCATGTCCTCATGCGTGACAGTCAGCGGCCCGCCTTTAATAAGCTGACGCTCAAATAAAGGTACGACCGAGCCAGAAGAACCCAGGACATTGCCGAAGCGGACGACGGTGCGGTTTTTGCAGATAATTTCCGCAGTGCGTTTTGTCTCGCCCATAAAGCTGCTGGGGTTGACGGCCTTGTCGGTTGATATAAGAACCAGACGGTAGACAAAATTCTGGTCACAAGCCGCCGCTACATTGGCAGTGCCAACCACGTTGGTTTTCAAAGCCTCGCCTCTATTATGCTCAACCAGCGGTACGTGCTTCATCGCAGCGGCATGAAACACAACCTGCTCCAGATTGCTACGCATGAATGTATTCACAGAATCACTATCCCGAATGTCGGCATAGACCGCCTTGGCGGTGGGGATTTGCTCAGATATTGAATACAGATTGAACTCGCAGTTATCGACCAGCACCAACTCACGCGGCTTGTATTGATTGATCTGCCGCGCCAGTTCGGACCCGATAGACCCACCCGCGCCGGTCACAACGATGCGCTTGCCGTCCAGCATCTGGCCCACGGCAGTCCGGTCCCTGACAACGGAACGGCGCGGAAGCAAATCGTTTAGATTAATCGGGCGAGTCATATCTGGCGTATCTCCGCGACCATCTGCTTCAACTCATCTGGCTCGACGCTGCAAATCTGATCGGGTCCAGCCAGCCTACGGTCTAGGGTGAAGTGCTTCTCAATCACCGCCGCGCCAGAGGCAGCAGCAATGACAGACGCCGCAATGCCCTGTGTGTGATCTGAGAAGCCTACGTTTAAGAAGAAGTCGTTGAGCCTTGCCATCTTACGAAAATCAACTTTATGAAACGGCGTAGGGTATTCAGAAATACAATACATCGCCGTGTCCAAATAAGCGGCAGCGGCAAGAAACTCCTTTTCATTCGCCATCCCATTACTAATGATAATCGGGAGCTTCTTAGTTCTAACGTATTTTACAAAATCTTTGTCTTTGACTCTGCCGGATGAAATCTTCATGCGGCAAACACCCAACTCAACAAGGAAATCCACCCACTCGTTGCTGAACGGCGTGGACATAAACTCAATGCCGCACTTGTCAGCCTTCAGCTTCAGCTTGTGGTGATCGTCTTTGGAAAGCTCAAGGCCCTTTAGAAAATCCGCCATCTTCTCGTCGTAGCCGAGCTTGTCAGCCGTGAAAGACTGGAACTTAATTATATTAGCGCCAGCGTCTGCCGCAGCCTCCACCATCTTCAGGGCGCGGTCTAACGAGCCGCAGTGGTTGATCCCGGCCTCGGCAATGATGGTTATCAAGAAACGTACCCCTTGCTATAAGCGTACTCGGCCATCTCAAGATCGTGCATCGAGTCAATCTCAATGCTCCGCCAGCGGTCCATCAACAACCCGTAGTTCCGCGCCCCACCGTAAATGCTGCCGGTTTTATTAAACATCTCGGCGTCAAATACGTACAACGCGCCGTTCATAGTCCACTCTTGTTTCAGGTCTTGGCGGCGCAGATTGCGGCCAACGCGGTCCATCTTCACCATGATGGGCGTCACGAAGTCATCGTCAGGCTGCTCCGCAACGAACGTCGTGTGCGGTTCGGTGTGCTTCATGCCAACAATCAAATGCGCGTCTTTAGCTTGCTTCATGGTCAGCGCCGTCACCAGATGATCTGGCGTTGTAAACGGGGCGCTTGGCTCCAGCAGAACAACCGTGTCGTAATATGTGTCCAACGTAGCCAGCGCATGTTTAATCACATCGGCGCTTGAAGCCGTGTCCGTTGCCAATTCCGTAGGGCGTGTAAACGGCACTTCAACGTGGTTGAGCCGGGCTTCTTTTTGAATCAGCGGGCACTCGGTAGAGATTACCAGCCGGTCGTCTTTGGTGATGACTTGCTTGGCAGCGTTAGCCTTCCAGGCAATCAGCGACATACCGCCAATCTTCCGCAGGTTCTTACCCGGTACGCCCTTGGAGCCACCGCGTGCCGTGATGAGATATAGAACGCTCACTTTTTGTCTTTCTGTAAGTCCAACTTCTCAACGCACGCTTCGTTAATGAACCAGCTACGTTCATACGGAGTGACAACTTCATCAATACGCTTTAGCAACTCAGGCGTAATGGTGATGTTAATGCGTAGCTTCTTTACGTGTTTAGCCATGTTTCACCTTAAAGATTTCTTTGATGACGGATCGCTTTGTTGGCTTCCAGCTACAAATGGAACGAGTCTTGTGATCCGACTTCTTCCGTTCTTCTAAGAACGGGAACACCACAGAGTTGTCCGGTATATCGACGTTTTGCACTACCGTATTGGCGGTGATGAATACGTTGTTGCCGATCTTGGTATTGCCCAGCACCTTCGCGCCAGGGAACAACACAACGCCCTTACCGATTTCGGGCCGGTTGCCGTCAATGTCAGACCCAACGCCCACGTTCTGGTAAACGCATAGATACTCTCCATACGTAGCGCGTCCCAAAACCGTGCCAATGGGATGCACCAGCATCACGTTCTTAGGCAGTACGACTTCGTAATAAAGCTCACAGCCGTGTTCGGCGCGGATACGCTGGTAGTACCTCTCAGCCATCTTAAGATCGTTGTCCTTCCACATATTGTGGGCGACACGGTAAAGCTGAAGGCATTGGTCGTCTAAGCGCATATCATCTCTACTGAGTCTAGAATTGCCGAGACATCATCATCCGTAAGCGTCGGATACACCGGCAAAGACAGCGTGTGAAAACCAAGATCATCAGCCACAGGGCACCTATGGGCGTGGTTAGCAAAGACCGCCTCGTGGCCAATGTTGGGGCAACCACCCAGCCGCGCAGCCACACCCATGTTCTGCAACTCAATCATCTTACGGTCACGGTCATTGACGTAAGCCATATACATATACCGGCCATGTTTGTGGTTTGACGGTACTGGGATACCTTCTAGAATATCGTCATATGCAGCGGCAATCTGATTGCGCCGCGCAACCCAACCGTCCAGCTTTTTCAGTTGAATCCGGCCAATTGCCGACTGCATCTCGGTCATACGCAGGTTGGTGCCAAACTCCTCAACCGTCCATTGGAACTGGGTCATGTCCTTAGAACCGACCATCTGGTACCGGCCATGATCGCGGCGTGCGCCCATACTGCGGTGCAGGTTTGGGTTATTGGTAATCACCATGCCGCCCTCACCACCGAGGGACATGGTTTTGCCGACGCAAAACGAGAAGGTGCCAATGTCACCAAACGTGCCAACGTGCTGCCCGTTAATCCGCGCCCCATGAGCATGGGCGCAGTCTTCAATCACGTAGACGCCGTGTAAAGTAGCCCATTTCATAATGGCGTCCATGTCGCACGGCAGACCGGCGTAATGAACGACGATCACCGCGACCGTATTTGGCGTCAGTCTTTCTTCCAATGTCTCAACGGTCACATTGAGCGTTTCATCAATGTCGGCCAACACAGGCTCGCACCCAGCCGTAACGACGGCGCTGGCCGTCGCCATGAACGTGCGGCATGGCACGATCACTTCCGAGCCAGGAATAAGACCAAGCCCGTGCAGCGCAAGTTCAAGGGCCGTCGTGCCGTTGGTGACAGCAATAGCGTGCTTCGCTCCGGTATATTGAGCAAACTCGGTTTCAAACGCTTGCCCGTTTGGACCCGACCAATAGTTCGTTTTACCAGAGCGAAGCACATCAGCTACGGCGCTGATTTCGTCTTCAGAATGATACGGCCATAAAGTCATCATGCCCTCACTAACCAAGTTGTTAAAAAATCGCGCCCGTATTGTTGGCTTTTCTCAGGATGAAATTGCACACCCATCACATTGTCCCGGCCAACGATAGAAACCAATTCGTTCGGGCCGTAGTGAGTTGTCGCCCAAATGTCGTCTGCGTTCTTGGGAACAAAATGGTAGCTGTGCGTAAAGTATGCAAAACCTAATGGCACATTAATGTTGCGCGGGGTCACATCATTCCAACCACAGTGAGGAACTCGCTCCGAAGTAATCGGCACAACATCTCCCTCGATCCAATTTAACCCGTTGGTCGTTCCGCCCTCGATGCCGGTGGTAGCCATGATCTGCATACCAATGCAGATCCCCAAGATCGGAACACCACGGCCCTTAGCAAAACACAGCCCGTTTACCAATATGTTTATATCCGCCATCGCTTGAGCAAACGAGCCTACGCCAGGAAGAACGATGCGGTCTGCATTGGCAATAATGTCCTCGTCTTTGCTAACAACGGCATTAGGTATGGCCTTAACAACCGACCAGATATTACCGCTGCCGTAGTCAACAATAACGGTCACTTTACTTCCTTCACATAAAACGCGCCGCAGTACGGACAGCCACGGCCAGCAGACCCAGCCCACTCGCGCCCACAGCCCAAGCCCCACCGGACATTCTCAGGGTGTTCGCGCAGACAGAGGAACTTGGCGGGGGTCATTTCAATTTCTCTAATTCCGAAATGGCACGGCGCAATGACTCTAACTCAGAGCCAGCGTCCATGACCCCATGAGCGTCACGGTTTTCAAGGAACATTGCCGCCATGCCCCACGCCGATTCTTCGCGCTTGCGGAGGGAGTCTAGTAGGTCGTCAATTGGGGTCATACATCCCTCACATTACAGCCCTCGGATACGAGCCAAGAGCGTAGCTTGATTGGTGATTTGTCGCTGAAGAAGAACATGGAGCTAATGGCAACGCCGTCAGCGTTGTTGGCGAAGGCTTGCTTCACATGATCCAGTTTGCCGCAGCCTCCGGCAATCACAACCGGCACATCCCATCTGCGTTTCAATACGTCCAAGTCAAACCCCTTGCCTATCCCGTCGCGGTCAATGTCCGTCAGTATAACTTCACCCGCGCAGTCAGGCACATCTTCTACACACAAGGTGTGATAGTCAATAGGCCAGACCACCGCTTGTCGTCCGTATTTATCAGCGACCTGTCTGGCCAGGGGGGGGTCCTTGATGACCACTTTATCAACGCCGCAGTCCCTGATTAGCTCGTCCACCTGGGCCATGGAATGAATCGACCCAGCCACGGTAACGGGGGTGAACACATAGGCGGTCACATCCCGTATCATGGCTGGGTCAATTACGCCCAAGTCGCAGAAGTACATCTCATCGACACGTTGGTCTTCATATGTACGCGCCGTTGACGCGGGATTACCGGCCAGTCGTTTGGCGTTAGTGAACTGCTTGTACTTAACGAGCTTGCCGTCCTCGATTAGAAACTTCGCAATGATCCGGCGTTTCAGCACTACGGCGTCGGGCCACCAACCGGGTCAACCGCACCAGCCGGTGATTGGGTCATCACCTCAGTACCGGCAGCAACCGCAACGCCAGTCGGGCTTTCGTTCATCGGGCCGTGGCAGTCAGCCAGCTTGGTGCCGTTGACCTTCTTAGAACGAAGCGTGCAAGGGAAGCTGAACATGTTGCTCATGCCGCCACCGGGCGCGGTGGTCGTCGTGAACTTGCGAAACGCCGCCAAGGTGTTCGCCCAAGTCGGCGCTTGCGGGAAGCTATCGCGGGGCTGGAACAGGCTCCAGACTTGGTTCTTGCCGGGGGCGGCGCAGGAGTGGTTCATCAAGTCCATGTCGGCCAAAGCCGGGCCGCGCAGAACCGGACACACAGCAACGCCCAATGGGAACACCTTACCGTTGACGGTGACGGTCTTGCCGGGGACAGGGGTTGTGGGGCTGGCCGCGCACAAAGCGAACTCGCCTGTGCAGACCTGGACTGTCAGGGCGTGGGCGGGGGCCGTAATCGTCAGCGCCGCAGCGATCAGTAGTTTTTTCATATCCAATCTTTCATGTCTGGAAGTTCTGAGCCAGCCACAATGGCTGACCCATCAAATTCCCACGGATCAACCACATGGCTCAAGGCCATCTCGTAAAATTCATCCCGCGTAATCCCAACCGTCTGTAGGAACCATCCCAGGCTGGCGGGTTCTTTGCCGTCGTATTGCTGGGCTAAAGCGGCCCCAGTCGCCCGATCCATACGGCCATGCCGTATCTCAATGTTGGCCAGATGGTTGGTCCGACCAAACCCGCGCTTGATGTACTTCAGCCAATCGCGCACACCCTGGAACTGGCACTCGATCTTCTCGTAATCAAACTGCGGCGGGATGCCCTCAACCTCATCACCCTCCCAGCCAAAATGGTCCTTAATCAGCGCCACTTGATTGCGGGTGTCCCACCGCACGTAGTCTCCCAGACAGATTGACTGCACATTCAATTTGTCCAACGCGGCCTTGGGCGGATATGCGTGCCAATGCAAATCGCGCCGGTCGATGCTGGGGTTCGCGTCCTTAATGAACTCCCACATATCGTCAGCCGTCATGCCGAGATTCATGGCGCGGTTAAAGCGCACCTCATCGACATTCTCTTTCGCTGTCGGGTCGAGCCAGGACTGGTACTCCTTCAGTGACTCACCCCAGAATATAAGCGGTGTGTTGAACTTAAGCGCCATGTGCATGGGGAACGAGTAGACTCCCGTATGACAGTGCCAGCACGAATCGCCCTTGCGGGAAAGTGCCTCAAGCATAGTGGCCTGGACGACCTTCCAGTTCGGTTTGAAGTCCAAGACCTCAACGCCCAACTGCTTGAACACTCGCGCATTGTTTCGCTCCAACTGTGGCCGAGTTCCCCAGTGGTTATAGCGCACAACCAAAGGCCGCAACTGTAGCTGCGTCACCACATACCAAAGCTGGTACGTCGAGTCCTTACCGCCGCTAAAGGGCACGATGCAATCGTACTGGCCGTTGTGTTGACGAGCCTGGGTGATGATGGAGTGTAACTCCATCTTGCGTTCGTTCCAGTCCACATCGTTCAGCTTATGGTCTACCTGAACGCATACGCTACACGCACCAGCCGTGTTGAATGAGATGGTGTCGGCGGTTTCGGTGTTCAGACATTTAGAACAGGACTTCATTTGCCGCTCCTACGTGCCAGGAACTCGGCAATCTTCTTGTCGCGGTCTGGGTCAACGGGGAACTCGCGGGGCTTGGGTTTGCGGCCGAATTTGATTGCGGTGTAAGCGTTTGGGTTTGCCATGGCCTTCTCCGGCGGGTTGTTGGCCATGATCTTCTTTGGCTTCCACATGGCTATTTGATCTTCGTCACACGCATCTCGTATTCATTCCACGGCTGTGGCTCAGACTTGCCAAGGGCGTCGTCAATGTCCTGCATGGTGCGGGCCTCAATGTATTGACCGCCACCCTTGGCGAACTTATCGAGCCAGTCGAGTTGGTCGTTAGACAGCGGGTTCTTGCTGCGCGTGAACTCCGTCTCAATGGCAAACGCCTGACCGTAGTACAGCCAGCCATTGTAGGTGAAGGGGTGGTAGCCGTCCGCACCACGTACCTCCGTCTCCTTGGCGCGACGTAGCTGCACGCCACGGATTGCAGGGGCACCGTCGTGGCCGCTGATGGCCTCGTCCAGCCAGATGTCTTTGCGGCCACGCAGGGACTTGATGATGTGCGGCGTTAATTTGATGGGGGTCATTTTGTCCTCATGTTGTGACGTACACACTCATTGCATACGGAGTGTGGAGGGGGCAAGTGGAAAATTGGGAAATAAAATTTTGTAAAAAATTTTGGGGAATGGGGGCGAGGGGGTGAGATAGGGACTAGGCGCAGGACCAGGGCCACCGAAAAGCCTCCGTGGGGGGTCGTCGTCGTTCCATTGTCGGCTATCTATCGCCCGCTATGCATAGCAAGCTATGTATCGGCGTGGTCGAGCGCCTGGGCACTGGGCACTGGGCACTGTGGGTATCTATACCCAGGCACCCAGCCACCAGCGCCTAGGGCGCTGGCATTGTGCGATAGCAGGATGCCGCGATATACTCGGACACATCGCGTCCCGACGTCCCGAGAACCCGGTCCGGCCCGACGAGGGCACAAAAAAAGGGCCCCTCGTTTCCGAGGAGCCCAAGGTTAACCGGAGATGATCTAGCTAGGCAGCTTGCGCGATCTCCCGCCAGGACGCTTGAGGCATCTCAATAACCCGCCCGCCGAACGCCTCAAGCTCAGACGCCCGGTCATATTCATCACAATCCGCAGCCGCCCGCGTGACCGCATTAGCGAGGCCCCAGCGGCTCAGGTCGCCGCCTTCAATCAGGTGGCGCAACACGCCCGACTTTTCGCCCTCGCTCAGGGCTAACCGCTTGGCAGTGACCTCCACCACCTGCACAACGTCGCCCTCGATCCGCTGGCCAGCCGCTTCCGCCATCTGTTCGACGATCGCAGCGAATTGAGCAGGGTCAACCGTTGCACGGATCACGTCACGCAGACGCAGCAGGAACGCCTTAACATCAGCGCGCAGCGTATCGGTTGCGAATATCTCCGCCCCATCGGATCCGCCCACAACCCGCCCGACATGGTTCCGCCGCGCACCAAACGCGGTGTGCTTCATCCCGTTGAGACAGATCAGCCGGGTAGAGAACGGCGCCACATCGACCGCCCCAGCGCCGACCTCGCTATTCGAGATCAGAACGCCGGACTCCACAACGTCGCCCTTTTTGACCTCCCGCTGCACGGTCGGGAAACTGGCCTTAATGTAAAGCTTGGTCGGAGTCAGGTCCGCCGACTGGATCACCATGCCCGGCGCGACATCTTGCAACGTCTCGAGCGCCGCGCTGGCCACCAGATCGTTATCAAACGGCTGGTACCGATCACTCAGGAACGCCCGCGCCGTGCCATCGAGAGTCCGCACCATCCGGCGGGACTTGGCGTCATCCTTGCCGAGCCAGTGGTTGACGTTCTCCGCCAGCAGCGCCGGAGAGCCCGCCGACATCCGGTCATAGTACCGCTTGGGAATGTCCAAATGCGCCGCCAATTGCCCGCCCGCGTGACCGTTCAAACCGAACGCCCCGACGCCCGGTACCGACAGCGCCGGCGCGCCGTCCTGTACCAACATTTCCAGACTACGAGTCGCCGCGACGAAATCCCGCTTGGCCGCGCTTTGACGCTCGATCTCAACCGCAAGCGCCGACAGTGTTTTACCTTGTTTCATTTTCATTCCTCAGTTCAAAGGCCGCCCAGCACAATGCCAAGCAGCACCCATGTTAAACCACGGGCGAACCGCCCTAGCAATCCCCTCTTTAGGCCCCTTTGAGTTAATGCCGAGCATAAACTGAGGACAGATTGACCGAGAAAGCAAAATCCGCCTTTAATCTCAACAGCTTAGTTAGTAATAGATTTTAGTTTATAAAAGACACCCGCCTTTTCACTGCTACACCCAATACACCCTACACCCATAAAGTGTACTCACAACAGACACCACAACCTTAAGTGTACCCAACAAAAAAGGAGAGAGAGAGTATATTATTTACTATATATATTCATATATAGATAAGATAAGCCCGTTTTCATTGGCTTAGTTTTTAACGAGCCCCCCAGCTAAATACCCGGCAAAAACCACCCCTTTCCCCCAAACCGTACACACTGCATCACCTAACACTTGAACCAATACACACTAACATGCTACGCCCCATTGCCGGACATACTGCCCGGCTCGAACCGCAACCGCAATGGAAATGAAAGAAACCCCATGAAACCGCAGATATCCTACCGCTACATCCAAGACCCTGGCCACGGCTGGATTGAAGTCCCCCGAGCCGAACTAGACGACCTCAAAATTGCCCACCACATCAGCCTGTATTCCTACCAGCTTGGCCGATACTGCTACCTCGAAGAGGACGTCGACGCCCCGCTATGGACCTTCGCACGCGCCGCAGCCGGGCACCCGATCGACCCCGACGACTTGCACCACGAGCACACGAGCACCAACAGCCCGATACGCAACCTGGAACGCTACCGCCCGAGCCCGAACCTGAGAGCCCAGACCGCCGCCCGCTTACTTGCCGCCCTGAACGGCCCGACCCCATGACCCCCGGCCCCGTTCTATTCAGCTTACAATCCCGCAACGGCAAAACCGGCCCCATGCCGGTCAGCACCATGCCCCGCGAGACATGCCCCGAGACATGCCCACTCCGGCGCGGCCCCTGCTACGCTGAAACCGGCCCGCTGGCATGGCATTGGACCCGCCTGGACGCTGGCCAGACGGGTATACCCTGGCCCGACTACCTGGACGCCGTGAGCCGCTTGCCCAGGCGCGCTATATGGCGACACGCTCAGGCCGGCGACCTACCCGGCAAGGGAAACCGCATCGACCGCCCCGCCTTGCGCCAGCTTGTTAAGGCGAACGGCAAACGGCGCGGGTTTACCTTCAGCCACAAACCGCCGACCGCCGCGAACTTGACCGCGATCCGAACCGCCAACGCCGCCGGGTTTACGATCAACATGAGCGCCGACACCCTATCCGAGGCCGACACCCTCGCAGACCACGCCGCCGGACCCGTTGCGGTCCTGCTACCAGCCGACCAACGCCGCCCGACTAAGACCCCCGCCGGGCGAACCGTGGCCATATGCCCCAACGCCCTGGACGCCTCGATCCAGTGCATAACTTGTGGCCTATGTGCCATGCCCAACCGCAAGGCGATCATCGGCTTCCCCGCCCACGGCGCACGCAAGCGCGCCGCCACCCTCATCGCATCAGGAGCCTAAACCCATGCCCCCCATTACCCGCGCCCAACGCTTAGCGATCCACCGCGCCTACTTACGCAGCGCCGACGGCGCGCCCGATTACCGCGCCTTCCGCCGCCGCGTGCTCCCCGGCTGGAATTGCCTAATGCTCCCATGGTGCGGCATGTGGATCGGCATAGAGCCCGATGGATACACCCACAGCTAGACCGCCCCGCCCCCCAGCAACCCCGCCGCGCCCTGAAAAGCGCGCGCGGGGCTTTACCCTGCCGGGCACCCGCCCGGTTTAACCGAAACGAGGAAACGAAAATGTCGAAACTAATAAACGGCCTACCGATCCGCAACGCGACGACCTCGCTCTTACTACACATCACCGGCCCAGACGTGAAATCGGCCCGCATCAAGCGCCCCGACTTTTGCGTCGTGGCCTTGGCCATTAAGCGCGAGATGCGCGCCAAAGAGGTACGGGTTCACCTTGGCCGGGTTTACGTCCGGACCACAGGCGCGCATTGGACGCGCTACATAACGCCGGGCAGCTTGCGCGCCGAAATTATCAGCTTCGACCGTGGCGGACGCTTCGCGCTTGGAGTCCACACGCTCCAAGCGGTCCCCGTTGGCCAGCGCACCGGCAAGACCCAAGGCGCGAAGAAGAAGAAAGGCGCGCCCCGTTTCACGGGCACTGGCCACAAGCGCCGGGCTTATCACGCCGTTCGAGATGTACGCACTAGCCCGGCGTTCGGTTAGCCCGTGGCGACCTGGGCCCCGATCTTTGCCGCCGCTATCGCCTTGGCCTTTCTATTCTTCGCGCTAGGCATAGCCTTCACCTAAACCCCTAACACCTACCGCCCGCGCCCTAACCGGCGCGGGCTTTTTTTGTGCCCCGATCCATAGCTTGCTATGCACACCAATCCGCTTCGAGAGGCAAAGGGACTATGGAAATAATTCGGAGTTTTTTTCCATTGACATCACCCCCTCCATTTTTTGTGGATGATCTGTGGATGATCCCCCCAAGCACACGGACAACTTGACCCACCGGGCTAATAGCCCTAATGTGTGGATGCTTACCAACCATGAACCGAACGAGGAACCTATGTCTTACCTAGAGCAGTACCTGGAAAACCAAAGCAAACTAAGCTCACTCAGATGGCACCTGCACTACATCCGTGCGGTACTTGAAGAGGAGAAAGCAGACCCCTCTCCACAAGTAACAATCGACCTGATCCAAGAGCGCATTGAAGAAGCCTTCAAACAGTGGGACGGAAAATGAAACTCACATACAAAACCACATGGTCGTTTGACGGCGAGAACGACCACGATCTCATCATCACCTACATCTACACACCACCCTCACCGGCACGCGGCCCGTCGTATTCCTGCGCGGGTGAACCGGGTGAGTACACCGAGGTAGAGGTGATCTCAATGTTGATCGACGGTGTCCCCGCAACGCACGATCAACTGTCTGAGGTTGATGAGAACACGCGGCTGTATGAAGCAATGGAAATCCACGCCGCCGATGTCATCGCAGACGAACGCGCTGCCGCTGCCGAGTACCGCAACGAACTGAGGAGAGAATAACATGCTCGCATATCACAATGATCCAGCGATTAAATCCAAGCTGCTGGCTGATCTACAGGCCCACGCCGACGCCGACCGGCTCGTGAAGGGCCAGTACTGGGAAAACGGCAAGGGCTGCGCGGTCGGCTGCACACTGCACAGCGTTGGCGCTGGCGGCACCGCCAGCAATCACTCGGAATACGAAACGCGCCTCGGCATCCCGCAAATGCTGGCGCAACTAGAGGATGCGATTTTCGAAGGGCTGCACAACGCCGACGCGATGCGCTGGCCGATGCGGTTCAGCGCGGCAATTACACCCGGCGCTGATTTGTCGCGTGTGGGCTGGAAATGGCTGCACTGGCTGCTGACCGACGGCTTGCCGTGTGTACCCGATGCGGCTGTAAACGCAGCAATCAAACAATCCGCCGACGTACTGCTGCCGCTGACACGCGGCGAGCCTGTTGATCGTGCGACGGCTGATGCGGCGGCTCGTGCGGCTAATGAGGCGGCTAATGCGGCTTATGCGGCTTATGCGGCGGCTAATGCGGCGGCTAATGC
>Ga0194048_10000157_pt1 | contig 30737 bp, 32 predicted proteins | sample JunL225m_MetaG_FD_161685 | JGI IMG/M metagenome (GOLD analysis project Ga0194048, IMG submission 161685) | Anoxic zone freshwater microbial communities from boreal shield lake in IISD Experimental Lakes Area, Ontario, Canada - Jun2016-L222-5m | ecosystem: Environmental > Aquatic > Freshwater >...
GGAACGAACAATACTAGCAGTGGATCCAGGCGTGGGCGGCGGGATTGCGAGACTTGCTTACGAGCAAATTGGAGCGTTCAAAATGCCCGATGGAGTAAGTTCCATTTGGGACGCCATTCCTTCCGGCGGAGGCGTGGCCTACATCGAGGACGTGCCCAAGTATTGCGGAGGCAAGATCGCGTCGAGTTCAACGGCGGTTCTGTTCCGTAATTTTGGTCGCGTGGAGGGGCTGCTTACCGCGCTAGGATGGCGAGTCATCCTGGTCCCGCCAAAGGAATGGCAGGCTCGTTTGAACCTTGGAGGTCGCAAATCTGTTGAGTCTCAGGCCGCGTGGAAACGCAAGCTGAAGGAAGAAGCTGAACGTCGGTTTCCTAATTCCAGCGTGACATTAGCCACTGCCGATGCTCTGCTGATATTGGACTACGCAATGGAAAAGGAAGGAATCAAGCGATGAGCGACGAGCCGCAATTCACTGCCAATCAAACTTTCGTTGTGATCGCTCTGGAGCGTCCCATCGCAGGATCTGACGAGGTGCAGAGGTCCGAGGCTCGCATTGACCGGTCTCAGATGCCCGAGATGACCAGCGAAATGTTCCAGATGTTGCTGAATCAGTTGGAGCAAAACCTATGAAAAAAACGCAGCCGATCCCCAGCAAGAAAAAGCGGTTTATGGCGGTCGGTTGCACGCACGGCGAACTTATTGATCCAGGATTTGAAAAGGCCACGCTACGATTCCGCCAACTGTTTAAGCCGGACGCGGTAATCCACCTTGGAGACGCTTACGACACCAAAGCGTTTCGCACGGGAGCTAGGCCCAACAGTGGTGACGCGGACGAGGCTCATTCCGTGTTGCCTGATCTGGAGATGGGGCGTCGGTATCTAAAGGAGTTGCACCCGACCGTGTTTTGTATCGGTAACCATGAGAACCGATGCTTCAAGCTGAAGAACCATTACAACGTGGTAATCTCGACCGCAGCCGAAGCCGTTTGGGATCGAATGCTTGAGCCGGTCAAAGCGACCAAGGCCACAATCGTTCCGTACACCGTTTGGGACTGGTATGAGCTTGGTGACTACAAGTTTTTCCACGGGTTCAGTTACTCGGTGCACTACCTGCGCGACACGGCGATGTCGTTTGGCAATTCAGTTGTGGCCCACGCTCACCGACCGGGGATTGCAAAATGCAATCGAGTGGACAACGCAACCGCGTTTGGGGTTGGGACCGGAATGGTAATCAGCCAAGCGCATTACGCTGCGGAGCGATTGGGAACTCTCGCTTGGGGGCACGGGTTTGTGTTCGGTGAGTACGATGAAGAGCATTGTTGGCCAGTGCTGCACCAATGGAACGCTGGCGAAAAAGAGTGGAGGATACCGATATGATGGATAATGAGGAAAACGCGATCCTGAAGGCTTTGGTGGACGCCGTATGCTACCGCGAGCAGTCGATTCCAAAGGGTTTCCGGACCACACAGGAATGGGTCGAAAAGATGGGCTTTCATCGTGGCAAGGTTGGGTTGATCCTAAACGAAGGGATAAAGGCTGGCATTGTGGAAAAGATGGTGATTAGACGGAAAGTGTCTGGTTCCATGCGTTACATTCCCTACTACAAAATCAAAAAGAAGGGTTGAACCGGCAACAGTTCGGGACAGCATCGTCCTCCACATGTCGAACAACCTGATCTTTCTTGCCCGCTTGATTTCCGGAACCCGATCCGTTCTGATTGAGCAACCGGACAAACGCCCTGATTTTTGGGTGTGCCGTGATCTTGAAAAAGGAACAACCCACGTTGTTCATCGTCATCAATTTATCGAATCTCAACAAAATGAAAAACTCATCCGAACTGGCGACCAAGCTGCTTGAGTTCCGAAATCAGATCGTCGTCCTTCATTGGCAGACTGATTCCTACGCGCAGCACAAGGCCCTTGGCGGTCTGTACGAATCGCTCGACGACTCGATTGACGAGCTTGTGGAGACTTTTGCTGGCATCAACGGCAAGGAAGCGATCCACGAATCGTTTGTGTTCAGTGCGGACAACTTGGGCGAATCGGGAACCGAACCAGTAGCTGTGCTCAATCGGTTCGTTTCATTCTTGTCGGGCGACTTGTCCAAGCTGTTCGCGGGCAACACCGATCTGCTCAACATGCGCGACAGCATTCTGGGAGAAGTGAATCACACGCTATATCTGCTTACCTTCAAGTGACATGAGCGACAACTGCATTGTCTCATCGACCATTGAGCAGCGCGGCAAGGTTTACGGGGAGCCGCACCTGAGCCACGAAAACATCGGGTTGGCCTGGACCGGCCTATTGCAGCAGCACTACGGCATGAGATTGGAACATCCCATTCCCGCGTTCTTGGTCGAATTGATGATGACCCAGTTCAAGGTTCAGCGGTCGGCCAGAGTGTATCACGCCGACAACTATGTGGACCTCAAGGCTTACGCGAGATTCGCGGAACACGCCCAGGCAAACCCCGGCAAGGATTTCACCGGCTAACGCCGTTTCCCGCTAGACAACAAAAGACATCTTTGGCAGTCTGCCCCCGTGAAGCCGGAAAATCCAAATGACCCGTTAGTCAACAAGTCCTTCAAAATGCGTCAGAGCATGGTGAGGGAAATCAAGCGTCGGTCGAAAGAGTCCGGAGTTCGCGAGCTTCACATGGCCCATGAGGCGTTTGCCCAGTATTTCTCGTCCAACTTCAAAGCAACCAAGTAAAACAAAACACATGAGCGACAACAGCGACACCATTCAGTTTCCCAAAAACATTCGGTATCCCGAGGAGCAGCTTCAGGTCTGGGAATGGCAGAACGATTTCCAGCAGCCGGTTTGCCCGATTGAGAAGTTTGGCAAGTACACCACTGTGCCCGAGTTCTATTCGACGCAGTTGTCATTTGTGCAGGAGGAAGCCGGGTTTGAACTTAGCGGAGCGATCCTTGCCGGTGATCGGCATGACCTCGCGGATGCACTGGCCGACAGCTTATTTACCGCGCTTGGGCTGTTAAACGTGATCGGTGCCCCGTGCCCAGCGGTTGTGCCACTCAATTTCGAGAAGCTCGCTCCAGCGCAGACCGTGGAGGTGATCCTGAAAAAACTCTCCACCTGCAAACTCAGCCAGGACGTTCTCGACTATACCGGTGACTTGGTGACTTGTTTGGAGAAGATTGCCGAGGACGAGGGCATTCCGCTTTTGCCATGCTTTAACGAGGTTGTCAGGTCGAACAACAGCAAGATGTGGATGCCCGAGGAAGTGAATGAGGCAAAGGAAAAGCCAGAGTACGATGGCTGGTCATTTACGCGAGTGACCCTGATTGGATGGATCGGAAAGAACTTGGAGGGCAAGGTGAAGAAGTCGCCCAGCTTTTCGCCTCCTGACTTCAGTGCGATCTTGAACCTTAACTGAAATGAACAACGGCAAGCTTGTCACCCGCGCCGATTACGCCCACATGCTCATGGGGCTTGGCGTGAAGCTGGAAAACATCAATTTCTCCGCCGATGAATACTGGTGTCCGTCAAAGGAGTGGCTGCTCGATTTCGGCAAATGGGTGAGCTGGGATCGGCCCGACTTCACGGACAACGTGTTCGTGTGCTTTCAGTTCACTCGCATGGCGGCGGCTGAAGCGGATCGTTCCGCTCTGCGTGCCAACCTCAAAAACCATCATTCATTTGGTGAAGCATTAGTTACTTGGAACAACACATCCCATGAAATCAATTTGTGCCTTTCCGACGACGGCATCCTGTATGCGTTCGATCCGCAGTGCTGCGAAGATCCTGAGACCATTGTGCCTGTTGGCGGGTCTGATTTTCGCGTTATCAAGTTCCGGGTGTAAAACCTCATCGAACAGGAATTCCCCTCCTGCGATGCGGTAGAAACAACAAGCAACAACAACATGAAAAAAATAAACCAATTCACTGAAGAAGAAATAAACGCATTAAAGGATCTATTTTATTACAATCCTGAAACTGGAGAATTATTTCGGAAATTAAAAAGCAGACTCAAGCAAACGGGGTGGACGAATGGGCATGGTCACCTCATCACACATTTTCGGAATAAAATGTATTTTGTTCACAGAATAGCTTGGGCAATTTATTACGGAACAAACCCAAAAGAACAAATTGATCACAAAAACGGAGACGGCACTGACAATCGCATATTAAATCTTCGAGAAGCAACTAATCAGCAAAACAGTTTTAATACAAAATGCTTTATAACTTCTAAATCAGGCATCAAGGGAGTTCATTGGCACAAACAAATAAAAAGGTGGCAAGCACAGATAACGATAAATGGCAAAAAAAAACATCTCGGTGTTTTTACATCAAAGGAAGAAGCGGTTTTAGCGTATCAAGCAAAAGCTAAAGAACTTCACGGGGAATTCTACCGGCCATGACACCAACCGAACGCGCAGTCCGGTGGCTTGAGTCCACGCCCGGAGCGGTCAGTGGTTCCGGCGGCCACAACGCCACATTCGCCGTGGCAACCGCATTGGTTCACGGGTTCTGCCTGGATGAGAACACTGCTCACTCGCTCATGGTAGAGCATTGGAACGGTAAGTGTCAGCCGCCTTGGACAGCACGGGACATAGCTCACAAAGTGTCCCAATCAGCCACGGTAGGCCACAGCAAGCCTCGCGGGTGGATGCTCACGGAAAACGGGCTTCCGCCCGTCTCCGAGTCTAAGAAGTTCGTTTATCACAAGAACCCGGTCGCTATCCCAGAACCCAAGGGGATGACGACCCGTGACTTCCTCATTCAAGCCTTCCTGCCCGAGGAGAAGGTCTGCATTTGCACGGACGTGGATGTCGATGAAGCGGGCAAGGCTCGTCCGGTCGGGCGCGGCACCTTTCAAACTCGTGAATGGTGGCTCGAGGAATACTTCTTCGATGGCGGCGAGATGGCGTCATTGTTCAGGCAGAAGGGAACCTACCTGCGGATTAACCCGTGCGCGGACGATACCGGATCCGACAATGGAGTTTCATCCTACCGGCATGTCTTGGTGGAATCCGACTCGTTGCCCAAGGAAGAGCAGAAAGCCGCGTTGCTGGCCTCCAAGCTGCCCTTCACGGCGTTAATCGACTCCGGGGGCAGTTCGATCCATGGATGGGTTCGCGTTGATGCCGCCGACCGCAAGGAATGGGAACAGCGGCGTGACGAGGTTTACAAGGCACTGGAGCACGTCGGCATCGACGCCAAGAACAAGAACGCCAGCCGGTTCAGTCGGTTGCCTGGGGCATTCCGAGATGGCGTGGAGCAGAAGCTCGTTGCCCTTCGGGTCGGTCCTCAGACGTGGGACGAGTACCTTGACGAGAAGGAGTCCGAAAACTTCCCCAAGCCGCTGCTCATCAGCAAGCTGGTGAAGTATGACAAGACCCTAGATACCGACAACATCATTGGCGACCGGTGGCTGCGCCGTGGGGGAAGTGTGATGCTGTGCGGCCAGACAGGCGTTGGAAAATCGTCGCTGCTCATGTCCCAAGCGATTAGCTGGGCATTGGGGATCCCGTGGTGGGGAATCGCAGTCCACAAGCCAATCAAGATCGGCATCATCCAGGCTGAGAACGACGAGGCTGACTTGGCCGACGCATTCCAAGGGTTGTGTTTCCATCATCGAAACGACTGGTCTCGCGAAACGGTTGAGGCCCTTGAGGACAAGGTGATCTTTTTCGAAATCAATGATCTGTGTGGAGAATCGTTCATTCGGTTCCTGCACAAGATCGTGATAAAGCACAAGCTGGACATGGTGTATATCGACCCGTTGATTGCGTACATCGGGGGCGACATTTCCAAGCAGGAACACGTCAGCGGTTTTCTCCGCCAAGGGCTTGCACCGATTCTAAAGCAAACCGGTGTGATCGCCAACGTGTTCCATCACTTCCCGAAGCCCAAGGGGAAGGACGAGCAGGCCACATCGACGGCTGACATGGCCTACTCAGGCACCGGCTCAAGCGACCTCGCAAACTTCTTCCGAGAGGTCATTGTGCTTCGAGAGAACGGGTCAGCGGATCCGCGTGAGTTCACGCTTGCACTGACCAAGCGCGGCAATCGTGCGGGAATGGTGGATCATCTTGGGAACCCGGCGAAGACCATCAACATCCGACATTCGGCCTCCGGTTCGATGGCTTGGGAATACTGCGCTCCTCCCAAGTTCGTCGTGGACAGATCCAAATCCGAAAAGGGCAAGAGTTGGAAGCGTTAGGCCGTCGTGGTCGGCCCGTGGATCTTGGTCGGGTTCGGAACGTAAGCATCCTTGCCCGTCTGATACTTGCTCCATTTCTTTTTCCGTTCGCGTCTGGATACAAGCGATTGCTTGACCCCACGCTTGCGGTTCGGGTCGAGCGATTGTGACGGCATCGCGAAGGCGTCAGATACGAAGTTGCTCATCGGCTTGAGAATCTGGAAATGATGCTAGGAAGATCTTCCTCAAGCATCTTGGTTTCACGGTTGGTCAATTCCTCGTAAGGCTTGGTTACAGCAGCGCGGTATTTAGGGCTGTTGAGAAGGAACGAAGCCGCCTGGGCGTTGGCGTAGTTCAACGCTTTGTTTGCGGCATACGTTCCAGCAATCATTGAGCTTCCAGTAAACGGAATGCTTCCCGTGGCATTAAGGGTTCGGCTTGCAGCCACACCTCCAGCACCAAGCGGTATGAGTTTGGAAAGAATACTGGTTTTTGAGGCATCCTTGGCAGCCTGATCCAATGCGGATGCAATCGCTTCAATTTTAACGCTGCCCCGTTCTCCCATCAAACCAGAGATAGCTTTGTCGTATTTGGCTGACACTTTTCTCAAACTGTCTCCGGACACCAAACCGTTTACTTGTGAATCAGAAATGATTTGAGAAAGAAGTGCATCTTGAGACCTTCCAAGCAATTCAGGATCCGTAGCCAAATACTTTTTGGCCTCGTTGGCTCGGTAAGAGTTTTCCCCTTTGTTAAACCATGAAACCAGCGATTCAGGATTTGCGTTGTGCAATTCACCGCCAGTTTCAATGGCTTTTTTGAAATCTTTGCTGAATGCCTCCTCCGACAAGTTAAGCGCATTTCTGGCAGCTTGAACCTTTTCTGCGTCAACTTGAGGAAGAAATTCTTTAATCACTTTTGGTTGAATTCCTTCAACACCGTTTTTTAAAGCATTTTCCAAGTTTTCAACAAACTTAACTGGTCCCCCGGAAGACAATTTGGTGTAAAGCTGCTGTCCAAAAGTGTCTTTTAATTGTTCAAAATCGGAACCAAGAGCGTTTTTAAGATCCGAAAGATATTGCGGTCCATTGACTCCTGATAATTTCGAAACAAAATCTACAGAAGGTTTCCCTTCATTGATTAACATTCGTAAAGGATGAGATTCTGATTCTTGAGCATATTTAAACGCCAGATCAATTTTGCTTTTTGTGGCTTGAGGAAAAAATTCATTAATTACTTCAGGTTGTATCCCTTGCCATCTTCCGCTGATTGCTTCTTTTAAGTTTTCCAAAAACTTCTTAGGCCCTTGAGATGATAGATCCGAATAAATCTGTTGTCCGATTGCATCCCTAACCGCTGAATAATCTTCTCCAAGAGTGTTCTTTAATTGAGCAACTTTGCTTGGACCCTCTGTTCCTTTAAGGGAAACAATAATAGATCCTTCTTTTCCACCTTCTTCCCCAATTTCCCGTAGAATGCTGTCAGCGTACGACCCCTTAAATCTCTTGATGTTCGTTTTGTAGAAATTGTTAGCGTTTTTGTATTTTTGAACAATTGGGCTGTCTTTTGGAAGAGATTCCAAAGCCGAATCCAATTCATTTTGGATTTTATTTACTTCAGCGTATTTATCAAATTTTGCTCCTTGAACAGGTTTGGTATAGTCGATTGCGTCATAAGCATTTGAAAGATCATCGCGCAAATCGTTTATGCTTTTACCTTCGAAAACACCACCGGCTTCAGGATCAGTAGAAACTTTTCGTCCAATAAATTTGTCATTAAACAAATGATCGGAATCAACTTCTTGGTATTTCTGTCTGGCTTGAGACTTGAAATTAGACAGCTGATTTTCTGCCTTGTTTTTCAAAACCTGCGAAGTGGATGTGAGAGTTTCAGAAGGAGTGTATGAGTATTTGCCTGACAATTCTTGAATTGACGATAATGCTTTTGTTTCTGCTTTTTGAATTCCTTTTGAAACTATTGATCCAATGGATTTGGAAGCCTCTTCAAGATCTTGAGCAGCCATTGCTTCATAAGATCCAGAAAACTGCCTGATCGCGTTTGCTGCGTTTTCGTCTAGTTGGCCAATACCAGTCTTAATGGCGTTTACCATTTCATCCGCAGTTGCGCGATTCTTGACTGCATCCTTCAAAATACCCGCAATCGCTTGAGGATCCTGCCTATACGCTTGAGCGATCTTTCCGGCAACTGATCCGATCAACTCTCTGGCTGCTCCGCTATCGGCAAACTTGGAGAGATTTTCAGACTTGCGACGGTTTATCTCAGCCTCAAACGGTGCCTGAACTTCTCCAACAAATCTGGCAAAGCTTGGTTCACCCGACTTCAATGCGCGATTAAATGCACCACCAAATGTTCCCAAACTTTGAAGACCAAGTCCCAAAGAGAGGTCCAATCCAGCACCCTTGGAAATGTCTTCCAAAGAAACCTTTTCTCCATCGACCAATGCCTTTGTGGTTCGGTAAGCCAACCCCGCGCCCAATGAACTCAATGCCGTTTTTCCAAGAGAACTGAGCAGACTTGTGGATGATCCGGGGATTGGAACTAGGCCAGCCGCTGCTGATCCCGCAATAGCCCCAGGTGAGGTAACTTTGCCAGACTCAATCATTTGACCGGAAGTTTCTCCAAGTGCTGAACCTGCCGCCATTGCCACTGGGCCAAAAGGAGCGGCGGCAGCTATTGGAGCCAAACGCGCCCCAGTCGCTAAAGCCGTTCTGGCCGATTCTCCGGTAATAGCTTGAGAACCTTCTCCACCAATTTCCAAGGTTCTTGATTCATCAACAGCCTTTCTCAAATAGGGATCAATAGGCATTGTCCCAAACACATTTTTTTCAGCGGCAGCAATTTCCCCCTCACCTTCTCGCCGACGCATTTCGCCAATAGGAGCGGATGGTTGAGCAGGGGCAGATTGTCGTTTGAGAGACAGAAGGCCATCATTGGACAAAGATGAGTAATCTCCTTTTTGCAGAGACATCAAATCTGAATCAGATAGAGAAGAATAGTCTGGCATTTTATTTTGGAGTTAAGCCACGCCTTTTCATTTCAGCTTCAACAGCAGACATATCTATACCACCAGCAGGCTGGCCCACCGATGGAGCCGCAGGGGCACCTTGTTCAACTTTGTAAAACATTTCGGGTGCGTATTGTTTTTTCAATTCATCAGAAATATTTGGAGCCAATTTGTTTCGTTTCAAAATGGGTTTAATAGACATTTTCAACACATCACCAAATTGTTTTGATGCTGTGAAGAAATCGTTTCTCTTAACACTAGAAACAATTTGCTCCATGCTTTCTTTTTCAAGAGGAGACAGGGTTGCTCCAAATTTTGTATTTCGATAATTAACAATGTTGTTGTTGAGAATTCTCTTAATAAATTCAACGTCTTGAACGTCTTGCTCTGTTCCTCCGTCCTGAAGAACCAATTGAGCATTAATTTTTGCGCTGTCCCAAGGACCAATGTATTTCGAAATGGAACCTTCCCCGTGAATCTTCTCGAAAGAATTTTTTAGAGACATTGCCGAATCAATTGCAGAAACAGCAGAATCAACTGCTCCGATTTGCTTAATGTCTTCAGCGGGGGCTTTGAGTTTTTTATTCAAATACTCTGTTGCAAATGAAATTTCTGCTGGGTTTTTGGGGTCCACTAATCCTCTTTGAATAAGTCCAGGAATCCCAATTTTTTCAACTTCTTGCTGTTTGGTTCCGCCAACCGGTTTTGTGGCCAATCGCACCAATTCAGTTTGCCCCCCAGGAACCGATGTTCCTTCCGGAAGGTTTACTCCAGCAGGAATGCGCGACGCAAATATAACCGCTTTTATCGCGTCCTCTTCCTGCTTTCGTTTTTCAAGAATAGGTACGGCTTCCGATTTTAATTGATTTACAGCATCAATGTTAACTCGTCCAGTTTTTGGATCTGCGAGTGTGGATCCATATTTGGTTGAAAGCTCAGCCCATTTAGTAGGGTCTGCTTTTTGCAAATCTTCAAAAATTTTGTTGGATTGATTTAGCAATGCGGTGTTTGCGGATTGCAACAATGATGCGGATCTTTCGGCAGCTTTTTCCGCAGCAAATCTGGGTGCTAGGCTTTCAATTTGAGATGCAGTTTGCTTTGAAAGATTTTGGAAGTGAGTTGAAGCAAACTCAGGAACAGCGGGAGGAGACTGGGTCAAATCTCCGCTAGAGAAGTATTTTTGAGCGTCCTTGTTGTATTGATACCATTTGGGAAGGTCTTCTTTGACGGCATCCGATTCCTTAAGCGCATCTGCGTAATGAAGATTCTGAATCCTCATATTGATGTCGCTCTGCTGCTGCTGCAAAGCGTACTTGGCCAGATCAAGCTGATAATTGCGTGATCGGTCGGCCAAGGAGGCTCCAAGCTGCATTGCTGGTAGCTGTCGCCCAAGAGTTTCTGAAAGGTAATCAGGCATAATGATTCGAATGTTTATTCGCCAGTTCCGATACCGCCATACCCGCCAGTTTCCATTGCACCAGTCCAGTCAGAATATGGCGCACTGTACGACGGAGCATACCGACCAATGCTCCCATAAGTCGGGCGATAAGAGAACATGCTTGCCATGCCTCCGCCGCCGCCACCGCCGCCTCCCATGGCACGACCCATTACCATCCCACCAATGTTGCTGATTGATCCACCAATCGCAGCCATCATCGGATCCGGCTGCGCGGCAACCTGCGCGGCCATCATGTCGCGTTGAAACATGGACTGGTTCTCTTGAAGGGCAATGTTTAGCCTCTGGGAAGGCGAAATGAACATGCTCGAAACGGACATCGGATTGACAGTGGCTGCGCCTCGCTGGCTCTGAATGAAGTTGAGCGAATTGCCGAATCCTTGCTGCTGGATGCCCATCGAAGTCAGACCAAGATCGCGAGCGGTAAGACTACGCCCCAGACCCGAACTCGCTCCGTACCCGCCAGCAAGTGCGCGAGCCGCCGAGGATCGTTGAACCTGTGCAGATACATCCGGGTTAATCTCTCCCCCAAGCTGGCTCTGGATGTTCTGAGATGCTTTGGAAATGATTTGGTCATAGCCTGGAATTGCCTTTCGAAGCTGTTCAGTCAGTACCGCTTGATCCGCCGAGGTCGTCTTGGCGGCAAGCTGCGATGCCTGATCGAAGTTGGCCAAGTTGTTCTGAATGGCCTTCCTCTGTTCCCCCTCGACATCCACTTTCTGGAATTGGGGCACCTTGACCTTCTTCCCGGCGGACATTGCCGCCCCGCCGATCATGGCCGCTGCCCCTACGCCTGCTGCGATAAGTCCCATAAATTAAATGACCTCCTTCAAGGTTTTTTGTCCGTTCTCAACCGAGAAAACAATTTCAGGATTCATTCGTTGAATGTTCATGGAAATGAAGAACTTAGCCTTCTCCTCAGAGAAGAACTCTTCATTTCCAAAACAGTAAACCCAAATTGCCTTGAGAATGCCAGCGTTGAAAACCTCCGAGTAGTCGAATTTCAAACCCTCTTTTGACCATTCAAGAACTTGGTCATAGCAAAAATCCATAGAGGAAGCATCGACAGCGTATCCGAACGCTTTGGTGGCGCACTTTGACGACTCTTCCGGCTTCCGGGTCAACCCAATCCGCTTGGAGCCTTCAATGGTGGCTTTAGGCAACCACCCGTAAGTGGTGCTGTCCACGACGTAATCCCACCGTTCAAGCTGGTTATTCAGCGTGTCTTTCCAATTCGAATCCGTGGCGACAAGCTCATGGTTGGAAACGCACTTTGGATGCGTGGACAAAAACGCCGCAAGAAAAGCGGTTCCACTTCTGGGAACTCCTGCGATTTGAATCAGGACCGACATAGACCTCCCCATGCTGGAATTCTGGAAATGATGAACACTGCCGACTCAAAACCGTGAGCGACACCAATCTCGGAACATGCGGCGGCAGTGAACAATGCGGCGTTCGGGTAAATCTTTTTGCCAACTGTCAATTCCACAAATCTGCCGAGTTCTTGAATCCGGGCATACACAGTTGGGAATTTGTTATTCAGAAAAACGTCAACTCGCATCCAAGCCGGGTCAATTGAATCTTTGAAAAAGGAGTTTCCAAATCCAGGCACTTTTCCGCCAACCTGTATCCATTGACGAACCGAATCCTCGGTGAAGTTTTCGTACACCATTCGCGCATCGGAAATCGGGCCATGATGCTTTCCGAGGGTCAAAATTGCGGAAGCCACTCCATTTGAGAACGATCCGCTACCGGAAAGCGCATTCACGCAAGCTGCTGAACTGGCATTTTGATTGGTAGTCGCAGCAAGGTCGTGAGCCTTTATGACCTCGTTCAAAAGGAGAAGACCCGATTCCGTGATCGGTTTTTCCAAGAATCGCTCAAATGGAATTTCCAGAAGCATTAGTAAATTGTGTTCAATCCACCACCGGAAATGTTCATGCCGACCATGCGAATCGGGGCGACCGCGTCACCGAGGAATTGCATAGTCTGTTCCTGAAGCGTTTGCACAGCCTTGTTTTCGTACAGAACGGCCTCCGGTAGAAGATCGTTCTCTTCCTTTCGAATCGCCTGAACCATGAGTTTGATCGCATCCGGACAAGGAGGAATTACAAGGTCATTGTCTTGGCTGACCGGAATGTGGCGGAGCTTGGCCATTACCGTGACCGGAATGGTTCCATCGGTGGTGCATCCGCCAGTCGATCCGCTGGTGGGCGTGCAGTTGATCGGCATCATGCTCTTGCGGTACTCCGGAAGAGTTTCGTCCGGGTCGTACACGGCAATGTCGATCTCAAGCGTGGTCGTGGTGTTGTACTCGTAGAGCCTTGACACCGTATTGGTCGCCTCGCGAATGACCGTGGTGAGCGAAGTGAAGTAGTTGGTAGTTTGGCAGAACGGCATGGCCAGGGCGATGCGCTCGCCGTCAATCCAGGCACCTCCGGGTCCAGTGGTGGTTCGGATCCAGTTACCGTTTTGATCGTACCCTTGCAAGGTGATGTATTTGCCAGCGTCCGAGGAATCGCCGGGGTACGTCCGGATCTTGCTCGTCGTGTTTCCCGACAATTCCTTGTAGGAACAGACCGACCCCTTATCGAGCAGGTTGGAACCGGAATAGTACGCTCCACCCCAAGGGGTCACTTCCGTTCCGCCGGATTGCAGTCCGAATCCGCCCTCAAGGAATTCAAACCATTGATTGCGAACTTGGCCCACCCCGAAGCAGGTCGCCACGGATTCGATGGTCTCGATCATGCGCGGCCAAACGATGCAGCCGTCTGTGGTATAGATCGTGAATCGACCGTAGCACCCGGCCCACAAGCCTTTGTTGAGCAAGCGTCGGATCGCCTCATTGGTGTAAGAAGCTACGCGAGCGTCGTCCACGCAGAACCCAAGCACGCGAGCGACAAGAGGCTTAACTTGCGAGAAAAGGAGTTTCATTTCGCGTAATAGATTCGCGCGGTGCGCTTGATGAAATAGACGCCGTAGAACGGAGGCAGGTTGTTGTGGGCCACTGTGTTGCCGCTTGTATCTCCACCGAACGAATTAGTCGTTTTTAGATCAATCGTGCTTTCAGGATTTGCAAGATTGGTTGCGGCAAGGAAGTCCGCAGATCCACGTTGCGCTTTTTCAGCCCCTTGATTTTCAATGACGTGAGTATGGGAAGGGATTTCGGCAGCCAGCAAAACATGCTTATCCTCACCAACAACGGAAGTGTTTGTGGTACTTTGGCCAACAGAAACAACGCCGCTATTCGTAAATGTTCCGACACCAACGGGGAACACTGCGGACATTGCGGTGTCCACTTCCCACATTGGACCGGCAGCAGCGTAAACCGTGGAAGTGCCGTCACCGCCATCGTAGGAAAGAAGTGCGGTAGTCGATCCCACCCAGATCCGTCGTTCAGAGCTACCCGCTGCGGAAGGATTGATTCTAATCCAAGCAGTGTATGCCGTGCTCCATACCCACCAATTCCCATCGGTATCAAGCCAAGGATAAATTCTATTGTCCGCAGTAGGTGCCGAACTTCCCGTGTTAAAAAATGAATTTCCAACAGTGAGATTAAACTGCGCCACCGTTTGTCCGATCAGGTCATTGGCAAGGGTCTGGTAGCTGCTTGGGCAGTAGTTGACCGGCAACGTCGGAGGCGTCAACGAAATCAATGTGGTTTGAAGGGTCGGCATAAGCGGAATCAGTTTCCAGGGTCAGAACGGTACGCAAACAGGTATTGAGCGCAGGTATCCAGCATCGAGCAATCGCAATTCGTTTGGCTTGAGCAGTTCAACGCCAAGGAAGAACACGCCGAATCGGTTCGGCATTCGCCCACGGTAGGCTCCTGAACTTCAATGGCATTCACCCGTAGAAGTTTTATCCGCGCATGCCCTGTCATTGCAATCCGCAACTGGACATCGAACAAGCGTTTGAACTGTTCGCCAAGCACCGGATCGCAAGCATCCGAAGGCGTCGGCAAACGCATTTTGGGGCGGTATTGAGGCTGAAGGTTCTGAATCGGAGCACCGCAACCGGATCCTGAGCAAAGGTTGATATTGGCGCACTCAGACCAAGTATTCCAGCAAACCCAAGATGGGTACTGGTCGGGCTTGTACTTTACGTCAAAAACGCAAGTGCCTCGGATGTCGTCCACCCAAATTTCTGCCGAGTCCAAGCGTTTCTTAAACTGTTGCTGGTCAAAGTTGTACGCTTTGGTTTGGATCTCCCATTGAATCGGAGTTTGAACGGAATCGGAAGGGCTGTCCGCGTCGGCGTCCTTTGTGATTTCCCAAATCTCAACTGCAAGAGTCGTGGCGTTTCGGGAAATGATGTAAGCGTTTTCGTTCCCGGCATACTCGACTTTGACTAGTTGATGAATGTCGAGTCCGGTCCACATGCCTTCCCATGATGGAGGCAGCTTGCCTTTGATTCCGGAAATTAGGTTAAACTCAAGAACCGACAATGCCCGATGCAAGATTCCTTTGTCCGAATTGTACGGAGAGGAAGTCATCAGCAGCCGGTTGTCGAACGTGATGCCGGATGAGTAGGCCAACAGATCAGGTTGATCCTGTTTAAGCAAAAACGTCATCTCATTCGATTGAGGAGTGTTGCCCCAATCGCTGAATTGTCGAAGGCCAGCAAAGAAAGATCGGATGCCGTCCGGTGCCCGGTAGTACACGTCGCCATTGACCGTAACGCAGGACCTGGCCGACACAGACCCGTAATTGACGAGCGAAATGGACTGAATCGGGTAGTTCAGGTTCTTCCAAGCCGTTCGATCCGTTGGAGCGTTGATCGCGAAAACGTACTTGGGGGTCATGATGAGCAGCGGACCCTGCCCAAGCGCGGTATTGAGAACTGCGGGAATACCGATGCCGGTGATGCCTCCAGAATCCTGAGCGACAGTAAAATCGCCACCTTCGTTCAAGAAAGTGTTTTCGGTCTCCTTGAGAACGTCTGAACGCTCTCCGTTTCCGTAAACAAGATCGGTCGCTCGGAACGACAAGCCATTTGTAAGCGCGTACCAAATTCGACCTTGAACGTAGCCCATGACCGTGCCGCACTTGATCTCGTCATTGGCGGCTCTCCGAAGGGTGGCTCCATCCCAAATGAGCGGCCTGCTAAATCCATCTTGAATGATGAGGTAGTTTTCCGCCTGAAGCATCCAGCCTTGATTGAAGATTGAAGGATTCGGATCTCCGGGGATGGTGATTTCGGTAGCTGTGGTGGAATGCTTGTCCCACACAAAAACTCGACCACCAATCAGGAACACAAGGTACTTGTGGCCATCGTCGGAAACATAACCACCGCAGCACTGAAAAACTCCGTCGATACCTTCAGCCTCAAACGGCAATTTCTTCCATCCTGGTCGAGTTGAGCAAAACGCCCCGTAAAACGTCGTATTGACCGCCCAGACGACTTGATTGCGTGCGACAAGGTTTGGGGACCGGCCCGTATCAACGCCGCCCTCAAACGAGATTGAACCGTCGCTGATTCTTTTCGGGGCGCGTTCGCTCATGGAGAAATCTTGGTGATGGTAAACCGGCTTCCCTTTTCAAGGTATGTATTTACAGCCCCGGTTTCGCAATAAATACCTACCTGAATGGAATTAGATCCCGGGTTTGAAATGTACACGATTCCGCCAAATTCCATTGTGACTGGATAAGTGCTAACCGCTTTCAATCGTGCGGTAATTCCAGGAGCAGCGGTAGATCCATTAAGAATCACTTGACTAACGTAATAATGAGTTCCCGCTCCGGGGCTAAGCTGCAAACTCACCTCAATATGGTAATAACCAGAAGTGGTGGGGGTATATGCCCCATTGGTTCCAAACGCATTTTCGCTTTGATACGAAACCGTTGTAGATATTTGAGTGCTGTTGAAAATTACGTTTGCAAGTCCAGCCGTAATTCCGCCAACGCTAAAATACTCTTGAGAAGCAAAATAGACATTTAGGTACTGAGGATTGAATGCGCTGTTCAATCCGAGTGCGGTTCTGGCTCCTGCTGCCGTGGTTGATCCGGTTCCACCATTGGAAATGTTCAGAACACCGGTAGCACCAACTCCAAGGTTCAACTGCGCGTATCCAGGTTGCGCTCCGACACCGTTGGATACAATCGGGTATCCTGCGGTACCTGGGGACAACCGGTTTAGAGAGGAAGATCCGGATGCCGTAAGCATGTCGCCAATGGCATATCCACTGATTCCGGTAGCCCCTTGAGATACAGACAGCAGACCCGAAATCGCACTTGCTGGGATTGTGGATACCGTGGTGATGGCTCCGGTACCGTTTGTCACCTTGGCGTACCCGGTGGTCAGCGTCGAAAGAACCTGAGCACTTGGAAGAGATGCGTCGGCAGTCTGAAGAATGTAAGTCGAAGTCGAAGGTGCTCCTCCTCCTGCGGTTCCGGTAAGCCCGCGAGGACCGGCAATAGAAACTTTCTGGCCGAGCGGCACCACCGTGGAAGCCGGTACAGCTTGAATGTTCTTAACCAGAATCGAGTTGCTGGTGAAAGAAATGACCTCGAAATATCCGGCGTTACCAACGTACACCTCGATATATGCTCCGCCGGGGCTTGCGGGCAAAAAGCTGGTAGAATCGACCGAAAGCGTTACGGTGAAATTGACGTTAGGGACAGTGAACTGCGCCGTAGTCGTGCAGTAAGCGTTTACACCGTTGGTTCCATTGGTACCGCTAGTTCCAGCAGGGCCGGTTGGGCCTGGGACATTGACCACGGTAGGGCTTGTGCCGCAAGTGCAGCACCCAGAGCTACTTGGAAGTTGTGAAGGCATAAAAACAAAAAGGAAAATGAACGATACAGCAACCGAAACCGTTGTACCCACGGCGATTCAACCGCAAAGGCTGATTGAATACAAGTACGGGATTCGGACCAATGTTCGACTCACGCCAGCCGATGTCGAATGCTATGCTTTTCGAAACAAGTTGCAGATCCATGAGGGTGGGCTTGGCACCTATGGACATTGTAGAGAGTTGGCTAGCATCCTGTGGCCGAAGCTCATTTGGCATGAATGGCTGGAAAGGCAGGTCGAGAGCCTTTGTGATTCCAACTATGTAAGCTGGGCAGGGTGCGGCGCGTCGGGAAAGACATACGGAGCGTCCCTGTTTGCCATGCTGTTTTGGGCTGCAAACCCATTGGCGACGGCGGTGGTCCTTACATCCACCACCGCCAAGATGATCCGCAAGCGTATGTGGGGTAACATCCAAGGGCTTTTTAGAAGTTCAACGGGGTTTCCTGGAAATCTTGTGGACTCAAAAATGACTCTCCAGTCCGTGCACGGTGATGACAAGCACTCGATCTCCGCAATCGCCGTGGCTGAAGGCAATACCGCCAAGGCAGTGGCCAACATTCAAGGTATTCACGCTGAACGGGTTATGGTAATCGTTGACGAAGCAACTGACACCCCAGAGGCGGCGTTTGAGGCGTGTACAAACCTGTCCAAAGGCTGCAAAGAATTCAAGTTGTTGGTGATCGGTAACCCTGCCAGTAAATTTGACCCCCATGGCCGTTTTTCCACGCCCAAACACGGTTGGGGATCTGTTGACATTGAAGACGATGAATGGGTTACAGAGCGCGGCGTTTGCCTTCGGTTTGACGGGTCAAAGTCCCCAAACTTCAAAGCTGGACGTACCTTGTACCCATTTTTGATTACAAAGCAGCAGTTGATTCAAGCCAAGGAACACGAAGGCGAGAATAGCCCTACGTTTTGGAAGTACACCCGTGGCATGTGGGCACCGGACGGTATGGTCAAGACCGTCTTGTCCGAGTCATTGATCGAAAAGCACGATCTTCGTAAGCAGATCATCTTTCGAAACGCATCAATCAAAGCGGCTTCCTTGGATCCCGCATTCATGGGTGGCGACCGGTGTATCCTAAGGTTTGGTCGATTGGGCCTCAATTTGGCTGGGATTATGACCCTTTCGTCCGATGAGGTTGTGCATATTTCTCCAAACGCAATGTCTCAGGAGCCGGTGCATTATCAGATCGCCAATCTCGTTATTGAGAATTGCCAGAAACGCGGAGTTCGATCCGAGCATTTCGCGATGGATTCCTCGGGCGAAGGCGGAGGATTGGCCGACATCATTCAGAAAACCTGGGGTCAGATCGTTCGTGTTGAATTCGGTGGAAAGCCATCGGAAAAGCCTGTGTCCGAGGAAGATTCGCGTCCATCGAACGAAGTCTATGACCGCAAAGTGTCGGAACTTTGGTTCAGTGTTCGACAGTGGGCCACCAAGGACAAGCTGGGCGGACTAGACAACGATACGCTTAAAGAGTTGTGCAGCAGGATGTTCAACGATGAGAAGCGAAAGATTGTTGTTGAAACCAAGTCCGAGATGAAGAAACGCACGGGAAGGTCCCCTGACTTGGCGGACGCCTTTGTCGTGATGGTTGAATTGGCTCGTCAGTTGGGCGGGGAAGGGGCAAAAGAATCTAGGTCAGATAAACGCTGGGATGACATAGTTCGCAATTTTGATAGCCTGAACACGGAAGAGAATACCTATGTGGAAGCTCCTGAACGCACATTTTGGTCCGAGGGGGGGATGGACGTATCGCATTCCTGAGAATGGCATCATTGTCAACGGTGGCACTTTTGAGGCGTTGGTGACCGAGGCCGCCAATCATTATCGGGCCAACAACCTTCGTGTTCCTGCCGATCTTGAGAACATCATTCTGGCCTACGCTTGCCAGACCTACGCTGAGTGCAGTTATGACAACGTGCCGAATGCCGTTGCGCGTGGAGTGATTAAGTCTTGGCAGTTGACCGATGTGATTCGGTTTTCCAAGACCATGTTCGACGCCATGATTTCCGGAGAAAAGGTGGATCAAACGGAAGCGGATCGTCGCGCCAGAATCTGCTCAACCTGCCCGTTCAATGTTGAGCCAGACGGGTGCTTGGGATGCAATAGCAGGCTGCTCAAGGAATCCATTACGGCACTGACTCGGGCTGGGAAAACTCAATACGATAGTCAGTTGATGAGTTGCAAATTCTGCGGGTGCTTTATCAATGCTATGGTTTGGTTTCCGCTTTCAACTTTGCAGAAATTCACGGACCCTAAAGAAAACAGTGATCTTCCCGATTACTGCTGGAAAAAGGCACAATAATTTATGATCGGATCAGTAACGGCAATTCGACTTGAGAATCTTAACAAGGACGGCTCCGCACCGGAGACGCGCCTCAAGGATGCTCAGGAAGCGTCTCAGATGCTCAATCAGATGCTTTACGCCGATGCGATGCGTAACAGCACTCGGTCGCGCCTTCGTGGCCTGATTGATGGAAACCAGCCGTACAGCCCCGCCGAACTCCGAAAGAACGGCCAGGCATTCCGAACCAACGTCAACTTTCGCGAGTCCGAAGCGTTCCTTGGTCAGGCGACTGGGAACTTCTACGACGTGTTTGCCGAAGTGCCGAGCTACGCCACCGTTCGCACCAAGTACGGCAGTGACGAAGCAAATATCCAGGAGTGGTCTGGAATCATTACCGAGGAGTTTGATCGACTTCAGAAAAAGGACCGAGACTTCGACTACCTCATGCAGTTGTCTCAGCGCGAAATGGTGCTGATTGGCATCGGCCCCATGGTATTTGAGGATGCCACGAACTGGAAGTGCAAGGCGATCATGGCCACCGAGCTTCTCGTTCCGGATGGCACCAAGTCCAATACGTCCGATTGGAAAGTGGCAATGGTCCGCGTCAAGATGGGCGTGGACGAGCTTTACCAGAAGATTCAAAACGAGGACGCGGCTGAAGCGAGCGGCTGGGATGTAGAGGCGTGCAAGCGGTCCATCATGGACGCGATGCCCGAACCTTACCGACGCGGAACCCAATGGAACTGGGAATACGTTCAGCAGCAGCTTCGCGACAACAACATCAGCTATTCAGCCCGGTGCGATGTCGTTCTCGCAACGCATGTGCTTTACAAGGAATTCGATGGCAAGATAAGCCACCGGATCATCGACGAGCGAAACACGCAGGTCTTCCTGTACTCCAAGCTGCGCCGATTTGAATCCTGGGATTCTGTTATTCACCCCATGTACTACGACCGTGGAGACGGCACGCACCACGGCGTGAAGGGGCTTGGCATCAAAATGTATCAGGCGATGGAACTGAAGAATCGCTTGTGGTGCTCTACGTTCGATGCGGCGTTTGCTCGGACGCAGATCATGTTCAAGCCGACGAGTCCGAATGCGCTGAACAAGACGAGCGTGGTTCAGATGGGGCCATATTCAATCCTGCCTCCCGATTACGAAGTTGTTCAGACCAACATTTCCGGCGTGCTGGACGCCCCCATGGCGGCAATGTCGTCGTTGGATGGTGTGATACAGGGTAACACGGCCCAGTACCGGCAAACGCTTACCAAGCCTCAAGGGAATCCGCGCACGGCGACGGAAATCCAGGCAATCATTTCTCAACAGTCTGCTCTCGGTAAGACTCAGCTTAATCGGTATTACGAGCAGCTTGATCGGTTGTTTGAGGAGAAGTATCGGCGAGCCACCAATCTCAATCTGCCTCCCAACGTGGATAAGGATTGGGATGACGCGATTGCGTTCCAGAAGCGTTGTATTGATCGAGGCGTGCCCAAGCAGGCGTTGCTAGACATCGACTACGTTCAGGCCACCAGAACCGTTGGACAGGGTTCCCAGTTCGTTAAACAGCAGGTTCTCGGATCTCTCTTGAACATCGCTGGAATGATCCCGTCCAGTGGCCAACAGAACCTTCTGTCCGATTACGTTGCCTCCCTTGTGGGCCAGCAAATGGTCAAACGGTACGTTCCGCAGGGCCAGACCGACGCGAAGACTCAAGATCAAGTAGCTCTTGCCACCTTGGAGCACACGTCAATCCACACCGGCAATCCGGCGATTGTCACCGACACTCAGAACCACCCGGTCCATTGCACGATTCATCTTCAGGCGGCGACCGAGGCTGCGAATAGTCTTCAGCAGGGCGGAAACCCGCAGGAGGTCTTGTTGTTCCTTCAGGGAATCGAGCAGCACGTTTCTCAACATCTTCAGAAGATGCAGAACAACCCGATCCAGGCCAACATGGTCAAAATGTTTGCCCAGCAGCTTCAGGAAATGGACAAGGTTGTTCAGGAACTTGCCTCCCACGTTCAAGAACAGGCTCAGGCTCAGGCGCAGATGCGTCAGGCTCAAGCGATCCAGTCCGGTCAAGATCCCAAGACCGCAATCCTTGCCGCGCAGACTCAGCAACAGATCATGAGAGAGAACCAACTCGCCATGGCCGAAATGCAGCGCAAGGCGGCAAAGGCTCAGGTCGATTCTCAAGCCAAGATTGCCAAGACAACGGCGGACATCAACCGGTCCAACGCTCAAGCTGCTGCGGACATAAACCGGCAGCAGGGCGAATAACGGTTAGATTCCGAAAATTGAAGAAGGCCACGAATTGTCTCCGGTTCTTTGCCGGAACAATGTCGGAGTTGCTGCAAGGTGTCCCAAAAATGGGTACACCCTTTGGAGAAGCATGATATCCATTGGGGAATTGATTGGACGCATCATCCGTATGGCTTGTTTGGCTGTTTCTTTTCTCCACCAAATTGCTCCAGAACTAAACGGGTACCCAATCTTTGAAAGGTTTTCGGAAACCTTTTGATTTGGTTTCCCGCTTTCAAATGCATGTTCAAGTTGAACGCATCCAATGTTGTGTGGAATTTCAGATCTGATCTGATTCCATCGTTTTTTCCAATCTTCAGGAACAACAAGATCATCTTCGATGATGATGAATTCTTCATGACCTTGAGCCACCAAAACACTCATGATTGCGAGATGAGAAAGAACGCATGATATTTGAGGCCCAGTAATCCAAGAGCTGTCTCCACTTTCATTTATGTAATGAGACATTGATGCCTGAAGACCAAGTAATGACCCATTAAAAGCGTCAACAAACGTAACCGGAAACTTCATTTCATTGAAATGCTGTTCCGATATTGCTCGTTTCCAAGGCTGATCGGGAACTGTAATGCAATAAATTGGAATCATTTGTAATCAACGTGAACCAGCATTGTTGATTTCGGAAAACAATGGGTAAATGTTTATAAAAACTTCAGAGGGGTTCCGGTGTACCATTCATGCTCAGGGATTCCGACGACTGGAAACGGTTCGCCAGCAAGCACTCGCTTCCTGAGTCCCGCAATGCCTTCATCGCCAAAATAGTTGGGATGATACTTGCTGCGAAGTGCAGTGTTCAAAACTGCATGGCTTTTGTCGTCGGGAGAGTTCCCGAAATCTTTTCTTTTGAACACAACATTTGAATGGTGACCCTCCTCGGATTCCCACGTCATCATTCCTTTGTGATATTGGAAGTGTACGCCAATGTTGCCCAGCATGATGCCCATGATGCAGTCCTCAAAACCCATTCCATCGCACAGAGCTTCAGGCCATCCTCCAACTTGGATCAACCTTTCAACAGGAGCGCACAAAGAGCATCCATACAGCCAGTTTCCGGCGCAAGATGCCGGGGTTGAGTTTGCGTTTCTATTGTCATATCCAGACGGGTTATCCTTGTAATGCGTAACCACTCCGGTGACGGGTTCCACGGTAAGCTCAAAGACCTTTCGGTAAGCACCAAGCGTAATCAGCCCCGTCTTGGATGCTTCCGCGACTGCATCGACCCATCCAGGCATCAACACGCTCAAGTCGTCGCAATAGACAATGTGACCGTCCGGAGCCAAGCAGAGGGCCGTGTTGCGAGCATTCGATGCGGCAAACCAGTTGTCCTTTGTCAGTCGATGCGGTCCCTGCCATACGCACGGCTTTGGCGGCACATGAATCACATTGAACTTGGCCATCAAGTCCTTGAATTCCTTCGGCCTAGTCAGGCAATGGAAATCGACCACAACAAGCTGTGAATCGGGAATCTTTTCTTTGAAACCTTGGTGATGAAGAGAGTCGAGAAACCACTCAATATGCGGCTCTTCTCGATTCGTCATGTAGCAGATTGTGACCATGATTTCTTAAGTTGACTTTTGTTGGCTTGCTGGGAATTGTGATTCCGAAACAACAAGATCATTCAATGATTCCCTCCGATCTTCAAGCTCGCATCCTTAATCAACTGCCCAAAATGAACGGGTGGTGTGACCCCAAAAAAGCCCTGGATCTAGCCGAGGCAGTGATTGCGTCCAAGCCGTCTGTATGCGTCGAAATCGGCGTGTTCGCCGGTAAGTCGCTCATCGCAACGGCAATGGCACTTGAGTATGTTGGGTCCGGCAAGGTTTGGGGTATTGATCCTTGGGCACTGGCCGACTGCTTGGTGGATGAGAATGAGGAGAACAAAAAGTGGTGGTCGCAAGATGTGAATTTGGAGTCCATTTTTGCTGAAGCCTTGAAGCACCTTAGCGACAACGGGCTTCTCAACAAGCACGCAGAATTGATCCGGCAATCTTCTTTGACCGCATGGCGCGGTTGGCCTGCCGACACTCACCAGATCGACATCCTTCACATTGACGGCAATCACTCAGAGTGGGCCAGTAGCACGGATGTGGTCCTTTGGCTTCCGTATCTCAAGAGAGGCGGAACACTGTTCATGGATGATTACGACTGGGAATCGACTCAGACCGCAAAGAAACTCATTGAACGGCAGTGCGTTTTGGTGCGTGAAGAAAAGCTGCCGGAAAGCCACTATGCGGTTTATCGCAAGAAATAAATATGCGCGACATCATCCGCGATCTCGCATTGAGAAGTTTGAAAAATTTCGTAGGAATCAACAACGATTACGCGGCGCAGCTTAAGGAAATCAGTGAACTCAAACGACTGATTGAAGAACGAGAAACCCACTGGGAAAAACGTCAGTCAGAATTGATTGAAGACCGCGACAAGTGGTTGAGCCTCTACGACAAAGCACAATTCGCAGCAGATTACCTCATGGAACACGCCAAAAACGACGTACCATCTATCACGGAACAGACAAGCTGGCCGGTCAAGATTTTCGACCTCAAGCCCGAACCAAATGTCTGCTATTTCAATCCGTCGATTTGCAAACTGGCAAACGGTCGCGTGTTCATGTTTGTTCGCCGAAACTCCAATCGTGGCGGACAGGAAGGAACCAAGTTTTCGCAGCACAACGACATCGTCGCGTTCGAAATGGACCCGCAAACAATGGAGCCGATTGGTCAGAAGCGAATCATTTCACTCAAGGAAAACCATGTCGGAGAACACTTTGAAGACCCGCGAGTCCTGGCTGTCGGGAATTCTATCTGGCTGTCGGTCTCGTCCTTCGTGTGGCGAAAGTCCTACACTCACCAAGCGTTCTTCCAGCTTGATCAAAACCTGCAATGCACCCTTCGAATTGATCCTGTCTATGGAAAGAATTTCATGCAGGCCACTGTCAACGAAGGGCATGAAAAGAACTGGCTATTTTTCCCACATGGAGGAACCCCGCACTTCATTTACAACACGCATCCCCATACGGTTTTGCAGTGTGACGGATCTTTGTCCGTTATACAGAAGCACGAAACATGGGAGACAAATCCTCTTTGGAAGCATGGTCACCCTCGCGGCGGCAGCGTTCCTGTTTTGGTTGATGGTCAGTATTGGAGCTTCTTCCATTCCAGCCTTCCTTGGACCCTAGAGAAACGCCGGTACCACATGGGTGTGTACTCGTTTGAGCCGCAGGCTCCGTTCCGAATCACTTCGATGACGAGCCTTCCCCTGTTGACAGGTTCCAACAAAGATCCTTGGTATCCCTTGCTTCCTCTCGTTGTGTTCCCTGGCGGAGCGATCTACGACGAGAAAACGGATCTGTGGACCGTGGTATTGGGCGTCAACGATTTGGATTGCGCAAAGCTCACCATCCCACACGCTGACGTGAAAGCCTTGGTTCGACCTGTGCGCGTCAAGATTGATGAGCCGGAAAACAAGGTGGACGAATTCGAAATCGTTCCGGCGATCCAACAAAACATTGAATTGAAACCGAAAGCATGAAGAAAAACCTGATTCGATGGTTCAAGCGGGCACCTCGTTCGTTTAGCACCGAGCGCGACATTCCGACTCTTAGCCCCGATGAATTTCAGTCATCCGAGCCACTGATGGCTGGCCTACGTCGATCCATTAACAGCCAAGCGTTTCAAGTTGCCTTGCGAGTGATCGAGGATGCCAAGCCAATCGGGATTCCAGGAGCCGGAACACAGCCCACCGATTACGCCTACAACTATGGCCTTGCGTTGGGATATTCCATGGCCCTCGATAACTTGAGAAACCTGGCAAACATTGTTCAGCAGCAGCAAGTCGAAGCGACTTTCACTTACAGCGCAGAAAATCCAACTGAAGTACCTGATACCGTATGAGCGACAGCCCAGACATGCCCCATGAAGCCCTTAATCCGGGCACTATACCCGTTCATTCTCAGAACAATGAAGGGCCTAGTCCTTTCCTTGATTCACTGCGTGAGTTCGCCTCGAAAAACGGCGCGACAATCGTTCAGGAGGAAAAACCCAAGGCAAAGACAGAACCGGTAGCCGATCCGAAGCCCGCACCCGCCGCCAAGATCGACACCACCAGGGTTCCCGATCTAACCAAGGTCGAACCTCCTCCTTCTGTAACGGACGACGTGCCCGCGTCGATCAAGTCCACCAAGGCTGCCGAGGAGTTCAAGAAATTGAAGGCTGAGCGCGATGCCGTGCGTCAGGAGCTTGATGCCCTCAAGAAAGCCCCCAATGCCACCGAGGAGTACGTCAACAAGCTCAAGGTGATTGAGGAAGAAAAGAAGGCGTTGTCCGAGCAGCTTCGACTTCTCGACATTGAACGGCACCCGGAGTTCCAACAGAAGTACAACAGCCGCATTGAGGCCACTCACGAACTCATCAAGGTGTCGGCGGGCGAACAGGGCGAACTGTTGTCCAAGCTCCTTCGCGTCCCTCAGAACGACACTCGCGATGCCCAGATCGACCGAATCATTTCCGAGCTTCCGCCTTCCAAGCAAGCCAAGGTTGGCGCATTGATGGCTCGGATTGATGAAATCAGCACCGACCGATCCAAGGAGCTGAACGACGCCAAGACTCGGTACGAGAGCGTGATTCAAACCCGTCAGCAGGAAGCCGAGCAGCAAACCATGTCGGCAAAGCTGGCTTCCGAAAAGACGTGGGCCACCGTCAAGGAATCGGCTCGCGCTTTGGAAGTGTTTGAGCCTAAGGAAGGCGACACCGCGTGGAATGAAGAGGTCAATGGACGCATCGAATTGGCGCGTCAAATCTTCAACGGGGAGAACGACGAGGCCGACCTTGCCAAAGCCGCTCTATGGGCTGCTTCCGCTCCAAAGTACCGCGAACTGCTTCACGCTCAGATGGCGTTGAACGGAAAGTTCCAAGCTGAACTCAACAAACTGAGGAATGCGGATGCGAAGGTGTCCACCAGTAGCGAACCTGGACGCAAGTCTCCGGTGAACGATGGCCCGGACGCCACCGCGAACGACTTCGTGAAGCAGTTCTTGAAGGCTCGAAACGGAGGCTAACGCGACAACTGGATCTGCAATTCCAGATCGTTGATTGTCTTGAGGCTGTCTCGGACCCACTCCGGGGCAGCCTTTTTTGCCGCCTCGAAATCAGGTCTTTCGATCAGTCGCTTGCTGTTGTGAAGCACCGGCCCCGTTGTTACGCAGCCCGACAGGACCATCAATAGCAGCGTCAACGTCGCGGTCTTTCTGAGCCTTGAGTTCAATCGCTTCCTTTCGTGCCTGTTCCTCGCTGTGTTTCTGCCAAGCGTTAAAAAAACGCTCCACCAACGATTCAATCGCTGGCAGAGCTTTCAAGGCCGCTATGATTGCGCCCAGAACACCCATGAATCAGGAACCCTTCTTCAGGATGGCTCGACCGATGGCGTAAATGGACAGCACGGCGGCAATGGAACCGTCCACGCTGAACGGGAGCGGCTTGCCGGTAATGGCAGGCACGATGGCGTTGGCGAGACCAAACACCACAATGAGCCAGAATTCGGTGGTTTTGTATCCGGTTTTGATCGCGGGAACGGCTTCCTTCACGTCGGCCACAATGTCCCGAATATGGGGCACAAGAGTGGGCGAAAGAGCGGCAACAGCGGGCAAACCGCCCGACTTGTAGGCGGCAATTCCGTCCTTGATGTCTTTGGCGGCAATTCCTGCGTCACCGACGAGCTTGGAAACTGATGGGTCAATAGAGTCTGCCATAAAACTGTTTTTATTCGTTATTTTTAATGTCTTTCCAGAACCGATAAGCGTACCACGCAAGACCCACAATCACGGAAATCAGGCCGAAAAGATGGGTCAATTCGGTGATCTGCTGATCGTGAGTATGGATCCATTGCATAAAGACACCGCCTGCAATGGGCACCGCTGCTTTGGCTGTATCCATGGCAATGTCTTTATGCTGATCCATAAGTGTTAAGGCGAGAAGAAATTACTGCCCGACAGGATCCTTAACGCAATCGGTTTTGGGGACAAGGCTTTCATTGTATTTGCTCACCTGTTCCGAGAGCGAATCGACGATTGGAAGAGCGATGCGTGCAATTTGAATTCCGCCAGCCCGAACAGCCTGGTCAAGGAGTGCGACGACTTGATTGGTATGCTGCTCGCTGAGTTTTGCTTCGAATGCCATGATTTTTTTGATTTTGGTTAGAACAGTACGAACGACGCGACTCGGTAAGGCTGGATTGCGCGAACACCGCCGGACACGGGTGTCAGATTCAACGCAGACCCCGTTGCCGGGTCAACCAGAGTCATAATCTGGTCTGCCCCAGACAGTTGAATCTTTGTGCAGATTCCGATCAACGTGTTGGTTCCGTTGGTCACCTGAATCTCCTCACCAAGCGAGTAGATCGGAGGATAGGTAACCCAGGAATATGCGCCAGCCTTTTTGAGTGTGCCATCCGTTGCGGACACAATGGTGAACGTATCCGCTAGCACGCCAACGTACCCGTTAACAGAGCAGACGTAGTTCTTGTGTGCGCCACCGCCACCGATGTTGATAGAACACTGGTCGCCAACGCAGAACTCAACGCCGGTAGGAACCGAATTCTGGGCCGTGTAAAACACTCGGTTTGCGTTGTTTACCGGCCAAGTCGATGAACCCTGAGTGTCCGCGCCAAAGTTGTTGGCGATGAAATTGACGTTGAGGTTCGCCGGAAGCCGACCGTTGGCCGCAAACGTGCCCGCCGAGGTCATGTACTGCGTCACATTACAAAGGCTGAAAGAACTTCCTCCGTACACCGTTTTTGCAGTGTTTCCGGTTACCTCCATGTTCAATCGGTAATACGAATCGTAGTCCGAATTACCCGTGTAGTTCGGCTTTGCGTCAATTACCAACGCTTTGACCATGTTCAGCACGGTGCCAGCGGTCGCCGCTGTCGTCGCCACATTTGCGCCCGTGTTTGAATAGGTGATTTGAGTATTGAACGGGATTGTGAGCGTCCCGGTACCAGCCGAAGGCCCCGTATTCGCGCCAACGTTTGCGTAGGACACAGTAGAAGTGAGTGCCCCGTGCGTATTTGCCGTCACCACGGCGTTTGCCACGTCAAACCCTGATCCAACACCCGCCACGGTTATCGGTGCGCCAATGGGCACGGTAATGTCCCCGGTCAGTGTCAGCGTAGCCACATTTGCTGCTCGCTGAACCGTGGTGACGCTGTACGGACCTTGATTTCCGTAGTTTACCACATTCGTGATCGTGGCGTACTGATCGTCGAACCCGGATCCGACACCCACAATCGCAGCCACATCCTCGACAAAGACTCCCGAGTTGTTGTTCTGCGCTTTGACCGAAAGCGTGGCGAAATTCGCATTCCGGTAATACGACAACACCGTCAACGCAGAGGACGAAAGCGGAGCTACCAGATTGTTGTCCTTGCAATCCAACGTGCCGGTCACCTGAAACCGAGCGCACCCGCGAATCGCGCTGTTCCCCTCAAAATTGCACACCGACGAGGTCGTCATCTCGTAGGCGGGAACACCGCTGATCGCATTCACTGGCACCTGTTGCTCAATGAAGAACGAAGCATCCTCCAGCGTAGCCGACTTGATCGAAAAATCCCTGTTGGACTGTTGGTATCCACCGGCATACCCACCTGATGCCCTGAATCCGTATGCGTAAATATTGTCTCCAGTCACTCCGCGAACGCAATCGCCCAGGCTTAACCAGTTCGAACATCCGTAAAACACGATCCCGTTGCTCTCCGTTCCAACCGGGTAATACGAATCCTTGATGTCGTTCACTACATTGCCGGAAGAAATGATGTTGTTGCAGTATTCAATGTGAATACCTGTCCGCGCACTGGTGATGTTGTTGTTGGCCACCAAGATGTTTGCGGCTGCGCTGGACGGAACGAACGGAATCGGATTAACAATCGAACCGTACCCTGCAATGGCTATCGGAAATCCAGCGAACGGGGCACCGTACACATCCCCAATCACGTTCTTGAACACGTTGCCAATGAGCGAAATACTTCGATCCATGCCATTTGTTGCATTGATAAGAATTCCAGCTCCGTTGTAGATCGTTTCGAAATAGCAGTTGGCAATGATCGTCTCCGCAACCGAATGGGTTGAGGCCACTGCTTTGTTCACCTCCCGCAAATAGCCGTATCCGCAGTAGTTGATGAACCTGCAATCGACTATCGTCAGTGAATCCAGCGTTCCCGATCCTGGATCTGTGCAAACCAAGTACCAAGGGTTCACGTTAGGCGCGATTCCCTTGAACGTAAGCCCACGGAACCACACCACACCCGTTCTGAAAAAGAACACCCGAGCGTCACCGCCTTGAGCGATTTGAATCGTGCCAGTACCAAACGCCCCAAAACTACCAAGGATGTTGAACGTGATGCTTTTCCCAGCAGTACCGATGAGCGTTCCGTCGATCTTAAAAACTACTCCATCCGGAATATCGACGTAGTAAGGAGCGTAAGCCTCATCCACATTGCTCAACCGAAAGGTGTAACCCTTTGGGAAGTAAATGTTCTTGCAGCCCGAATCCAAGGCGTTCTTGAGTGCCTGGGTATCGTTTGCATATCCATCTCCCACCGCGCCGTACATTCGAACGTCCACGAACTCGTTGTTCATGTCCGTGAATCGTGTGCCGTTCCATATCTGGTAGGCCCGATTCGTGGTATCCCCGATG
>Ga0194048_10000159_pt1 | contig 30542 bp, 30 predicted proteins | sample JunL225m_MetaG_FD_161685 | JGI IMG/M metagenome (GOLD analysis project Ga0194048, IMG submission 161685) | Anoxic zone freshwater microbial communities from boreal shield lake in IISD Experimental Lakes Area, Ontario, Canada - Jun2016-L222-5m | ecosystem: Environmental > Aquatic > Freshwater >...
GTGCTCTGAGCTAACGGCACCAACTAAACGGGCCGCACTTTCGTGCGGCCCGGGCTATGGCTAGCCAACAACGATTGATTATTCGACCGTGACGTTATCCGCCACGCCGACGCCGAGGGTCATGCCACCGACGACCTGAACTTTCTCCATGATGATTTTCTGGATTTCTTCCAGGACCTTGGGGTTCTTGATCAGGTAATCCTTGGCGGCCTCGCGGCCTTGACCGATGAGCTGGCCGTTATAAGCGATCCAGGCACCCTTCTTTTCAAGGATCTTGTGTTCGATACCGAGGTCGAGGACGGAGCCGCTGCGGGAAATGCCTTCGGTGTACATGATGTCGAACTCGCACTCCGTGAAGGGAGGAGCGACTTTGTTCTTTACGACTTTTACCTTAGTGCGGTTACCGATGACCTTGCCGGAAGGTTCCTTGATCTGGCCGATGCGGCGGATGTCGATACGGACGGACGAGAAGAACTTCAGGGCACGACCACCCGGGGTGGTTTCGGGGCTGCCGAACATTACGCCGATCTTTTCGCGAATCTGATTCGTGAAGATACAGATACAGTTCGTGCGGCTGATGGCGGCCGTGAGGCGGCGCATCGCTTGGCTCATCATGCGGGCCTGGACGCCGACGGTGGCATCGCCCATTTGGCCGTCTAATTCCTGTTTCGAGACGAGGGCGGCGACGGAGTCGATGACGACCACGTCTACGGCGCCGGAGCGGATAAGGGTTTCGACGATATTGAGGGCGTCTTCGCCAGACTCAGGCTGGGAGACTAAGAGGTTGTCGAGGTCCACGCCGACGACCTTGGAGTAGCGGGGGTCGAGGGCGTGTTCGACGTCGACGAAGACGGCATTGCCGCCTTGGCGCTGGATTTCGGCGATGATGGAGAGACAGAGGGTCGTCTTACCCGAGGACTCCGGGCCGAAGATTTCGACGATACGGCCCCGGGGGAGGCCGCCGACGCCAAGGGCGAGGTCGATGGCGACCGAGCCAGTGGAGACGGACGAGACCTGCATCTTGGTCGCGTCTCCCATGCGCATCAGGGTACCATCGCCATACTGCTTGTTGATGGCGGAGAGAGCCAGATCGAGGGTCTTCTTCTCGGCTGCCTGGGTGGCAGATTTTTCCTTAGCGGTGGGTTCGGATTTGGCGGACATAGCGTTGGGTATGCACAAGGGAAACTGCCCAACCCAGGGAGTCTTGCAAGCAAAATGAACAAATGTTCACTACTTCTTTTTACCCCCCTTTGGGCGGGGGCTAGAAGCTAAATAAATCACTCAGCCAGTCCCAAAAACCAGGCTCTTTCTTAACAATGACGACTTTTTTAGGGGCGACGGGGGTGGTTGCTGGACCCGCCGTTGGCTTGGGTGCGGGGGCCGGCAGGGTGGCCAGTTTGGCGAGACCTTCGGTCATCAGGTCCGCCGCCAGCTTGTCCCTTAAGCGCTGGGCGGCCTTCGAGCCTCCGGGGCTGTCGCAACCCAAGACAATGGCGATGACCCGCCGGTCGCCTTCCCGGGCGGTGGTGGCGATCGAGGCGCTGGCCGCGACGGTCCAGCCCGTCTTCAATCCATCGCATCCGGGGTAGAGCGTCAGGAGGTGATTATGGTTAGTAAGGTCGAGGGGCTTGAGCGGGCGCCGGAACGTGTAGGACTTACTGCCTGTGAAGCGAAGGGCTTCGGGCATCTTACAAAGCATCACGCAGAGCTTCCCTAGATCGCGGGCAGTGGAGTCATCATGGGGGCCGCGCCCTTGGGTCATTCCGTTCGGCGTGACGAAGCGGGAGCGGGTCATCCCTAATTCAGCCGCGCGCTTATTCATGCGGGCCACAAAGGCTGCGACCGTACCTTCGCGGTGCACGGCGAGGGCGACCGCGGCGTCGTTGGCGGAATGCAGCATCAGGGCGAAGAGTAACTCTTCGACGCTGAAGTTCTCTTTAGGTACGAGGCCGATCCGTGAGCCGATTTCCCGGCTGGGCTCCGGGCCGATAATCACCCGGGCACCCAGAGAGGTCTTCTTGTCGCGGATATCCTCCATCACGAGGAGGAAGGTCATGAGCTTGGTAACGCTGGCGGGATGGCCCGGCCAGTCCGCCTTGTTCTCCGAGAGCACGGCGCCCGTCGCGGCGTCGAGGCAGATGGTGCCCGCAAACGTCATGCCTGCGGCTGAGTATTGAGTGGTGACGACGGCACTGGCCGGCGGGAGCAGGCAGAGTAGAAGGGCCGTGGCTATCGCGAAGCGCACGCGCGATTGGTTTGCGAGGGGCGCAGGGGGGCAAGACCGATTTGCATAAATATTATAATCGGGCAAGGTGGCGGTATGCGAGTTTTCCTGCTCCGCCATGCCGAAGCCGTTCCGGGTCTGCCCGACGCGACGCGCGATCTGACGCCGCGCGGGCAGCGCCAGGTGGCGGAGCTCGCGAAGGGAGCCGGTCGCGTACCGGTCGAGGTCGTCGCCGCCATCGAGCATAGCCCTCTCGTGCGCGCCGTGCGCACGGCCCAGCTCCTGCGCCTCGCCACGGGATCTGGCTTACCTCTGAAGGTGCTCGCCGGGCTCGAGCCTGAAGGTGATTGGCAACGCACCGCGCTCCAACTCGGAAAATCCCGCCGGAGCCGTCTGCTCGTCGGACATAATCCGCACCTCGCCGCTTTGGCGGCCTGCTTACTCGGCCTCCCTGGCGGCGATCAGGCGATCCGTTTTCGTAAGGCTGGCCTGCTGGCGTTGGAGCGCACCGCCAAGCCCTCGCGGCTCCGGCCTTACGGGACGTGGAGTCTGCTGTGGATGGTGCCGCCAGATCTGACGAAATGACACGCCCTGTTCTTGACTGACGGACCAGCCCGCCCGACTCTGGCCACGTGAATGAGAGCCGCCGCCATCGTCTGATTTGGAGCGCCGTGGCCTCGGCGCATCTGGTCGCACTTGGGGCGATGGCACTCGGTGGTGCCGGCCTGGGGCGCGAGCCGCTACCGGAGGGCGGGATGTTGCTGATCTCTCTGGTCTCCGACCCGATTGCTTTGCCAGGAGAAGTAAAGGCGGGCGTCGCAGTGGGTGCGGGTGAGCTGGTGGCCGTACCGATCAAGGTCGCCGCGGCGCCAGTAACCGTGGCCACACCTTCTTTTTCGGTGAGCGCCCCGGCGGCCTCCGCCGTCGCGGCCGCGAGCTCAGGTCAGACGCCGGCAGCCGTTTTCGTTCCGCAGGCGGAGGTATTCGTGCCGCCCACGTTTGAACTACGCCAAGAGCCGGTCTATCCCGCCCGCGCACGCCGGGCGGGCACCGAAGGCCAGGTCGTGGTGAAGGTCATGCTTTCGGAGTCTGGGGTAATCAAACAGGTCGAACTCCTCAGCGGTTCCGGCAGTCGGTTGCTCGATGAGGCGGCCTTGGCCGCCGCGCGAGCCTCCCGCTTCACGCACGCAGAGCGTCATGGACGCCCGGTGGCTTCCGAAGCTGTCGCAACGTATCGCTTCGAGCTGCGCTAATTTACTTTGCGGCGACGTCGCGCTCCCAGGCCTTCACCCAGTCGACCTCGAAGATATTTTTCGATTTCTCTTTCGGTCCATAGCCGCCCTTAGGCCTTTCGCCGTTCCATGATTTGACGGTCGACTCGCTCGTCAGGAGCAAGAACTCCGGAGCTTTTGAGCCGGGGCATTTCTTGTCGGTGGCGACCACTTTCCCGTCAAAAGAGAAGCGGTAGCCAGCGTCATCCCACTCGACGCCGTAGACATGCCAAGTCTTCCCTGCGGCGGTCGTGAACCGCTGGTTGCTCTCCTTGTGGGTCGCGGGATTGTCATACCCGCCCCAATGTAGGGCGTACTGGTAGGTGCCTTTCATGACGCCAGTGGTCTCCAGGATATCAATTTCCACGCCAGCCGTCGCGGCCGCGGTTGGCCCGCCTTGGCCGTAGGTCTCGGATTGAGCCCAGAAGGCCGACTGCGTGCCTGGGGCGACGGCGAAGCGGCAGCGCGCCTCCGTCTTGCCTTGGGTGAGGGCGAACTTCTTCCGTGTTGTCACGAAGCCGCAGTAAGTGGTGCCATCGGCGTCCGTCCAAGTCGTGATCGTTAACTGGCCGTTCTTGACGTCCACAGATTTCTCCGAGTTCACGGCATCCTTCCGTTTGCCGGTTTCGACATTCCAGATTTTTTCGTTCACGGCGGTGCCCTCGAAGTTTTCCTCAAGCACCAATTTGAACTTCGTCTCGGCGGCGAGGCCGACCGAGCTGAGTAATAAGCAGAGGAGGACGCGCATGTTATTTAAGGAGGATAAAGCCCGGGTCGGAACCAGTGAGTAGGGCCGCGAGGCGCGCCCAGTCGCCGTCGTTCAGCCCGCGATCCATCATGAGCGAAGTGTCCGCCAGTCCGCCACCAGGGGCGCAGCGCACAGACCACAGCGGCCGGCTACTGGTTGGGAGCATCGCGAAACGGATATCGCCGACGGTAATCGCGCCGGGCACGACAGCGTAGCTATTCCAGCCACCCGTGAAGCGGGAAAAATCAGCAATCACATGGGCTCCTTCGGAGTAGGGTGGCGGATTGCCAGCGGAAGTCGCCGACCAGGCCGCGCGGCTTTCGCCGACCACGAGTCGCGTTGAGGTGAACGGCACATTGCGGAGCGCAGCAACCTGCCAGCGGCCGTCGTTTAGCCAGACGGCCCGCCACACGATAAGATTAGAGATGGTCGGCTTCAGGGCCAGTCGCTCCGGTTCGATATTTTTCTGGGTAAGCCACGCGCGGAGGCTGCGTTCGGCCCGAGCGTGTTGCCAGAGGCCGAGCGAGGCGTAGGCGGTGAACCAGACGAGGCCGTAAATGGCGAGGCGGGCGGAATGCTTACGCCAGGCCATGATGGCGAGCACGAGTAAGGGTAGGGTGGCCAGCAGGTCGATGATCGGCAGGCAATCCCAGGCGTAGCGGGCTTCGGTGAACGGCCAGAGTAGCATGGTCCCGTAGCTCGTGCAGCCGTCGCAAAGCAGGTGCGTCAGCGCACCGACGAGACCCGGAAGGAATAAAGACTTCCAGCCGATGGTATGCGTTTGGCGGAAGAGCCAGGCGGAAATCCAAGCACTGAGCAGGGCCCAGACGGGCATGAAGGCGAAGCTATGCGTGAAGTGGCGGTGCCACCGAAAAGATACCAATGGATCGTCAGCCGAGCGGATGAAGACGTCCAAGTCCGGGGCCTCGGCGGCTAGCAAGGCAGCCAGCGCCGCCGCGGAGACTGAGCCTCCGCGGCGATGCACGGCGATGCCGGCGGCGATGCCCAGGGCGGCGTGGGTGACGTTATCCATGGGCCCAGCCTAGGCCTCCATGGTCAGGGGGGAAGACGGACTTTCTTATTTTTAAGGCCCGCCGACCTTAAAGGCTGGAACTTAAGGGGGCCGCCTCCGTCTAATCACTCACCCCCATGAGACTGTTTCTTGCCGCCCTCGCGCTCTGCTTTTACGCCACTGGCTCCGCCGCCGAGAATGATTACCCGCTCATCGAGGCAAAGGAGTGTCGCCCGCGCGGCGGCCTACCGAACTTCCTGCTTAAGGCTCAGAATACGGGTTCCGAGGTTAAGATCGGCTACTTGGGCGGGTCCATCACCGCTCAGGCGGGTTGGCGCGTGCAGTCGCTCGCCCACTTTAAGAAGGCCTACCCACAATCCAAGTTCACGGAAATTAATGCAGCTATCGGTGGCACGGGTTCGGACTTGGGTGTTTTCCGCCTACAGCAGGATGTGCTGTCGCAGAAGCCGGATCTCCTCTTCGTCGAGTTCGCGGTGAATGACGGTAATGCGGACCCACAGCGCATCATCCGCTGCATGGAAGGCATCGTGCGTCAGACCTGGAAATCTAATCCGAAGTGCGACATCTGTTTCGTCTACACCCTGACGGAGTTCCTTTCCCCGGCGATGTTGGAGGGCAAGTTGCAGCGCTCGGCCAGTGCGATGGAGAAGGTCGCCGACTTCTATGGCATCCCCACGATCACCCTCGGCATGGAAGTCGCCAAACTCGCTAAGGCTGGCCAGTTACTTTGGAAGGCGCCTTTGCCTAAGACCGACGAGCAGAAGCAAGCCATCGGCGACAAAGTAGTCTTCGCGAACGATGGGGTGCATCCGCATGAAGCCACCGGCCATAAACTTTACACCGAAGCCATCGTGCGCTCCTTGCCCGCGCTCGCGATTGCGTACAACGCACCCCTGACGCACGTCTTCAATCTCTCGCTGGACCCATTGAATTATGAACGCGCGACGCTCGCCCCGATCACATCCGCTAAACTCTCCAATGGGTTGGTGCCCGTCGATATGAAGTCCGATGCTTTCGCCAAGGGCTGGGCCAATCGGCTCCCCGCCATGGTTAAGCTCACCCAGCCCGGCCAAAGTATTGAATTTAAATTCAAAGGCACCCATTGCGCGGTGTATGACGTCGTTGGCCCGGCCGGCGGCCAAGTGGCCGTCACCCTGGACGGCAAGACGCCGAAGAAAGTGCCGCGGATTGACGCCTATTGCACTTATGCACGCCTGAGTACTTTCACCATCGGCACGGACCTGCCAGAAGGCGTCCACACCGTGCGCCTCGAGCTGCTGGCCGACCCAATCGACAAGGCTGCCGTCCTCGCGAAGAACAAGAACGTCATCGATAAGCCCGAGCGTTATGCCCCATTGAACTTTTTCCCTGGCGGCCTCCTGATTCTGGGCGAACTCGTCCCTTAAAAGCCACCGTTTAGACGCCCAGCCTTGACCGCCCCCGCCCGCCTGCCAAAAGTCCCTCTCTCCCCAATCCCCCACACACCTATGCGTTTCGGCCTTAACACCTTCCTCTATGCCTCGCCGTTCACCAACGACAGCGTACATCTCTTTAAGAAGCTCAAGAACTGGGGCTTCCAGACCGTCGAGATTCCGATCGAGGATCCTTCTCACACCGACCCGCAGGTCCTGAAGGCCGCCGCCGCCAAGGCAGGCATCGCCATCGGTTCGATCTGTGCCTGCATGGGCCCTGGTCGCGATCTTCGCGGTAGCGCTCAGGACCAAGCCGCTGGCAGCAAGTACATCATGGCACTGATCGACCAAGCTGCCATCGCCGGCTGCCCTCGCATCATCGGTCCTCTCTACTCCGTTGTCGGCCTAATTGGTGCCCATGACGACAAGACCAAGGCGAAGCATTTCAAGATGGTCGTCAAGAATCTCAAGGTCATAGGTAAGTACGCTCAGAAGAAGGGCATCGAGCTCGACATCGAGCCACTGAACCGCTTCGAGACCGACTTCCTCAATACCTGCGATCAGGGCCTACGCCTCGTGAAGGCCATCAACCTGCCCAACGTGAAGCTCCACCTCGACACGTTCCACATGAACATCGAGGAAAAGAACCAAGCCGCCGCCATCATCAAGTGCGGTAAGCACCTCGGCCATTTCCATGCCTGTGGCACCGACCGCGGCACCCCCGGCAATGACTCCCTTGATTGGAAGCCGATTGTCGGCGCCCTCAAGAAGATCGGCTACCAGAAGGACGTCGTCATCGAATCCTTCACCACTGACGTCAAGGTTATCGCCCGTGCGGCTGCCATCTGGCGCGCCATGGAGCCGCACCGCGACGACATCGCCGTCAAGGGCCTCAAGAATCTGAACCGTTTCTTCGGTAAGCAGAAGTAAGCCTTTACCCCCAAAAATATGAAGCTCCTGACCCCCATCCTCGCCCTCGTCGCGCTTTGCGCAACGGTTTCCGCTGAGGATAAGAACCTGTTTAACGGCAAAGACCTGACCGGCTGGAAGGGTCTGGATTTCTGGTCCGTCAAGGACGGCGCCATCACTGGCCAGACGACCAAGGAGCACCCAACTAAGGGCAATACCTTCCTCGTGTGGGAAGGTGAAGTCGCTGATTTCGAGCTCACGCTCCAGTACAAGATCGTCGATCTCGACGGTAAGTCCGATAAGTTCGGCAACTCGGGCATTCAGTATCGTAGCCGCCTCATCAATGCGGAGAAGTTCGTGGTTGGTGGCTACCAGGCTGACTTTGAGTGCGGGAAAACCTACTCCGGGATTCTCTATGAAGAGCAGGGTCGCGGCGTCTTGGCCCAGCGCGGCCAGAAGGTCGTTATCCATGAAGGAGCCGCTCCTAATAAGCCGAAGATCGAAGTCGCGGGCGAAGTCGGCAAGTCCGCCGAAATCCAGGCCAAGATCAAGCCAGCCGATTGGAATGAATACCGCATCGTCGCGAAAGGCGGCCACCTGCAGCACTTCATCAACGGCGTCCAGACCGTCGACGTCACCGATGAGACTGCCGTCGGTGCCAAGAAGGGCGTCCTCGCCCTCCAGCTCCACGCCGGCACCGCGATGACCGTCCAGTTCAAGGATATCGTCCTCAAGGAAACCAAATAACCCTTCATGAAAAAATCCCTCCTCAGCCTCCTCCTACTCTCAGCTGCTTTTGTCTCAGCTGCGGACAAGAAGAACGTTCTCCTCATCGCCGGCCGTCCGAGTCACGGTCCGGGCGAGCACGAGCATAATGCCGGTATCCAACTCTTGGCAGCCGGTCTGAAGCAAAGCGCGTCGGACCTCGTGAATGTGGATGTTTCCTTGGGCGGCCAGTGGCCGTCCGATGAGCGCATTGCCAAGGCCGACACCATCGTGATTTATTCCGATGGCGGTGGCGGACACCCGGCCATTGCTCACCTCGATCAGCTGGCCAAGAAGATGGAAGCCGGTTGCGGCTTCGTCTGTCTCCATTACGCCGTCGAGCCCGCCTATGAGCGTGCCGGTTGGTTGAGCGTCGATGGTAAGCCCGTCAGCCCAGCGCCTCCTGGTCGTTCCTCGACCGGCAAGGGAGCCAAAGAGTTCAAGGATTGGCTCGGTGGCTACTTCGAGCAGCACCTCTCCGTGAACCCGCATTGGATGGCTGACTTCAAGACTCTGCCGGACCATCCCGTGAGCCGCGGCGTGAAGCCCTATTCGTCCTCGGATGAATGGTACTTTAACATGCGCTTCCGTGATAACATGGAAGGTGTGACGCCGATCCTGCAGGCCATCGCGCCTCCGGAGACCATGAAGCGCGGTGAAGGACCTCACGCCGGTAACCCGGAAGTCCGCAAGTCCGTGCTCGAAGACAAGAATCCGCAAGTTGTCGCTTGGGCTGTGTCACGCAAGGATGGCGGTCGTGGCTTCGGCTTCACCGGTGGCCATTACCATGCCGGCTGGTCGATCGACAGCCAGCGCACGTTGGCGCTGAACGCGATTGTCTGGACCGCGAAGGCGGAAGTGCCGGCCAACGGCGTCGCCACCAAGTTCTCGGAAGAAGAGCTCAAGGCCAACCTTGACCCGAAGGGCGCGCGCAAGCCCCCGGTGAAGAAGTAAGCGACCCCTAGGTTGCCAGGATCAGGCCGGAGGTTCGCCTCCGGCCTTTTTCATGTCCGGAAAAGAAGCGGGTGATTTGACCTGCCCGACCCTCCGCCAACCTTGGGCGCATGTCTAAGCATATCGCACTGATTGGCGGCACTTCCGGTATCGGACGCGCGACCATCGCCCAGCTTCAGGCGGACGGCCATCAGGTATATGCGGCGTGCCGCTCGCCCGAGAAGCTCGCGGATCTCGGGATTGTCGCGCAGCCATTCGATGCAACCTCGCCGGGACCTTTGGTTTGGCCGGAGCGTCTCGATGGGTTCGTTTATTTTCCCGGTTCGATCTCGCTCCGCCCCTTCCATCGGTTGACTGCGGAGGATTTCCAGCGCGACCTACAGGTAAATCTGCTTGGGGCGATTGCTGCGCTGCAGTCCGCCCTGCCGGCGCTCAAAGCTTCGGGGAATGCCTCCGTCGTACTTTTTTCCACGGTGGCCGTCGCGCAAGGCATGCCCATGCACGCGAGCATCGCGGCGGCGAAGGGAGCGATTGAAGGCCTCGCCCGGAGCCTCGCCGCCGAATGGGCGCCAGCCATCCGCGTGAATGTGATCGCGCCTTCGTTGACGGATACGCCGTTGGCGACGTCGCTGCTTAATTCCGATTTAAAGAAAGAAGCCGCCGCCAAGCGGCACCCATTGCAGCAGGTTGGTCGCTCGGAGGATCTCGCCACCTTTGTCGTGCATCTGCTCTCTGGGCACGCGCGCTTCATGACTGGTCAGGTGCTCCACGTGGACGGCGGGCTATCTTCGGTGCGCACTTTCTGAAGGCACAAAAAACCCGGATGCCTCGCGGACCCGGGTTTTAAACGGAAGCCCTTACTCTGCTTAGATCAGCATCAAGGCGGGTTCTTCGAGGAGCTGCTTGAGCGCCTGGAGGAACTGCGCGCCGTTGGCACCGTCGACTACGCGGTGGTCGCCGGAAAGGCCGATCACCATGCGATGGCCAATCACGAGACGGTCATGGGCGTCGACCACGGGCTTCTTAATCGTCGCGCCGACGGAGAGGATCGCGGCGTTAGGCACGTTGATGATGCCGAAGAAGCCGGTGACGCCAAACATTCCGAGATTGGTAACCGTGAAGGTCGAGCCCGACATCTCATTCGGGGTGAGCTTCTTCGAGCGGGCTTTACCGATGAGGGCCTTGGCTTCGATGGCGATATCCTTGAGCGTCTTAGCGTGCGCGTCGCGGATGACGGGGGTGACCAGGCCATCTTCGAGCGCGACGCCGAAGGAGAGGTGAACGGCGCTGTGGGTTCGGATGCTCGTGCCCGCCCAGGAGGCGTTGACCGCGGGGACGCGGCGGAGGGCTTCCGCCGAGGCCTTCAAAATGAAGTCATTCACCGAGAGTTTAATCGCAGTTTCGCCGCCGGCTTCCGCGAGGCGCTTGTTCAGCGATTCGCGCATGGCCATGAGGGGGGCGGCATCGACTTCGACTTCGAGGTAGAAGTGCGGAACCGTAATCTTCGACTCAAGGAGACGACGGGCGATGGTCTGGCGCATGCCGCCCATGGGGACATCGGCGTCAGGCTGGATGCCTTTGCCGTCCGCCGGTGGAGCCACGGCTACATTGAGCGGGCCAGAAGGGGAAGTGGCAACCGGAGCTGAAGCGGCGGCGGCGACATCTCGTCCGACCACGCGGCCACCTGGACCGGAGCCAGCGAGGGAGGCGACATTGAGGGCGGCCTTTTCAGCCATGCGCTTGGCGTAAGGCGAAGCCTTGGTGCGCGAGGCGTCAGACTGAGAAGCGATTGATCCGGAGGAAGCCGGAGCGGCGGGTACGCAGCTCACTTCGGCTTTTTCCGGAATCGTCGGGACAGTGCTCGCCGGAGCCTTCGGCGCTGGAGCGGCGGTGGGCTCGGGGGCGGCTTCGCCCTTCTTGCCGATGGCGCAGATCGGCGCGCCCACGGGGAGCTGAGCACCGGCGCCGGCGTACAGTTTGAGGATCGTGCCCGGAACGGTGCACGAGAGTTCCATCGTCGCCTTATCGGTTTCGATTTCACCCAAGATATCGCCGAAGGCCACGACTTGGCCTTCCTTGATGTTCCATTTAACCAAAGTCCCCACCGACATCGTGTCGGAGAGCTTCGGCATATCGATAATTTCAGCCATCGGGTTTAAGAGGGTGGGGGATTAGGCGAGGACCTTGAGGGCTTCGCGGACGACGCGATTCACGTCGGGGAGCTGCTGGTCTTCCATGCGCTTGCAGTAAATCTGCGGGGCGTCGATGGAGGACACGCGGTGGATCGGGGCATCGAGTTCGTCGAAGGCCTTCGACTGGATGAGGTAAGCGACTTGGGCGTCGACGCCACAGAAGGGCTTATTTTCTTCGACGAGCAGGGCGCGGTGCGTCTTCCGGACGGAGGCGAGGATGGTTTCTTCGTCGAGCGGACGGATGGAGCGGAGGTCGACGACTTCGACGCTGACGCCGTGTTCCTGTTCGAGGATCTCGGCGGCCTTGAGGCTCGTGATGACGGCACGGCCGTGGGCCACGATGGTGAGGTCGGTGCCCACGCGCTTTACGTCGGCGACGCCGAGTGGCACGATATAGTCTTCGTCCGGCACTTCGCCCTTATCGTTATAAAGAATCGTGTTCTCCATCACGTACACCGGGTCGTTATCGCGGATGGCGGCTTTGAGCAGGCCCTTCGCATCGTACGGGGTGGCCGGACAGACCACTTTGATGCCAGGGTGGGAGGCCAGGATGGCCTCGGGTGTATGGGAGTGGGTAGCGCCGACGTTGGTGCCACCGTTGCCGGGGCCGCGGATAACGATCGGGCAATTGATTAGTCCGCCGGACATGTAGCGGATGTTGCCCGCGTTGTTTACGATTTGGTCGAACGCGACGTACGAGAAGGACCAGAACATCAGTTCCATCACCGGGCGGATGCCGAGCATCGAGGCGCCAATGCCTAGGCCGATGAAGCCCGCTTCGGAAATCGGGGTGTCGACGATACGCTTCGGGCCGAACTCCTTGAGGAGACCTTCGGTGACTTTATAGGCGCCGTTGAACTGGGCGACTTCTTCGCCCATGATGACGACCTTGTCGTCGCGCTTAAGTTCTTCGCGCATCGCGGCGCGGAGCGCCTCGCGGTAGGAAATGACAGCCATGACAGTATGTGCGAAGGAGGATTATTCGAAGATGATGGTGCCGCGACTCGTGGTCTTGGGCCCGCGGTTGTCTTCTTCCCAGTAGATGTGCTTGGTGATATCGGCCACCGTGGGATCGGGGGATTCATCGGCGAAGATGGCGGCCTTATCGGCCTCCGCCATCGCTTCCTCGTTAATCTTCTGGGAGAGTTCAGGGGTCAGGACTTTTTCGCGGAGCAGTTCCTGTTCGAAGGCGAGGACCGGGTCTTTCTTTTCGCGGTACTCCTTGATTTCTTCTTTATCGCGATAGGTCTTGTCTGGGTCAGCCATCGAGTGGCCGAAGTAGCGGTAGGTGAAGATTTCCAAGACCGTGGGCTTGGATTCTTCGTGGGCTCGCTTCAGGGCGATCGCGGTCTTGGCGCGGACTTCATAGACGTCGTGGCCGTTGATCACATCCCAGGCCATATTGTAGCCTTCGGCCCGTTTGGCGAGGCAGCCGGGGTGGGCGGTGGAGCGTTCCTGGGAGGTGCCCATCGAGTAGCCGTTATTCTCGACGACGAAAATGACCGGGAGATCCCACAGGGAGGCCAGGTTGTAGGCTTCGTGCACCGCACCTTGGTTGACGGCACCATCGCCCATGTAGACGAGACAACTACCCTTCAGGCCCATGTATTTGACTGCGTAAGCTAAGCCGGTGCCGAGCGGAGCTTGGCCGCCCACGATGCCGTGGCCGCCCCAATAGTTCTTATCAGGGGCGAAATAGTGCATCGAGCCGCCCTTGCCTTGGGAACAACCTGTCACCCGGCCCGTTAACTCCGCCATACATTCGTTCATGCCCATGCCGACCATCAGGCCGTGACCATGGTCGCGGTAGCCCGTGATGAGGTGGTCATTTTTACCGAGTAGGGAGATGGTGCCAGCGGCAACGGCTTCTTGGCCGACGTAGAGGTGAAGGAAGCCACCGATCTTGCCTTGCTGGTAGATGCGGATGCAGCGCTGCTCAAAATGGCGGATACGAGCCATTTTGGTGTAAAGGGCGATCTTCTCGGCCTTTGACAGGGAGGCGTTGACCGGGTCTTTGGCATACTCAGAAGGGCCGGCGGGGCGCTTAAGGGATTCCGGATGGGTGAGGACAGCGGGCTTGGCCACGGTAGTTCGTTTGGTTTGATTGGAGGGGTCTAGCCGGGAAGGTCAAGCGTCCCCTCCCGGGGGCTCAATTTGCCTTGACCCGCCTTGCGGCCAGCCTCCCTTTTCGTTTATCCTACGCCTGTCGCAGGACCCACCCTTTTAACATGGAAGAAACCCACGAGGCTTTGGCCCGAGAATTCACCGTTCAAAACCGTATGGGTATCCACACCCGGCCGGCTGCCCAGATTGTCCGTCTGGCCAATCGGTACCCCGAGGTGGATATCACGGTTTCTAAGGACGAGGAATCCGTGAACGGCAAAAGCATCATGGGGCTCATGATGCTCGCTGCCGGTCAGGGATCGAAGCTCCGCTTCTCCGTCCGAGGTAAGGATGCCGCCACTCTCCTTGATGAGATGGATGCGCTCTTCATCCGTAAGTTTGACGAATCCTGATCCCCATGCACGCCCTCCTGGCCTCCTTTCTCTTGCTCGCCGCCGGCGAGGCAACGCCGCCTGTGCCCGTCATGCCGGATGCGGAGGTCGTCAAGTATTTGAAGCCGCCAGAGTTGGTCGAGTGGGCTAATTCGCAGCGACTCACCCAGGCTGGGGAGACCCGAGCCCGCCAAGGGAATAGCATCATGGCGATGATTCGCCCGCCTGACCCGAAGGCCATCAAGGCGCCGACCGTGGGCGGCCTCACGGAGGCCCCAGAGCAGACCAAGGCCCGTGCCCAGAAGATTATCGACGAAGGCACTGTCCAGATTCAACAGGCCTTGCCATCGCTGACGCGCCTCCGGGCCGCGGCTGCCGCCCGTCTCGCCGAGAAGACGAAGCCGCTGGAGTTTGGTAGTGAGCTGCCTCAGTCCGCCTGGAATGTTTCCGTTAGTCACGCCGCGGTGCGGCTGCAGAAGCAGGCCCGCGACGCAGGATTTTCAAAGGTCCACTTAATCGGCGCTATCGTGCTGCAGGCCGACGGCAAGCTGGTGCGCACATCCACGCTGGCGGACGATCTGCGTGCCGCCTGGATCAAGGCTGACGAAAAGTCCCTCACCAAGGTGCCGGCTGAAGGTTATGCTTATATCCCGGCGGCTGATGAGAAGTCCGCTCCCGCTCTCTCGAAAGGTTTGAAGCCGGCCACGTCCGCCCGCCAAGAGGCCGTACTCTGGGCGGAGTTTTATGCCGTGCCCTCCGAAGGGTCGCTTGGCCTGCTCGTCGTTCGTTTGGCCGATGCCTACACCATGCGTATCCTCGGCTCGGAGGTCTACCTGACCTCTCCCGTCACGGTCGATGCTTCGGCCGCACCGAAGACCGCGACCTTTGCCTTGAAGGATCAGCGCAGTTTCGTGCCGCGCTTAGCTTCCTCGGGCGACTGGATTTTTGCCTTTGACCGCGAGAGCGCCGCCCTCGGCTCCGCCTTGCTCGCCCATGTGGCGGTTCAGCAGACGAAACTCGGTATCTCGGCGAGCCCCTACGTTGCGGTGGTGACGGGCGCCGGCACGCCTAGCTTGGACGGCGTGCGCGCCCACTGGCGGGTCATCCCCGGCAAGCCGGATCCAAAGGAAGTCATTTTCCAGGTTTCCGCCAAGCCGGTGGGAGCCGCGGCGGTGGAGGTCGGCCAAATTGTCTTGCGCGTCGACGACACTCCGAAGCCCGTCGCAAAGTAACCTTAGGCTTTTTTGCGGGCGGCCTTGATCTCCGCGAGCGTTGCTCGCTGGAGTTTTTTCACTTTAGCGGCCGTGAGTAATTGGTGCGGGCGGGACATGCGGTCGATGAAAAGCACGCCTTGGCAATGGTCATGCTCATGTTGCACGCATCGCGCCAGCAGGCCTTCGCATTCGAGGACGTGCGGCGCACCTTCGGCATCACGATAACGGACAATCGCGCGCTCGACGCGTTCCACCTCGCCGGTGATGCCTGGGAAGGAGAGGCAGCCTTCGGTATAAATGTCTGGCTCGCCGGCCGGTACGGTCACCGTGGCATTAGCTAACAACATCGGCATGATATCCGCCGGATCACAGGGTTTACCATCGAGTACCGGTTGGAAGTCCTCGTCTTTCACATTCATGACGAACAGCTGCAACGAGAGCCCGACCTGCGGAGCGGCCAGGCCGATGCCTTTCGCGGTACGCATGGCGCCGAGCATAGCTTCGCCCAGCGAACGCAACGCCGGGCCGAATTCCCTGACGGGTTCGCCCTTCGCCCGAAGGATCGGGTCGCCGTAAGCACGGATGGTGAACTCAGCCATGGCTTCTGGTTACTCGCTCCCTTGGGCGGGGAAAGCGAAAAGCGTCAACCCTTCGGGCTGTACTCGCCCTTTTCGCAGGTACGGACGAAGGCTTCGGCCCGTTTCCGCATGCTGTTCCATTTCTCGCGGAGGGATTGCGATTCATCCGGGGTGATTTTTTGATCATCCGTGGCATCGACGACTTCGGCAATCAGTAGGCCGAATTCCCGGACTAGCGCATTCGCGGCCCGATCGAGCCCCGGTGGGGAGGCGGTAGGGTCATTGGGGGTGAACTGTCCGCCCGCGCGTTGAGCCAGCCAGTCGACAATGCGGGTATCGCCCGTCACCTCGATCAGGCGAGCGGTACGCTCGAGAGGATTCGGCTGCCCGCTTCCCTTGTGGGATGGTTCGCGCCACTTATAGAGCATGGAAGTCGAGACACCGAGTGCCTTGGCAATATCGGTGTGGGCTTTGAGCTGAGTCCCTTGGCCGCCACCAACCCCGTCCGTCTTGCCTGCTCGCAGGAGGGCCTCCTGCATTACGAGGTGGGCTTCTTTAACATGTGTCCGGCGCGGGGCGGGGGGCTTCTTGGGCATGCGGTAGACTAGGGGGCTTCCGGTTGTTTCTGCAAGTATCTGGAGACCGATTATAAGCGGGCGGATGGATTATAGTTATTCCATTCTGGGAAAGGTTGAAAAATGGGGCCGACCACCCAACGTCATCGTCATGTTGCATCTAGCCGCCCACTCCGGCGAAGTCTCCTTACTTTTACCGGGCGGTCTTCTTCTGGCCGGCCTGGTACTAATTGGGGCGGAGTTCTTTCTACCCACCGTCATCCTCGGGTTTGCCGGCGCGGTCGTTTCGTTCGTGGGCATCTACCTCTCTGCTGGCGCGGGAGTCGTGACCTGCGGGGTATTCAGCGGCATTTTCATCCTTGTTTTGACGTTGGAATTCGTGGGTTTTCGCTGGCTCTTGCCGCGCACGGGCATCGGCCGTTCCATGATTAATGCCAGCAGTAATGCGGGTTCGGCGGTCCCCGCCGCGGCGGGTTATGCACTTTATGTGGGCCGTCCGGGCCGCGCGGTCACCGTGCTCGCGCCCTCTGGTACGGTCGAAGTCGATGGTACGCGCATCGAAGCTTTTTCTTCTGATGGATTTGTGGAACGTGACGCCGCCGTCGTCGTGACCGAGGCTGGCTCGGGTCGTATCACGGTCCGCCGCTCCCGCTGATTTTCACCATGCCTGACAATACCCTCCTCACCATCGTCGCCTGGTTTTCCGCCGGTGCGCTCCTGTTGTTCGTCCTCTTCCTGCTCTCCTTCCTTGCGGTTTGGGTGCGGGCCCGGCTCGCCGGGGCTGAGGTCGGGCTTTTTGATCTGGTCGGCATGCGCCTACGCGGCGTGCCCTATACGGTGATCGTCGATGCCAAGATCGCCGCGACCAAGGCCGGCTTAGTGGTCGAAGTCGAAAAGATCGACGCCCATTACCTTGCCGGCGGCAACATCGTGCAGACGGTGCAAGCACTCATCGCCGCGCAGAAAGCGGGCCTCCACCTTGATTGGAATCGTGCCTGCGCCATTGACATCGCCACTCGCGGCACGAACAAATCTGTGCTCGAGGCGGTACTCACCTCCGTCAGTCCGAAGGTTATCGATGTGCCTAATCCGGCGAGCGGCCGCACCACCATCGATGCGGTCGCCAAGGATGGCATTCAGGTGAAGGTGAAGGCACGCGTGACCGTGCGCACTAATCTCGATCGCTTTGTCGGCGGTGCTCAGGAAGAAACCATTATCGCCCGCGTCGGCGAAGGCATCGTTACGACCATTGGTTCCTCGGAGAGCTACAAGGTTGTGCTCGAGAATCCGGACCGCATTTCCAAGACCGTCTTGGAGCGCGGGCTCGACGCCAACACCGCTTACGAAATCATGTCCATCGATATCGCCGACGTCGACGTCGGCGACAACATCGGGGCGATGCTCCAGGAGGCCCAGGCCAACGCCAATAAGAACATGGCGCAGGCCCAGGCCGAAATCCGTCGTGCGGCCGCCGTCGCGCTCGAGCAGGAAATGCGTGCCCGCGTGGAAGAAATGCGTGCCCGTGTCGTGGAAGCCGAGGCCCAGATTCCGCAGGCGCTCGCCGATGCGCTGCGCTCTGGACGCATGGGCTACATGGATTTCCAGCGCCTTGAGAACCTGCGCTCCGACACGGAGATGCGTAAGGGCATCGCCGGCGATAATCCTTCCCCGGGCGCTAAAGTGTAATGAAGGCGGGCATCGGCACGCTCGGGTTGGTCTTTGCCGTCATCACCATCGTAAAGGCGTTGGTTGAGTACGTGATGAAGGCGCGCGAGACGGTGGCGGCCCCGATCGCGCCGCCCGCTATTCCGCGCCGTACCCGCCGCACTCGCCCGCCAGCTTTGAAGTCGAGTCCCGAGCCTGTATCGGAGGTGCCGCCCGTGCTTGGCGCGACGCACCTCGACGCCAGTAATCTGCAGGTCACTCGCCCGGCACATGCGAAGGTGTGTGCTGATTTTCGCGGCCGGGGCGCCTTACGCCGTGCGATGATCGCCCGGGAGGTGCTGGGCCCGCCGCTCGCGCTCCGTCCGCCGCGCGGCTGATTAACGCCGCGGAGCGATAAGGCGCGCCGCTAGGTAGGGCAGGGCGCAGCAGAGCACGATGCCGGCGCCCGAAGGGACGGCTGGGAAATAGTAGGAAAGGTAAAGGCCGACCACGCCGCCGGCGACGGCGCAGGCGGAGCCCCAGGCCATCACTTGCGGTAAGGTGCGACCGAGGAGGACGCCGGTCGCGGCGGGGATCACGAAGAGTGCCGTGGTGAGTAGGGCTCCCACGAGGCGTACGCACGAGACCGCTCCGAGTGCAACGAGCGCGAGTAGCACCACGCGCATGAGCCCGGGCCGCGCTCCGAGCAACTGGGCGTATTCTTCATCGAACGAGGCGAGCTCGAGTTCCTTATGCAGTAAGCGCAAGCCCGTGAGCACCACCGCCGCCGTGAGGCCGATTACGAGTAGGTCTTCTGGGCCGACGGAGACGACGCTGCCGAATAGGAGGCCGGCGAAATCGCGCCAAGAGTTGGCTTGCTGCATGAGCGCGATGCCCGCGGCGAACATCACCGAGAGCATGACGCCCACGGCGCTGTCTTCGCTGGTGTCGCGTCGTGAAGCGAGCCAGGCGGCACCAGCGGCGGTGAGCAGGGCCGCGCCGAGGGCGCCGAGATAAGGAGAGAAGCCCAGGAGCATCGCTGCGACGACGCCGGGCAGAATGGAATGGGTCAGTGCCGTGCTGACGAAGGCCATCCGGCGTAGGACCACGTATGCGCCGAGGCAGGCGCAGGTGATCCCGCTCATCACCACGGCCGTTAGGGCGCGGACGAAGAAGGCTTCACCGAGGGGCTCGCGGAGGGATTCAAGCATGGTGGTGGCCGTGTCCGTCGCACGCGCGTCGCGTGGTCACGGCGTGATTACGCAGTTCGAGGATACGGTCGAAGCGGGCGAGGTCGGCCGGGTCGTGGGTCGCCATCAGGACGGTGAAGTGTTGTCCTTGGCTGAAGAGAAAGCGGTCGATGATTTCACGACTCGATTGATCGAGCGCTGCGTAGGGCTCGTCGAGTAGCAGGATTTCGGCACCCTGCACGATGGCCCGGGCGATGAGCCCGCGCTGCAGTTGCCCGCCCGAGAGTGTGTGCACCGGGCGATCTGAGAGTTCGGTAAGGCCCATGCGTTCGAGGGCTAGATCGACGGCTTGGTCGCCGTGGAAGCACTCCTCCAGCCAGCCGTGGTGGGCGTAGGTGCCCATTTGGACCAGGCGGCGAAGTCGTAGCGGGAAATAGGCGGTGAGGTGCGGGCGTTGGGAGAGGTAAGCGATACGCCGGCGCCCAGTCCGCGGGGTCGCATCGCCGATGAACACGGTCCCACTTTCCGCACGCGTTAGCCCAGCGAGGACACGGAGGAGGGTGGATTTACCGGAGCCGTTAGGTCCGATGAGCGCAGCGCGGCAGCCGCAGGGAATTTCAAAGCTCGCATCCTGGAACGCCACGGGTCCGTCCGCGCGAGCGCGGGCGGTGAGGTTCGTGGCGCGAATGGCAATGCCTCCGCAACCGGCCTTCTCTGACGGGGCATAAGGTAAGGTTGGGAGTAGTGCGAACATCGCCCGACTGAGGCGACTCGGCCATGAGGAGGGAGTGGCGCTCATGGGGTCATCAAGGCGGCGTGGAGTCGGCGGGCGTTGCGTCGCATCATCGAGGCCCAGGTGTCCCCTTCCTGCCCGCGCGGTTCGAGGTATTCAAAGGAGAGGGCTAGGGGCGCGGGAATCGCTGCATCCTTGGCCAAGCGACGGGCGAGGGTCTCATTTGGCCTTCGTCGGTGATGATGACGCGCACCTGTTGGGTGCGGATTTGGGTGAGTAGGTCTGAATAATGACGGGCGGAGGGGTCGGCCGCTTCAGCGGAACCACTCGCAAGGATGGTGTCAGCGATGCGCAGGCCGTAGCGCTTGGCGAACCAGCTCAGGTTAGGATGCTGGGTGATCACCGTCCGCGCGTTTTCCGGCAGGGAGCTGAAGAGCCGACTCAGGTCTTGGTCGACCGCCTTCATTTCGGCCACCTGGCGCTCATACGTCTGGGGGGAGGCTACGCCCGGGAGTAATCGGCCCAAGGCCAGGTGCAAGGCCTCGAGCATTTTGAGGGCCTCCTGGGGGTCCGTCCACCGGTGTGGATCTGTCGTGGGCGAGGCTGGTGAAAGCCAGATAAGCTTTGCTTCCCGATGATTGGCTTTCACCCAAGCCGCTAGCCATGGTTCAAGGTCGGGCGACATCCCGATGATGAGCGAGGCCCGGTCGAGGCTTTGGGCATCTTTGGCGCTGAGTTGAAAGCCATGCAATTCGCTCTTTTCTGGAACGAGACATTTAACATTAAGTGATTGTCCAACAGCAACTTGACACCATTCATGGGGGATCGTGAAGCTGGCCACAATCCGGATGGGCGGTGTGGTTTGCGCACCGAGCTGGGCGAGGCCCAGGATAGCGAAGAAGATGGTCAGGAAGAACCTCAGCACGACAGGAGGCAGGATGAAACCTCTAGACGCAACATAGTTGCAATAATTAAATGTTCCCGCGCCGCTTTTGCATTTGCTCTAGGAGGTGGGTATCTCAAATACTATTCATCCCTATGCCCCAAGTACGTGCTGTTTTTGCCTATGTAATGGCGGTAGCCCTCTCTTTGACGGTTGCCTTGGCTCAGGCCACCAAGACCGAAGGCGGTGCGACGGGTGGTAAAGCCCCGGTTTTCATCCGCGCGGTGAAGTTTGAATCCATGAAGCTGGGTGGTCAGGATACCGCCTGGAATCGCATGCTGGTCGAACTTCAGGCCAATTTTAACCCCGACTCCAAGGATCCCAAGGAAGGCAAAAAGGCCGCGAATAAGCAGTGGGTGGATAAAGTGAAGGTCACTGTCACCCAGATTTATAAGGGCCAGAATGCTAAGGACGCCACGGAGTATAATTACTACCGATCCTCAGCCACCGTCCTGACGATGGAGCTCAATAAGCCCCGCTCGGTATTATTCTACCTTCCGGGCGACATCGTGAAGCGTGACCGCCTCCGCAAGGAGCCGGACTTTTACTTCGTGCAACTCGAGGTCGGTGGCACGGAGTTGGCGATTTTCGACGAGAAGGGCCGTATCATTCCGGAACAGCAACTGGCGGTACATAAGCAAATCGCCGATAAGAAGTTTTTTGATAACGCGAAGGACGGCGCCGATCGCGGAGTCGGTGCCAATCAAGGTATCCTGCGTCCGCAGTATCTGATGCTCTATCCCGTGGAGGCGGCGATTCCGCCTTCGCCTGAGTTCATCCGCGACGACGCCGGCTCCCGTTAATCTTCCCACCCTTTTTTCGCATGAGCCAAAAAAAGGCCACCATTGTCAATCTTGCCGCGTCTAACGTCTCGGTTTCCCAGTTCACCGCCGATTCCGGTAGCCTCGTCCTCGAGCAGTTTTACGTCGAGGAAATCACCCCTGGTCTCACCGGTGATGATGAGTGGTTGAATGCGGCCATTGCTGCGCTCGCAGGCCTCGTCTCCGCCCACCAGCTGCGCGGACGCGTGACCGTCATCGCCCCGGCCTTCCTACTGCTCCAGAAGCCATTAAAGGTTCCCCAGGTGGAGCGCCAGCGCCAGGCTCAGATTGTCGCTTTTGAGGCGCAGAATGCGATTCCGTATCCGCTGAATGAAGTCATTTGGGATAGCCAGGTGATGTCTTCGGACGGCGTGGAAGCGGAAGTCCTGCTCTTCGCCCTCCGCACGGAAATTGCCACGCGTATCGCCACGTTGGTTTCTGGCACGGGCCTCCGCCCGTCTTCGATCCAGGCTGCCCCCTTGTTGGATAGTCAGGCCTTCCGTCTGGCCGGAGGTTCCGCCACGGAAGAAGTTCTGATCATTAACGTGGGCGCCCGTTCGACCACGCTGAGTTTCGTCGGTCCCGGCGGCGTAAATATCCAGACTGCCACGAACATCGGCGGCAATCTCCTCACCCAGGGCGTCTCGGATAACACCGGCCAGCCTTTCGCGACCGCCGAAGCCATTAAGGTCGGTTATTTCTCTGGAGTGATTCACTTGGCCGAGGCCGATCCGCAGGTGGCCATTCTGCAGGCCAACTCGCAAACCTTCATTCGCCGCTTGGCCCAGGACATCAACCGCCGCCTCATTAACGTTCGCCGTGGTACGAATGGTCGCCAACCCGCTCGGATTCTTGTCACTGGCCGCGGGTCTCAGGTGCCTGGGCTTTCCGAGCAACTGTGCGAAACCCTCCGCCTGCCCGTTGAGCCCTTTGATCCATCCTCCGTGCTGACGCTCGGTGCGGAGATTAACACGGAGCATGTCCAGCGCGCCCGCTACCAGATTTCCGAAGTCATCGGTGAGGCCGCGCGCCTCATCTTGCCCCAGACTGCGGGCGTCAATCTTGTCCCGCGCGATATCGCCTCGCAGATGGCCTTCGATGTTCGCAAGCCGGGGTTAATCGCCGCCGCCTTGCTCGCCGCCCTCGCTCCTTGGCCGGTCTGGATGGCGTTTGACGCCGCCGATGCCCAGAACCACGAGAAGGTTGCGACGCTGACCGCGAAGAAGAAAGAACTCGCCCAGTACCGGATCGCCCTCATCGACTCGCACAAGAAAGCGCTCGAGCTCCAGGGTATTACGCGCGAACTCGAGTCAGTGGTGCTCAATCGTTCTAACTGGCCGGCCTTCTTGGGCGACCTTCAGGGCCGCGTGGGCAATTGTAAGAATACCTGGATCGAAGAACTGCACGTTCGCTATGAAGCTTTGCCGACTCCGCCGCCCGTCGACGGGCAGCCGGCTCCGGCGACGCCTCCGACGCCCGTCTTCCAAGCTAAAGTAACCGTCACGGCCCGCTTCTTACTTCCCGAAGTCCATCTCGTCGGCCCCCAATTTGCGCCGGCCCCGTTGAAGGCCTCAGTCCTGCAGCGTCAGCAGAAGCAGTTGCTCGACGAAGTCCGCAAGTCTCCTTACGTGGCCTCGATTCCCGAGGACGAAATTAAGCCGATCCTGACTTCACCCAACACCCCTAAGATTACCTTCACCCTGATCATTCGATCAGACAAGGCCCTCTGAGCCATGGATAAGTTTAAGAAAAATAAGATTTTTTACAGCGCCCTCGTCTTGGTCGCCGCCCTGTTCGTCTCCGGCTGCGTCCTCTCGGTGGAGAAGTATCTGGCGAAGGGTAAGTCAGCCGCGGCGTTCGTAGTCGTGGATAAGGAAGCGGCCGCGCTCCTCCAGGGCCATCCGCTGGCCGTTGGCGCCCCGGCGATTTCGCTGACGACAGATAATGTCACCGCGGCCACGGCCGACCTCGACGCCCTGACGAAGCATATCGAGTTGCTCCGGGCCAACATTGCGGGCAACGCCGAGCTGGCTATCCGCGGCAAGGTCGCCACCAGTTCCTCTGAGTTCACCACCCAGCTGAAGCAATCCGTCGATGAGTGGCGCAAGCTCGCCAAGGATCAAGACGTCAAGATGCCGGCCAGCGAGCTCTCTGACTTCGGTTTCCGCCGCTACATCCGTAATCCGGGTACCTCCCCGAAGCGCGATCTCCAGCGGGTCGACCAGCAGCGCCAGATTGTGGACTTCCTTTTCCATCAGCTCATCGAATCCCGCCCGCCTGGTTCGCCGCTCCTCTTTGAGTCTATCGATCGCGAGCCGATTGAAACCTTCGTGTTGATTCCCGACGGCAAGCCTAATGCCGGCACCATGGGGCCAGAAGCCGAAGGTGCACGCAATGAGCCCGATGAATTTGTGCCGACCCGGACCTTTGACCGGCACGGCTTGGTCGAGACCCTTTCTTTCCGGGTACGTTTCGTGGGCTACACGCCGACGCTTCGTACTTTCGTCAACAAGGTTCGTAACTCCGGTCGGCCGTTCGCCATTACGACGGTCGAAGTGACTCCGACCACGCGCGAGAATGAAAAGTTGCTGACGACGGTCGCAGTCGCAGTCGCGTCTGCCACTCCGACTGCTGCCGCGCCAGCGTCCGCCAATGGCATCCCCTCCAGCCTAGCCGCCGCCTTTTTCAACGGCGACAATGCTCCGACCAACACCGGTAAGCCGGGCACGCCGAGCGGCCCCCAGCGGGATGATCGCCCCGTTGTGATGAAGGAAGCACCTTCCGCCTTCACGGTGCAGATTGATTACCTCTTCCTGCCCGAGCCGAAGGCTCCGGCGACCCCTGAAGGTGAACCCAAGAAATAAAGCACTCCGGACATGAATCCTCGTAAGGACATCCTTTTAATCGCCCTCGCCGCGGCCCTTTTGATTGGCGGGCTGGTGGCTTTCGCTGGGCTCGAGATGGGCTCAATCCCTGGCATTAAGCCCATCGTGTTGGATGATGAGGCTAAAGCCAAAGTCCTTAAGAATCTCGCCGAAGCGAAGGCCTCAGGCGTAGTTTACCCTGCTTCCGCGCGCGCCTCCCTGGAGGATAATGTCAAAGACTGGCTCAGCCCTGAGGAGAACGAAGAGAGCTGGGATTACGACCTTTTCACCACCATCGACATCGTCTGGGACCCTGTCCTGAAGGATTACGTACCGCGCCGCCGTAAGGCTGAAATCATGCCGCCGTTCGGCGTTGCCCTCGTTTCCGTCGGCCACCCGACGTATACGTTCATGCTTAGCTCCACCCTTAAGGCTCGCTCGGGCAAGGAAGAGGACCGGGAGTTTTCTCTGCAGAACGTTAAGACTAAGCAGTACATCGATCACGCGAAGATCAACAAGCCCATCGCGGAGGCTCCCTTCCTGACCATTCTCAAGTACGAGTTCGTGAAAGAAAAGGATGCGGACGGCTTTATCACCACGCGCAATGTCCTCACGGTTCAGGACCGCCAGTTCGGCAAGACCGTCCAGATTGACGATATCAAGCCCTTGGAATACAAGGGCCAGACAGACATCCTGCTGGTCTCTACTTCAGAGCCCACTTGGTCGACCACCCTGCATCTTGTTGGGGATAAGTTTACCTACAAGGAGGCCGTCTACACGGTCAAAGGCATTGACTTGGAGGCCAAGACGGTGACCTTTACTAAGCACTTCGCTCCTAACCCCAAGAAGCCGAAGAAGACCTTTACCGAGGAGCTGACCGTGCCTCCTCCTCCCCCTCCGCCTCCGCCCAAGGCGAAGACCCCGACCGTCGAAAAAATCCCCACCAAGAAATAACCTTTCAAAGCCCCAACCATGAAATCCCTCCATCGTTCGCAGCTCGCCTGGGCCGCCCTCGCCCTCGCCCTCGCTGCCGGTTCCTTAATCGCGCAGAGCGGCGATCCGCAGGTCCGCAAGACCCAGCTCCTCGGCGAAGCCCTCAAGGCCCGCGAGGACGGCAATCTCCAGGTCGCCCAAGATAAGTACAAGGAGATCCTCCAGATTGACTCCAAGGACCAAGGAGCCTCCGAAGGTCTGGCCTCAGTAAACGACATCCTTGCCGCCGCTGAAGCCAAGAAGAAGGCCGCTGAAGAAGCCGCCGCTGCCGCCGCCAAGAAGATGACCGACGAGGAAGCTGCTGCCGCCGCCAAGAAAAAGGCCGATGACGAAGCTGCTGCCGCCGCGAAGCTGCTTACCCCCCTGCAAATCGAAGCCGCCAAGCACGAGAAACTGCTCGCCGAAGTCGCCCAAGCCGCCGAAGTCGCGAAGAAGCAGGCTGCTGATGGACAGTTTGAAGGCGCCCTCAAGCTCCTCAAGGAAGCTTCCGAGGAACTCGCCAAAATTCCCGTGACCCCTGCCGCCAAGAAGGCTGCTGATAATCTGGCCATCGCTCGTCAGGAAATCGTGCTCCAGCGCGATTCCGGCGAAAAGGGTAGCACCGTCGTGGCCCGCGAAGAAGTTGCCCGCCTCTCTGGTCTGAACGCCGAGAAGTTGCATAAGAGCGATGAAGCCATTTCCGCTGCCGAGTCGCTGATCCGCAAGGGCAGCGCCGAGTCACTGGATAAGGCCATCGTTCAGCTTGATGACGCCGATCGCGATTTGGGTGCCATCAGCATTTCGAATAAGTCGATCAAGGAGCGCCTCGCCGATGCCAAGGCTTCCGCCATCGCCCGCCGCGCACTCGTCGCGATGGAAGACCGCGAGATGACCAAGGCCGAATCCTTGGTGCGCGACTACGCTAAGCTCAAGGGTGCCGAAGACCCCAGCGCCATCCGGCTGCAGAACGAGCTCGCTTCCAAGCGCGCCAACCCGACTTACCGGAATATCGACGAACTGTCCCCTGGTCTCCGCGCCAAAGATGATAAGGTGACCGAGCTCCTCGTAAAGGGCCGCGCTCGCTACCTCTACGGCGATTATCAGGGTGCCCTCGATTCCTATCGCGAAGTCCTCCAGTACCAGCCCAATAATTCCGAATCCAAGGCCTATCAGGTCCGCATCCGCCAGATGCTTTCCGAGAACTCTGGTCAGTGGAATCGTGGCGTGACCAAGGGCAAGCTCCTGGAGCTCCTCGATGAAAGCTGGAAGCTGCCTGAAGTCTTCAACCGCGAACTCGCCAAGGCCGATACCACCAACATGGCCGACCCGGTGATCGAAAAGATGAAGTCGATTCAGATTCCTGACCCCGGCTTCAGCGTCCGCGACCAGCCGCTCGAGCGCGCCCTGCAGAGCCTCGTCCAGAATTCCCAGACTTACGATAAGGACCAGAAGGGCGTGAACATCGTCCTCCTCGATCCGGCCAACAAGAACCCGAGCGTCAGCATCCAGCTACGTGGCGTTTCCGTCTACGAGTGCCTCGGCTACGTTTGTAAGCGCGTTGGCTTCAGCTTCTCCGTCAGCGCCAGCGGCATCATCGAAGTCCGCGAGGATTCTGGCGACAGCCTTTTGGAAACCGAAATCTACCCGCTGTCGACGGCCGCCGTGCTTAAGATGACGGGCCTGAGCGCCAGCGGTAGCGCCCCTGCCGCGGGTGCTCCCGCCGCCGGTGCCGCCGCTAATCCGTTCGGCGGAGCCGCTGCCGGTGGTGCTGGTTCTGGTGACGGACAGCGTCCCGAAGAAGTTGCGATCAAGAACTTCCTCACCCGTTCAGGCGTTGCCTTTGAGCCTCCGGCGACCCTCTCGTATGACGGCACGAACCTCATCGTTTACCAGAGCCGCAAGAATCTGGACCGCGTGAAGAACATCATCCGCCGCTACTCTGACATTAAGCAGGTCCACATCGAAGCCAAGTTCATGGAAGTGGAGCAGAAGATGCTCAATGAGCTCGGTGTGAACTGGAACCTCAGCCCCACGGGCGGTGCACTTAGCAACAGCAACACGTTTTCGGCCGCCGGCGCGAATACCAACCTCCGTTCCGTCTCGGATGTGTTTAAGAACAATAACGGCAGCGGGAAGAGCCTGACGATCACCTCGGGCACTCCAGCGACTGACCCGGCCCCCATCGCGGATACGGCGCCGAATTTCCCTGGAGGCATTAATTACGGCCCCAGCAACGGTACTTATGCCGGCAAGGTTGGCGTGATGGGCAGCTTCGATCTCTCGGTCCTGATTCGCGCGATTGAGCAGACCGCTGGGAGCGACTTGATGTCTTCCCCGAGCCTTACCGTCCTCGACGGCAAGACGGCCGTCATCAAGGTCGCCCAGCTCCTCCGTTATCCGCAGGCCTATGGTGATACCCAATCCAACGTCGGTGCCGCAACGGCCGGTACTGGTACAGGTGGTGGTGGTGCTGGCGTGACGATCACGGCGGGTACGCCCCAGGACTTCACTGTCCAGGAAGTCGGTGTCACGCTGGAAGTCACTCCGACCGTGGCTGCCGATGACTCCATCGCCCTCAACTTGAAGCCCAAGGTGACCGAATTCGAAGGCTTCGTTGAATACGGCGGCACCTCGATTGCTATCTCCTCCGGCACGACCGTCACGGTGCCTTCGGGCTTCTTCCAGCCCATCTTCAGCACCCGCGAAGTCACCACCGACGTCACCGTCTTCGACGGCGCCACGGTGGTCATTGGCGGCCTGACGCGCGAAGAAGTGAAGACGGTCGAGGACAAGGTCCCCGTCTTGGGCTCGATTCCTTTCATCGGTGCAGCCTTCCGCTCCAGCGGCAAGACGATCCAGAAGCGTAGCCTGATGGTGTTTGTGACCGCTAACCTGGTTTCTCCAGGTGGCGCCACCCTCCGCAGCACGCATCCAGGCATGCGCGCCGGTTCGACCTTCTCGAACCCCACCCTCGTTTCTCCGGGTGGCGCAGTCTACCGCGAGCCAATCGAAGCGGCCGCACCTGGTACTGGCATCTCGGCTCCGGCCCCTAAGCCTGAGGCTGCCAAGTAAGCCGACATTCCATCGACTGAGACGGGCCCGCCACTTGGCGGGCCCGCTTTTTTCTCGAAGGGGCGAAGGGGTCGGCCGACAATTCCCGCATGCGCTGGCTGCTCGTGGATGGATTCAACCTGATCTTCCGGAGTCACTTCGCGATGGAGCGGTCAAATCTCCGCCGCCAGTCAGACCAATTCCCCACTGGGGCCCTGCATGGATGGATGAAGTCATTACTCGATCTGCGCGAATCCGAGAAGCCGGACCGCTTCGCGGTCTTCTTCGATTTGGGCGGCTCTGATCGGCACCTCGCTGTCCTTCCGGAATATAAGGCTCAACGGGATGAAACCCCAGAGGACATCGTCTTGCAACTGCCGGAGATCAAGCGCCTGACGGGACTCCTCGGGTTTCAGATTGTCGAAAAGCGTGGGGTCGAGGCGGATGACTTAATCGCCACGGCCGTGCATAAGCTCGCCGCTGCCGGCGATGAATGCATCATCGTCAGTGCCGATAAAGACTTCGGGCAGTGCGTCGGGGGGAAGGTGCTACAGTTGGCGCCACCGCCTACTGCGAACCCCGCCTTGGGCTGGCGGCGAATGGATGTGGCCGGGGTCACTGAAAAATTCGGCGTACCGCCAGAACGGATTGCCGACTATCTGGCGCTCGTGGGCGATGCCTCGGATAATATCCCTGGACTCCGCGGCGTGGGGCCGAAGACCGCGGTCAAATGGATTGCCGAGCATGGCGGGCTGGAAGGCGTGCTGGCAGCGGTCGACATTATTCAACCCGAGCGTTTCCGGGAACAGCTTCGCCTCGAGGCCGAGCGGATCCGCGGAAACTTAAAATTGGTTACCTTCCAGACCGACTTTCCTTTTGAGCCCGGCACGCAACCGGCGGAGGACATCGATGGGGTCATCGCTTTCTTGGCGGAGATGGAGATGCACTCCACCTTGCGTCGCTATCAGACGAAGCACGGCCGCGCGGAAAGCCCGTTACCCTCGGTCGTGCCCAAGGCGGTGAGCAAGCCGTCCCCGCCGACGGAACCTCGCCAGGGCGAGTTATTCTGAGCCAACAAAAAGGCCCGCCGGTAAGGGCGGGCCTGATGAGCAAAGCCTCGGGTGGGGCTTAGTTCTTTTTATCGGCCTTCTTTTCAACCTTCGGCGCTTCGATGGTCGCCTGAGCGGCCGGAGCACCGTGGTTCTTTTCAACGTAGGCCTTCACTTCGTCCTGCGTGAGGGCGACCCAGAACTTGGCTTCGAGGACATCGAAGACGATGTTGTTGGTGAAGAGGCCGTAGGTCTTACCCATGTGTTCGGCGTTCTTGGTGAGGATTTCGGTGACCTTGGCGATGTCGTCCTGGATGCGCTTCTTGGCGTCTTCATCGGCGGCGGACTGCTCGGCAGCGCGGAGCTGGAGGAGGCTGTTCTGCTGGGCCTGGATGATGTTGATATTGCGCTCGAAGAGAGGGATGTGTTCGCCAGTCATCTTGCAGAGCTGGATCATCTTCTGGTTACCCCGGGCGACGACGTCGTTTTCCTTGAACTCGGGGTTCTTGCGGAGTTCGGCGATTTGTTCATCGGTCACCGGGGACATCAGCTGGATGGCGTCGTTCTGGATGAAGTGCGGGCGAATCGCGACCGTATCCATCTTGAAGCCGTAGACCTTCTCGAAGATGCCGTCCTTCTGGTTGAAGTCTTGGAGCTCGGTTTCGCGCTGCTTGGTCACGGCGTCCTTCTCGGCGTCGGTGAAGGCGTTCTGGATGCGCTGGTTGAGTTCGACGATCTTCTGGGCCTGGGCGACCATGACGTTCACATCATTGCTGAAGCGCGTGAGGGTCTCCGGGTGGCTGATCGTGACGAACTTGAAGAAGACCTTATTGTCGTGCTGCAGGAGGTTGTCGTCGACCTTGGGGGCAGCGGGGGTGTCGGTGGCTGGCATGGGAGTACTGGGG
>Ga0194048_10000161_pt1 | contig 30141 bp, 32 predicted proteins | sample JunL225m_MetaG_FD_161685 | JGI IMG/M metagenome (GOLD analysis project Ga0194048, IMG submission 161685) | Anoxic zone freshwater microbial communities from boreal shield lake in IISD Experimental Lakes Area, Ontario, Canada - Jun2016-L222-5m | ecosystem: Environmental > Aquatic > Freshwater >...
ACCCAGAACCAGACAGGCAGTGCTGATGATGCCGTCATTGGCGCCAAGCACCATTGCGCGAAGCAGACCTATTCGATGGCTGGAGTGGTCTTCGTTCGTTGGGCTCATGGCAACAGGCTAGTTGTTTAGGGCTTCATGCGTTCAAGCATTTCGCCCATTTGCTTGTGCACAAGGTTGATGGCTTGCAATGGTCGAATCATGACTTTGAATTCAGTGATTTTGCCTGCATCGTTGCAGGTAATCATGTCGATTCCGTTCACGTATTTGCCCTCAACGTACGTTTCAAATTCCAGTACTGCGGTACTGCCACTCAAAACTTCTTTGATGTAGCGAAAAGATTTGTCGTCTTCGGTAGGTGAGCCTGACGATTTCTTCTCTCCTGGGAGTGTTTGCCCTGCGGCCTGCAGGTACAACTTGGTGATGGCTTTGCCTTGTTGCGGAGTGAACACAATGGGGGAGATGAAGACCACGTCGTCGTCAAGTAATTCATCAAGACCGCCAGGGAGCTGCCCCTTCATGTGTAGGTGCCACTTTTCAATTACTTCGTGAATCATGTTTGTCTCCTTGTGTATGGAAACTCTAGGCAATTATTCCTCAATTACCGAATCAAGTAAGCGAATCATGGCATCGATGGACTCGTATCGCCACCGTGCGACCAATTTGGTATTTGCATCTTTTGAGCGCTCACGAAGTTTGAACTCCTGGGCAAATGTTGAAAACAGATTGCGCTGACGTTTGGCAAGGCTTGTATTAGACAAGCCGGAACGTGTGCGCAGAACGAATTTTGCCAGTAGCTCGATACGCGCATCACGTGGATGTTCAACAATGCTGTTCAGCCACTGCGTAGATTCAGTTTTTCCGCGAGATGTTGGGGAATAGACCGTTCGTTCCGAGCCCTGCACGCCAGCTTCGGTTTTTGTTGGCTTAATCAGCCCTGCTGCTTCAAGGCAATTAATGGATCTGTACACCAGGGGGCGACGTACCTTCATCACCGTGACGAGTGATTCGTCAGCGTCGAGTTCCTTAGAAATGGCAAAGCCATGCATTGGCTTTTCGCAGATGATGGCGAGAACTATGTGGTCAAGCACTGATGGCGTATATAGTCTCACTGTGACTATTTTAGCCAAAGCGAAATCGCTTGTGGTCGTTTTGCCGATATTTATATGTTCACTAGCTGCGCCGGTGCATGCCGAGCGGATTGAAGTCAAAAAAACTACGATCACCGTTTCCGCAGCAGCATCTCTGGTCAACGTGTACACCGAAATAGGGAAGCAGTTCGAAAAGGCAAACCCTTCCATTCAGGTGCGTTTCAATTTTGCTTCATCATCTAGTTTGGTGTCGCAAATTCAATCTGGTGCACCTACAGACGTGTTTGCTGCCGCCGACTTATCAAGCTTCGACAAGTTGCTCTCTACTGGCAATGTGGTGAAGTCGCCGAAGGTATTTGCGCGTAATTCGATGCAGTTGGTTGTAAAACCAGGAAACCCGTTGAACATTTCATCGATTACCGATGTATCCAAAGCTTCAGTCATTTCGCTGTGTGCAAAAACCGCACCATGTGGCATATACGCAGCAACAGTGTTGTCGCGCTATGGCGTTGTAATCGCGGAGTCAAAAATTACACGGGGAATAGACGCGACCGCCACGCTGAATGCGGTTTCGACAGGTGATGCCGATGCGGCAATCGTGTATGCCACCGATGCTGTGTCCGCCAAAAAGTCTGTTGCGACCATCAGCATTCCCGCTGGCAAAAATGTAAAGGCGATGTATGGAATTGGCGTTATACGAGGAAGCAAGAATTCCAAACAAGCAGAAACTTTCGTTTCATATGTTCTTTCTCCTGCCGGACAAAAAGTATTGAATACGTTCGGATTCTTGGCGCCGTAAATGAATAGTGTCAGTTCACGAACGCCGCGCTTTGTGCGCATTGGAGCACTGCTCGGAGTGGCGTTTCTTGCTTTGCCCATAGTTGGGTTATTGAAGCGGGTTGCTTGGTCAACATTGTGTAGACAGTTAACTGATGTAGCAACTCGCGATGCCATGCGAATCTCGCTGTATGCATCGGTATGTGCAACCGTGTTGGCGCTTGTGCTCGGCCTTCCACTTGCATGGTGTCTGGCGCGCATGCAATTTTCGGGCCGTCGCTTCGTTCGTGCATTGGTGTTACTGCCCATGGTGTTGCCACCTGTAGTTGGTGGCGTGGCGCTGCTAGGCGCCTACGGCAAGTCGAATGGACTCCTTGGAGGGCTGCTCAACTCGCTGTTTGGAATTCAACTGACGTATTCGCTGTGGGGGGTAATCATCGCCGAAACTTTTGTCGCGTTGCCATTTTTGGTTCTATCGCTTGAAGGTGGCCTGAGGTCTATTGATGTGAAGTACGAAGAGTCAGCAGCCGTAATGGGCGCAACTAGCTTCACTCGGTTTATGCGGGTTACGTTGCCACTTCTGAAGCCGTCGCTTGTTGCTGGCCTGATGCTTGCGTGGGCGAGGGCACTTGGCGAATTTGGTGCAACCATCACATTCGCCGGAAATATTCAGGGTCGAACGCAAACCGCACCTCTTGCCGTGTACACCATGTTGGAGAGCAACCCAGAAGGCGCATACGCGCTGAGTTTCCTGCTGGTCGGAATTTCTGTTGGTTTACTCGTGGGATTGCGTGATCGCTGGATCGGTGGAAGCTCCCAATGATTTCATTGCACGGCACAGTTGAAGTTGGAAGTTTCTCCCGCGAGTTCTCCATAGATGTTGGCAACGAAATTGTCGGCATGTTCGGCGCTAATGGTTCTGGGAAGACATCTGTATTACGCACCATCGCTGGCTTGTACCCGCTCGGCAATGGCGAATTGAAATTAGGAGACGACCTCGTAGACGCTCCAGCTAAGAACATGTTCGTACTTCCAGAAATGCGAAATATTGGCATGGTGTTTCAAGATCATTCGCTATTTCCTTTTATGACTGCTGTCGACAATGCGGCCTTCCCGTTACTCATGAGGGGAGTGAAGCGCACGGCTGCAGTGAAAATGGCGGCGGAGATGCTGGAGCAATTTGGCGTTGCACATGTTGCGCAACACATGGCTCCAACGCTGTCGGGAGGACAAAGCCAGCGTGTGGCTATTGTTCGTGCGCTCATTGGCAGCCCAAGTGCTGTATTGCTCGATGAGCCACTTCCAGCAATTGACGAAGCATCTCGTGAAGGCGTGCGAAACCACATTCGCGAACATCTGGTACGCCTTGGGGTGAGCGCCATTGTGGTTAGCCATGATCGAGCCGAACTCGATCATTTGTGTACTCGAATCGAGAATTACACTCGGTAAATCATGCAGCTCTCACTCGACGATGCAAGTCCGGCATTGTCCAATGTGGTGTTTTGCGTTCTTGACTTAGAAACCGCTGGCTCTTCAGCCGATATTGGTGGCATTACCGAAATCGGCGCAGTGAAGTATCAAGGCGGAGAAGAGATCGCTCGGTTCAACACGTTGGTGAACCCTGGGTGTGCAATTCCGTCATTCATCGTGATGCTCACCGGCATTACCGACATCATGGTGATGAATTCACCACCGATAGAAGATGTGCTCGATGATCTTGTCGAATTCATCGGCGACTCGGTGATTGTGGCTCATAATGCTCGTTTCGACATGGGGTTCATACAGGCATCTCTCGAGCGAGACAGTCGGCCAAGGCTCACGAACAAAGTGGTGGATACGGTTTCGTTAGCAAGGCGCCTCGTGCGCAACGAAGTGCCAAACTGCAAGCTGTCAACGTTGGCCGAAAGCCTCGGGCTCAAGCATCAACCTGCTCACCGAGCGATGAACGATGTGCTTGCAACTGGTGATTTGTTGCATTACCTCATTGAACGTGCTGCGGGTTTTGGCGTGTACGACCTGAATGATCTCATTGCGTTGCCCAAGCTGGGGTCGCATCCGCAAGCGAGCAAGTTGAAACTCACCGAAACATTGCCGCGAACTACCGGGGTGTACATGTTTACCGACGCACAAGGCGAAGTGTTGTATGTGGGCAAGGCCACCAACCTGCGTTCTCGTGTGCGTAGTTACTTTGGGACAAACGAGTCACGAACCAAAGTGGGCTCACTGCTGAAGTTGATGCAGGGGATTGAATACATTCAAACACCCGACTTACTTACTGCCGAAGTACTGGAACTGCGCATTATTGGCAGACTTCGCCCGCGATACAACCATGCTGGAACACGAACGGCAAAGTATTGCTATGTGCGCTTAACCACCGAAGAAGAGTGGCCCCGTCTCTTGGTGTCGAAGACGCCGTCGGCAAAAGGCATTTGTATTGGGCCCATCTCTACCCGCAACATGGCAACCGAAGTCGTCGACGCCATCGAATCGGTAATTCCACTTCGGCGTTGCACGGTGCGAATGGGCCGCAATTACGTTGCCCCAGATGGTGCGCCTGTATGTTCGGCAGCCCGCCTTGGTCTTGCACAGTGCCCGTGCTCGGGCACTGCTGAGCCAGAGTCGTATGCAAACGCCGTGCAGCTTGCGGCCGATGCGCTGGTCGGGAAAAGCAGCCATGTGCTTGATGCACTTACCGAACGGATGAATGCTCATTCAGAGGCACAACGGTACGAAGAGGCCGCGTATTTACGTGACCGTATTCAAGTTTTTGAAACCGTGTTGCGTCGACAGAAGCAAGCAGAGCAACTATGCAAACAAGGAATGTTCACGGTTACGTTTGACAATATTGTTTACGAAGTAGATAACGGCGTGCTCGCATCAACTCGACATGCTGAACAGCTGTTCACGCCTCTTGGCTCGCTCAGTAAGCAAATTCACGAGGCGATCATCGCACCGTCAAGTGTGCATGATGAGCATGGAATGTTAAGAAGCGACGCAATGGATGAAGTGCTCTGTATTGCCAAATTTTTGGAGGCCCAGAAATGACAGATGACAATGTGACCCTTGCCCAATTGGTGCTGCACAAAGGCGAACTGGTGTCCGAGCTGTACGGGCCAGACGTTACGGCTGAGACCACGCTCATTTCATGGTCAATGGCAAAGAGCATTACCCATGCCCTCGTTGGCATTGCGCAAATGGATGGTTTGTTGCATGTTGAAGACAACAATTTGTTTCCCGAATGGGCACATGACGATCGTCGCAACATCACGCTTCAGCAACTATTGGAAATGCGATCGGGTCTTTCTTGGGTGGAGGACTACGTAGACGGCGATGCTTCTGACGTGATTGAGATGTTGTTTGGCTCCGGGGTAAATGACAATGCCGGTTACGCAATCGACCAGCCACTTGTTGCAGAACCCGGCAGTAAATGGGTGTACTCCTCGGGTACGACCAACATTGTCACCCGACTGCTCGGCAATGTGCTCGGCGATTCACCGGGCTCACATGAACATGTTGAGCGCTTCATGCGCACCAGGTTGTTCGATGCAATTGGTATGCAGGCCGAACCCAAGTTTGATGCCGCAGGAACGTTCGTCGGATCTTCCTATGTGTATGCAACGGCACAAGAATTCGCCAAGTTCGGACAGTTATACCTTCATGACGGAATATGCAATGGGAAACGCATCTTGCCTGAAGGCTGGGTAAATCATGCACGAACTCAGCATGTGTTCGATGAGGAGACGGGCCTTGGTTACGGAGCTCACTGGTGGACATTGCCGGGAGAGCGCAACAGTTTGGTAGCAGCCGGTTATGAAGGTCAGTACATCTTGGTGATTCCCGAACGCGATCTTGTGGTGGTGCGGTTAGGGAAAACTGTTGCGGAGAAGCGGAAGGCTGTAGTTGCTCAGTTACGGGAAGTGATCGAGCAGTTTCCTCTTACTGGTGAGCTGTAACCGTTTCAGAACGAGATTCAACTACCGACAGCATGAGCAATGCGCCAATAACAAATGCGGCGCCAATAACCCTGTTCAACGACAGATGTTCATTCAAAATAAGAATTCCACATGCAATTCCGAACACCGGTTCACTGGTGGTGAAAATTGAAGTCATGTTTGTGCCGATGCGCTTTAAACCCATGAAGAATGTTGAAGTGGGGAAGACGGTGCCAACAATTGCTAACGCAACAATGATGAGCCATCCTTTAGTGGTGTCTGGGTAATCAGGTTTCATGCCACCTGGAGACACAAGCGCAAACAAATCAAAACCAAGTGCAGCACCAATATTGACGAATGTGACACCCGTGAACATGTCGGTGTGTTTCAGTGAGCGGGAGCATCCGAGCGCATAGAACACATAGGCAAGCGATGAGATGAGAACGAGTACAACTGCTTTAGTGCTTCCACCGCCAATTTCGCCCGTAGTAATGCCAACGCCAACCATGGTGAAGATCAACGCGTACACGATGCTCTTCGATGGTTTCTTTTTGTAGATCAGCCATGAGGCAAGCACCACCAAGACTGGGTTGCAATAAAAAATAACAATGGCAAGGCTCGTGTCAATATCGCGAATTGCGGTGAAGTACGTGAGCGCACAAATCGTGATACCAACAAAGCCAAGCGACAATAAATCGGGAAGAAGTTGTCTTCGTGGCCAGGGGGTATCGCGAACTAAAACAAGGCGAAGTACCACCATCATGATTGCCGACATCGTGAAGCGAGCTGACAACATGCCAAGCGCATTGGAGCCCTCGTCGTAGGTGCTCTTTGCCATAAAGGGAACCATGGCGAAACATCCACTTGCAAAAACAATAAAAAATGCACCGAGCATTTTCTGATTCTTTACCACGCTCCGAATCTAGTGCCCGCACCTCGGTTGGGTACTCTTGGTTCAAGGGGGAAACATGTCGAACGAACTATGGCGTAACAGTGCTCTTGAACTTGCGGAGGGAATTCGCAGTAAGAAATTTTCTAGTAGGGAAGTAGTTGACGCGCACCTTGCGCGAATCGACGAAGTGAACCCGAAGGTGAATGCCATTATTCGAGTAATGGCCGACGAGGCGCGCGCCGGCGCCGATGCTGCCGACAAGGCTCTTTCACAGGGAGGCCCAATTGGTCCTCTTCATGGAGTTCCGTACACGGTCAAGATCAACATCGACGTTGCAGGCCAGGCCACTACACAGGGCATTACAGCCCTTGCAGAAGCCATTCCCGCCATTGATGCGCCAACGATTGAACGCATGCGCGCATCTGGCGCAATCATGCTCGGTCGCACCAATATGCCCGACTTGGGCTTGCGCGTTCATACCGACAGCACTCTGTACGGCCGCACGAAGAACCCTTGGAAGTCGGACCGCACTGCAGGCGGGTCTAGCGGTGGTGAAGGTGCGGCTCTTGCGAGCGGAATGTCGCCGCTTGGTCTTGGCAATGACATTGGTGGATCACTGCGCAACCCTGCGCATTGCAACGGCATTGCTTCCATCATGCCAACTAAAGGTGTCGTACCTGACGCACAGATGTTTCCGATTGAAGACTTCGGTCTCAGTTCGCAACTCATGCTTGGGCAAGGTGTGATGGCGCGTCGCATCGCTGACGTGCGTGCAGGATTGCGAGTAGTCGCAGGAGCACATGCACGCGACCCAATCAGTGTTCCAGTGGTCCTCGATGAGTTTCCTTCGGCTAAGAAAACGCGCATTGCAGTAATGACAAACCCACCAGGTGGAACGACGCACCCGCAAATTATGCAAGCAGTTCGCAACGCAGCCGATGCGTTGTCAAATGCCGGTCATGAAGTTGTAGAAACCACTCCACCAGATTTCGAACTCGCATGTTTGTTGTGGTCCATTCAAATGAACGGCGAACTGACGTTGCAGCTTGACTTGTTGAACATGGTGATGGGCGAGGGGGGCAAGCGTTTTCTCGAGCTCACCAGTGAGGGTATGACACCGATTGATTTCGCAGGTTGGGTAAACGCTCAGGTGCAACGCAATGGTGTTGCGCGCCGTTGGTCATTGTGGTTTCAGGAAAACCCAGTGCTTATTTGTCCAACATGGACAGAGCCGCCATTTGTGTATGACAACGACATCAAAGATGTTAAAAACGCAATGGGAACATTGCAACAGTTACGCGCTGTGTTGCCAGCAAACTTGCTTGGACTTCCTGCAGTGGTGGTGCCGGGCGGAATGGCCGACTCGCTTCCAGTGGGTGTCCAGGTGATCGGGTCTCGCTTCACCGATCTTCACTGCCTTGCAATCGCCGAGCAGATCGAATCGGCGTGTGGTTTAAGCACGCCGATCGATCCGATCGACTGAATTAGTAATTAGTTCGTCAGATTACGACGACGTTTTGTGCTTCCTCACCCTTGCGACCAGGTGCAACGTCGAATTCAACGGCTTGACCTTCGAACAAAGACTTGTAGCCTTCGCCCTTGATGTTCGAGAAGTGAACGAAAACATCGTCCCCTCCGTCTCGTGAAATAAAGCCGTAGCCCTTCTCTGCATTAAAGAATTTGACGGTACCGCGCATAACTTTTCTCTTTTCGTGAAATGAGGAAGAGCCCTTGTGGCAAATCCGACTTCTAGGTTATGACAAGTTGTACCTAAACACACTTCATCTCGTCAACTATTTGCCGGCTAGCGCTGCCACCACCGGTGCAAACGCCTCAACGTCTTCACCACCAACGATTACATAGGAAAAGCCCCAACGTTCACGGCGAGCAAGCAGATCTTCGATGAGTTTGCTTGGTGGTCCCATTAACGCGAATGGGGTGTTGGCCACCATGGACTCTTCAACGCCCATTCCCTTTGCCAGCCTGCTAATTGCACCTTCGGCGTCGTCGGTGACGTTGACCAAGAAGGCGCGAATGTTCATTTCAATGTCCTTGATGCGGTCTCCAGACGCTTCGCGCACAATGTCTACCTTTGCGTCTACGGCCTCGGCAGTCATGGTGGAAATGGCTTCTGGTCCAACGGCTCCAGCGCTCATAGTGGCATTGATGCCCACAATGTCGGCAACCTTTGCTGCATAGGTGAGTACGCGTTTGCCGCCACCTCCAATCAAGATCGGCGGGCATGATCCCTGCACGGGTTTTGGCATGCCGTTGTAATTGGTAATGGTGTAGTGCTTGCCGGCATATGAGAACGGGCCTTGTGCAAAGCAACCCTTCATGATGTCGATGCCTTCAATCATTTTGTCAATACGCGTGCCAGCAGATTCGTATGGAATGCCTGATTGTTCGTAGTCGGTAATCATCCAGCCAGCGCCAATGCCTAAGTCGAGGCGTCCATTGCTCAACACATCGAGCGTGGCCATTTCTTTTGCGAACACCACTGGGTGCTTGTAGTCGTTGTCCCACACCAATGCACCTACGCGCAATGTTGATGTTGCCATTGCCGCAGCGGTGAGTGCTGGAAGTGGCGCAAGTTGATCGGTGAAGTGATCGGGCATGGTGAGTGCGCCATAGCCAAGTGCTTCAGTTTTCTTTGCGAGTTCTACCCATTCTTTGCCGCTAGGAGTGCTACTTGCTTGAATTCCGAAGCGAAATGGACGTATGGGGAACTGACGGGAAGATGACATGTAGGCAGATTAGTGTGAATGGCAACGTGAATCCCCACTTGAGGTTGAGTATCCGCCTGTTGATCACCATGCTCGCCGGAGCACTTGCGATCACGGCCATCATTACTGCCATGGCCCCGCAGGCCTGGGGAATCCTCCATGCTCACAGCGAAGACCCAGTGGCATTGTCTCAATTTTCAGGGTTGGCCCAACGCAGTATTTTGCTCGACGTCAATGGTCAGCAAGTCGGCGTGTTCCAAGTGAAGAACACGCAACAGACGCCAATTTCGGCAGTGCCCGATGCAGTGAAGAATGCGTTCATCGCAGTTGAAGACTCAGTGTTCTACGAACACGACGGAGTGAACTTGCGGGCAGTTGGCAGAGCCTTGTTGGCCAACTCGCAGGGTGGTGGGCGACAGGGTGCATCCACGATCACACAACAGGTCATTAAAAACGAATTGCTCGGTGGAAAGATTTCGGGAAGTCGATTGAAGCTTCTGCAAATTCGCGGAGCAGTCATGTTGGAAAAACAGTTATCGAAAGAAGAAATTCTCGAACGTTATTTGAACACCGTGTTCTTCGGCAACAACGCTTACGGGTTGCAGGCTGCGGCCGAGGTGTACTTCGGTACATCGGTGCAAAGTCTTTCGCAAAATCAGGGAGCGTTTCTTGCTGGCATGGTGCAGGCACCATCGTCACGAGATCCGTTTACGAAGCCCGACTCGTCGCGCTATCGCTACAAACAAGTGCTCAATCGATTGGTTGAAGTTGGCGAAATGACGCCAGAACAGGCAACGCTTGCTTGTAAGGGATGGGAGTCATCGCGAGTTCGAACAGTTGAAGACGCGGACTGTCCAATTCCCGACAACCGTCGCGAGATCTCACGCGCTACCGACACTGGTCGAACCTATTTTTCCGAAGCTGTCCGCGACTACTTGTTGAATCGCTCAGACATTCTTGGCGCAACGTATGAAGAGCGCTACAACAAGTTGTTTCACGGTGGTCTCGTTATTCACACCACGCTCGACAAGGGTGCACAAGTTGCTGCTGAAAAAGCGGCTCTCGAACAGATGCCGGAAAACTCGGCAAACATTCAGGCAGCAGTGGTGTCGGTAGATAATGCAACCGGCGGAGTGCGCGCAATGGTTGGCGGTCGCGATTTCTTGGTCAGCGAAGTAAACGTCGCCATGCGCAGACGGCAAACGGGTTCGAGTGTGAAGATGTTCATTCTTGCTGCGGCCATGGAAGCAGGACTGTTACCAGAGGACGTCATCGACGGAACGTTGCCGTGTACATTGCCAAACCCAGGTAACGATGCAGAGCCAACATTTCTTATTTCAAACGGAGTAAGCCAGCCTGTTTCATCGCTGCGCACCATGACGGCGTTGTCCATTAACTGCGCGTACGCGCGACTCGCTCAAGTTGTTGGCCTCGACAAAGTTGTTGCATTGATGTACGGAATGATGAGTTCTGACTTCCTTCCAAAACCTGAGTGGGGAACTGACGCAGAGCGTTTGAATCTCATTAAGCCGTATGCATCGCTTTCTACTGGCGCAAACGAATTGAGTCCACTTGATATGGCGTCTGGCGCACAAACCATTGCCAACATGGGAGTGCACCTTGAGCCGTATTTCGTAGAAAAAATTGAAGATGCCACTGGCGTCATTTATCAACACGAAGCGATTCCCGATCAGGCGTTGTCGGAAGCGTCTGCATTGCGTGCAGTAGACACGTTGAAAGGTGTACTCACCATCGGAACGGCTCGGCGTAGTCAGCTTGCTGGTGGTCGGCCTGCTGCTGGCAAGACAGGAACGCAAGACGACAACACCAATGCATGGTTCGTTGGCTTCTCTCGCGAACTGACTACTGCGGTGTGGGTTGGTGACCCGCGCGCGTACACACCAATGGTCAACATTCCCGAATTTGTGAAGACAGATGGTTATTCGCGCATTCAAGGTGCCATGTATCCAGCGCGCATTTGGAAACAAATGATGGACGAAGCGCTCGGCAACGTTCCCGTGAACGAACTTTCAGATTGGCCAGCCCCACCGCCTGCTGTGGCCAATGAAGCTCGTCCCGACCTGTCGCCACAACGCATCTACCTACCTGGCAACGAGTGCTTAGCCCAACTGGTGTCGGGCACGATCCCGACTCCGACTACAACGACGCTTGTGAAACCAAAGAACCCGACTACGGTTCCTGTTGTGCCGAACAACACCGTTGTGGTGAGCATTGTGGAACCGCCAGCACTGCCTGTTGTGTCTACATCAAGCACGTCAACAACGACCACGACAACTATTCCGGGTGTTGTTACACCAAGCACAACGCCAAGCAAGCAGTACATCAAAGATCGCTATCCAGCTGGCCCTGTGAACACCGTGCCAATTGGCGCGTACTGGGTGTACAACTGCGAAAAGGGTTTACCGCCTTCCGTTGTTACGAGCATCGCGGGTTAACGATGACTGTGTTGTCAGACCTTCTTGCAGTTCAGACAACAGACATCGCAATTTCACAAGCAAAACACCGCATCACACATTTGCAGGAGACCATCGACCGCGATGCGGCAAAGAAAGCACTCGCCGAAATTGAAGCGCAAATTGCATCGTGTGATGCGGAGATTGTTGCCGCAAACTCGGAAATCACGAAAGTTGATCGCTTGTCGCATGAGCATGATGACAAATTGGTCAAACTCAACAAGCAGTTGAAGACTGTTATTGCGCCACGCGAGGCCGAGGCACTGCAACACGAAATTGCCACGGTTACGACCGAGAGAAGCGCTCTTGATGATCGCGAACTTGAGCTCATGGGTGTTGTTGAGGAAAACGAAAGCAAGAAAAACGAATTAGTTGCGGTGCAGACGAGTGCAAAAAGCACGTTGGCTGCCGCAACCATGGCGCTGAGTTCGGCAAAGCAAAAGATTGATGCAGAGATTGCAGCGCTCACCGAGCAACGCAGCGCACAGTCTCTTGTTGTACCTACTTCCCTGATGTCAACCTATGAAGCAAAGCGGAAGCATCGTCCAGATGGGGCAGTGTGCCGCCTTACTGGACCAACATGTGGATCATGCCATCTTGATATCTCGCAGGGTGAAATCAACTCGATGCGCGCAATGTCCGAATCTGAATTGCCTGAATGCCCGCACTGCGGCAGTTTTATCGTATTTTAGGTAGTCATGTTCTTTTGGTTTATCGGCACTTCCATTGCAACCATTTGGTTTGTGTTCCACGATAAAAAATTTGCGTACCGCTTAGTTGTTGCAGGTGCTCTTGCTCCAGATGTCATCGAAGTGTTTCTTGGCCACGCAGGGCCTCTCCACAGTGTGGTCACCATGGTCGCCATCATGGCTGCGGTCATGTTGATTACATACGGTCGCAAGAAGTCGCGAAGCAAAATGCTGGCTGTTGTCATTGGCATGTTTTTGCACCTGGTTTTTGATGGCGCGTTCACAAACACCAAGATGTTCTGGTGGCCAATTTCTGGATTGAGATTCGGTGATTACGCGTTGCCTGTGTTTGACCGCGGGTTAATCAACATCCCACTTGAAATTATTGGCGTGCTACTTATCGTTTGGACACGCAGGCAATTGAACAACGATCAAACTTTGCAACCCTAAATAAGTGACGGTGAGTTGGTCTGTAAGCGGGGTTCTGTAATCGATGATCATCCCTCTATGCAACCTACCCGTGGGTTGTTTGTTGCGAACAACAAACGAACGGACAGCTCATGCCCACTGCATGGTCTTGCTTCGAATGGTGGCCCCAAGCCACGCAAGTTGCCTCACGTGCTGGTGCGCTCTTACCGCACCGTTTCACCCTTACCTGTTTCGCAATCTTGCGACTGCGCTCATCGGCGGTTTGTTCTCTGTTGAACCTTGCGTCAAGTTGCCCCGACCCGACTCTCGCCGGCACTCTGTCCTGTGAAGCCCCGACTTTCCTCAGATAGTGGTGCAAGCACCATTACCCGCGATCATCCGACCTACTCACCGTCGAGGTAAGTGTACGGGCGAGTTATTGGCAGTCGACGAAGTCGTAGATCAAGCCATTGAGGCTTGGTGTTTCAAGAGTCAACGTCGGCTTCAGATTGTCGACATTTGGCGTTCCAACTGACAGCAACACGCTCGAGAGTGAACCGAATGCAGCAGGTACCGAAGCGATGTTTGGCTTGCCAGTGGTCTCATTGTTGGTTGGTCCAACCGATGCATAACCACCGTTCAACACCTGTGCGAAGACAACTGAATGACGAGCCTCATCGGTTGCAATGCGCATTACCTCGGCACGTAACGATGGTGCAGCAAGTGTTGCTACAAAACCTTGGTAGGTCTGAACGCCGATGTTCTCCATTGCATGGACAAGCGCAATGATGTCGCGGCTGGTGTCAGGGTTGCCCTTTTCAGTTACCAACTTCAATGCTGGCTGAATGTACAACCTGTTCATGCGGTCATTTGCGCACGTGTGGGCTTTGCCTCCAAGTGAAACTGCAAGCGCATTGACAGTGTTTGCATGCGCCTGGTGATCATCACGGAAACGCTTTACGGCGTCTGTCAACTTCGCATAATCGCCTGTCAACATGCCGTCATTCAAAATGAGGTCGTAGAGCTCGATTGCGTTGTATTCAAGTGAAGCAGCAGTGCGAAGAAGGACGGTGTCAGTAACTACGCCCTCTGGAAGTGCGGTGGTTGGTGTTACTGCACCTTCGCTCAAAATGTTTGCACTTGGCACTACGCCAGATTGCTTGCCACATGCAGCGAGGAACGCTGCACCAAATACTGAAAGTCCGCCTACGCGGAGTGCATCACGACGTGAAATGTTGTTCATGGTGCCACCGTCGTTTCGGTTGTAGCCATTTTGACTTGTGCGATTTTTGGTGCAAGCGAGTTTGCGCTTGCATTCATGGCTGAAGTGATGCTGAGTGATGGCAATGTTCCGAACACCGCAGCCATACGAGCTTCGATGGTGATGATTGAAGCCAGAATTCTTGCTGCGTCTAATCCTGCCAACTGTCCAAGAATGTCGGTGTTGGTGGCAGCAAGTGTGTTCTCAAGTGATTGCAACGACGCATATGCCGACTGTGGTGATGCGAGTTGGCCAACATGAGTTGAGTACAACGAATCATTGCGAGTGTTTGTTGCAGCCTTACCAATGAGACCATTCATTGCTTGCGCATACGAGTTGTGGTGTTCTCCAAACAGCGTCAACATCGCCAACTCATCATCTGCATACTTTCCAGAATCGGCAGCCTTCTTGTACAGGTCGCGAGCGGCGAGCTCAACACCTTGAGCAAACTGCAACAGTTGCTTGTCGGCATCTGTTGGTTGCGCTGGTGGCGTGCTGCGCGGGAAGCGTGCTTGCGCGGTGGTCACGTGATTGTTCCTTTCCAAGTACTGACAAATTCTGCCCTATTGGGGCGCTAACAATCTAGAAGTCAAGAGCCGATAACTCAGGTATCCAACCCGATGCACGATTCAGTGCCTCGTTCCATTGTGCGCGGTCCAAAGCCTTATTTGGAGCCACTATTGAGGCAGGAGACCACGTGCTAACCGCTTCCGGTAACGATTTCCATGTTCCCACTGCCACGCCTGCCAAAAACGCAGCCCCAAGCGTTGTTGCCTCGGTGACGGGAGACACTTCGATCGTGCGCTGGGATGCATTGGCGAGCGCCTGCACGAAGGTGGGGTTCTTGCTCATTCCGCCGTCAACGCGAACCGAAGTGGTGGTGAGTCCTGAATCAGTTTCCGCAGATTCGATGAGGTCGGTTCCACGGTGCGCGATGCCTTCAAGTACTGCGCGCACAATGTGGCTACGCGATGTGCCGCGAGTAATTCCAAACAGTGAACCACGGGCGCCGTAGTCCCAACGCGGAGTTCCAAGGCCAAGCAGTGCGGGTACATACACGACGCCTTCGGTTGTCTCACACTGGGATGCAACATCATGACTTTGTTCAGGAGTGTCAATCAAGTGCATGTCATTGCACAACCAATCGATGTTGGTTCCAGCAGAAAGCATGATTGCCTCTGCACCCCAATTCATGGACTGTGCATCGCTGTACGCGATGATCGGGAATGTTCCACCTTTGCTGCGTTGTGCAGAAGTTGGTGCTGCAGAGCCCATAAAAATATCGAGCATGCCACCGGTACCGAATGTAATTTTTGTTTTCCCGGGTTCGATGCAACCTTGACCGATGAGTGAACCTTGTTGATCGCCAACGATGCTGGCAATTGGCGGCGCTCCATCAAGTGCGGTTGCGTTGCCAATGACACCACTTGAAGTCACCACTGTTGGAAGCATGGACTCTTCAATGCCCATGAGCGAGAGTGAACGTTGCGACCATGACTGTGTGAGTGGATCAAGCAAACCAGTTACAGCGGCATTCGAGTGATCGGTCACATGTAGTGCACCGTTCGACAACACAGAAGCGACCCAAGTGTCAACGGTGCCAATTCGAATGTTGGCTCCTGCAGGTATTGGATAGTTCTTCAACATCCACGAAGCTTTAGTTGCAGTTTGATTCGGTGCAAGCGTGAGGTTGTGTTCAATCTTTGCGGTGATGCATTCGCCAACAGTGCGCAAGTCTTGCCAGGACAACGAAGGGCCTATTGGCAATCCGGTGTTCGCGTCCCACACAACTGTTGATGCACGTTGCGTGGTGATGCCTACTGCATCAACCTTGCCGGCTTGAGCAAGTGTTTTGCCCGCAACTCGCAGTACTGCATCGCGCATGGCAAGGGCATCGAATTCAACAAGGCCAGCAAATGGAGATGAGGGCGAGCACAGCTCGTAGTTCAGGTGAGCAACACTTCCATCGTTGCGCACAACAGCTGCGCGAAGACCGGTTGTTCCAACGTCGATAACGAGAACGCTCATGGCCACACCGGCTTTCCGTCATTTCGTTTTGATGTGAGTCCAATTTTTCCTGGATTCAACAAGTCCTTCGGATCCAACGTGTTTTTCAGTCCCTGAAGTAGCTGCATTGCATTGCCGAGTGATTCCTGCATAAAGCGCGCGCGGTTTATGCCAATGCCGTGGTGGTGCGAAACGCTTGCCCCAAGTGTGATGGCTTCGCGTTGACCCGCATTCCACATGGCGATGTAATGGTCTTCAACCGTGTCGGTTTTGTCTCCCGCAAATGTGAAGTACAGGCATGCGCCATCCAAATAGCTATGCGAAAGATGGCACGACGCAGCTCGTGCTCCTGGTGCCGACATGAATGCTTTGCGCACGCCGTTGAAAATTGATTCAAGTTTTGACCACGGCGCAGAAACTTCCATGGTGTCCACGATGTAGCCCTTGCGGGTGAGCGCTTGCAGTCCACTCGTGTCATTGCGGTGGTGCAACCACTTCTCAACCAGTTCAATGTCGCCAACTTTGCCGCGATTCTGAATTGCCGATTCACGCACGATGTCGAGCGTTGCTTTCACCAAGCGTTCGTCACCTTCGTCAAGTACGAGCAACGTGCATTGCGAACCGTCTAAACCATGTGAGCGCTGACTTTCAATTTCGTCGTACAAGCGAAGTACCGCAGGAGTTGCGCCGTTGCGTACTGAGTCTCGGCATGCATTCACGCCGTCAATGAATGACGGAAACACATAAGAAGCACGGGCTTGAAACTGGGCCACTGGGTGAGCACGTAGCCATACCTTCGTAATAACTCCAAGAGTTCCCTCGCTTCCAACGAAAAGGGAAGTGAGGTCCGGACCAATTGCCGAAGCCGGTGCACCACCCGTACGAACGACGTCGCCGTTGGCGAGGACAACTTCAAGGCCAACCACCATGTCTTCAATTTTTCCGTAACGAGTTGAATACTGTCCTGCTCCGCGACATGCCACCCAACCACCGACAGTTGAAATATCAAATGACTGGGGAAAGTGTCCAACGGTAAGTAAGTATTTCGATTGCAACTCATTTTCGAAATCAGGTCCGAACGTTCCAGGAAGTACTTCAACGATTCCTGAAACTTCATCTACCGAAACAATTCCTTGCAATGAAGTGACGTCAAGAACAATTCCGCCATACAGCGGAACTGCAGAGCCACACACGCCGCTTCGACCGCCAGCAACAGTGAGCGGTAAGTCATTCGCATTGCATACTGCAACTACCTTCGCAACTTGTTCGGTGGTGCTCGGTGTGCACACTGCGCCAGGCTTGCGTGGAGTCTTGCCTTGCAACGCCCAGTGCATAGCGAGTGGCCACCAGTCGCGACCATGCTCTGCAATTGACTGAGCATCTACCGAAGTAGTGCAAATCCTTTGTAGTTCTTCGAGAACTGCAGCAGAAAGTGATGGGGTTGCGGAGAATCGTTCAGTGATTTCTTGGGCCGCAACTGAAAACTCAATCGGCTCAGTTGGCTGGGTCATGCCAAGAGATTACGACTACTGAACAGATGCCAAGAATTCGGCTTCGCTCACGAGTCCTGCTGCTTCTTCGCGTGAACATGAATCGACGAAAAACGCCACTTGACGGTCTATTTCGGCAGCATCCCAACGCAGTTCAGTTGCCATGAGCTCTGCCACTTTGCGTGCACTAGCAAGGGTTGCACGGCGGTTAATGATGCGAGCACGGGTTCGGCGTGACAACACGTCATCAAGTGTCTGGGCCATTTCATTGCGACATGCGAATACTGCCTCTGCACGAAGGTAGGGAAGACCCGCGATAAGTGGTTCGGCTAGTGATGAGTCTTGAGCGATCAATTCCTTCACTCTGTTCAGTTCGCTACCAAAGCGCTCAGCCAAGTGGGCATCTGGACCATCTGACATGGACGACTTGAAACCTTTGGCCCCAATGAATTGCAAATTCTTCGTCTTGCACTTTTTCGCTTTGCCTGTGTGCTTCACTACCTCGTCAACCGTGTGTTCAGACATTTTGCGATACGTAGTGAGTTTGCCGCCCATAATAGAAATCACACCTGAAGATGACACCGCAACTTTGTGTTTGCGAGACAAGTCTGCAGTCTTGCCCTTCGCTGTCGTTCCATCTTCGTTACGCACAAGTGGTCGAAGTCCAGACCACACTGCGGTCACATCATCAATTGTCACGTTCGTGGTGATCGATTGGTTGAGCGCTTCCAATACATAGTGAATATCTTCGGCACTCGTTTGCGATTCATCTACGCCGCCCGCAAAGTCGGTGTCAGTTGTTCCAACGTAGGTGTATTGATACGTACCGTCACCGTTTGGAATCCATGGCACCACAAACAAACTGCGCCTATCTCGACGTACTGGAATCACAATTGCAATATCGTTTTGTACTTTCTTCCACGGAACGGTGATGTGAATTCCTTTTGCAGGGCGAATGCTGTGCGGGTTTGTTCCTTCATCGGCTTGGCGAACATTGTCAGCCCACACTCCTGCGGCATTGACCACAGTGGTTGCACGAATGGTGAACGGCTCGCCATCAGTTGGTTGAACAGTCGCGCCACGGGCAACGCCTGCTTCGTCGTGCACAATTTTTGTAACCGCACACTGATTAGCAATTGCGGCACCATGTTGCACTGCGGTACGAGCAACGGTGACACACAAACGTGAATCGTCGGCAGCAGCGTCGTAGTACAAATATGCACTGCCAAGTTTTTCAAATGGCATGGTCGGCAAGTGTTTGTGCGCGGCTTTCGCTTTCAAACGACGATGAAACTTTCCAATACGCCAACCACCGGTCAGGTCATACATCCACAACGCGCTACCAAGCGCACGCGCAATCTTTCGGGAAACAACTCCGTCCTTAGTGAGGATGGGAATCATGAAGGGGAGGATGTGTACGAGGTGCGGCGCGTTGTTACGCAGGCGCTGGCGCTCGTGAAGCGCTTCGTACACCAAACCAATTTCGCCCTGTTGCAGATAGCGAAGTCCTCCATGAATGAGCTTGCTGCTCTTCGATGAAGTGCCCGACGAGAAGTCGTCTTTTTCAACAAGAGCGGTTCGCAGCCCTCGGGAAGCGGCATCCAAGGCAACTCCAACACCAGTAATTCCGCCACCAATGACCAAGACATCGAATTGCTCGCTTTTGAGGCGATCGATATTGGTGTCTCGGTTGAAATTCACGCAGTCAGCCTAAACGCCTGCCCCTCTCAGACCGCTATTTTGCGCCATATTCCGTTCATTTCTAATTTGCACAGATTTCTTATTCGCACGACTTGCTAATTAGGTTTCATCTGAATTATCTTGCTCCACATGCAAACGCCTACCGAACTCGCAGCGGCATATCGCAGCCAGGGTCGCAAACTCACCCCGCAGCGTCAATTGTTGTTTCAGCTGATGCACGGCAACGATAAGCACCCAACGGCCGAGTCACTATTTGCCGAAGCAACTGCCCAGATGCCTGGTATTTCGTTGCGCACGGTGTATCAAACGTTGAACGAACTTGCCGAAATGGGCGAACTCCAATTCATCGATATCGGTGGTGGCGCAACTCGCTTTGATCCAAACCTTGACGACCACCACCACGTGGTGTGCGTTGACTGCGGACAGATTCGCGATGTGCAAGTAAACGGCACTGCGGCATTGAAGCCAGTCGGTATCGAAGATTTCACCATCAACGATGTCGGAGTGGTGTTTCAAGGCGTGTGTTCAACATGCGAAAAAAGTCGTGCGAAGTCAAACAAGACAGCGCATGCAAAGTCTCCTGCACAGCAGGCGAAAATAAGTAAGTAAAACCAAACCAAACAACAACAGAGGAGAAAATCATGGCAGGCCTCGCAGGCACACATACACATGAAAACCTCAAGGAAGCGTTTGCAGGCGAGAGCCAAGCAAATCGTCGTTACTTGTGGTTCGCACAGAAGGCAGACGTAGAGGGTTACCCAGACGTTGCTGGATTGTTCAAGAACGTTGCTGACGGCGAAACCGGTCACGCACACGGTCACCTTGAATATCTTGCAGAAGTAGGCGACCCAGCATCGGGAGAGCCAATCGGCGACACCGAGCAGAACCTGAAGTCTTCAATTGCAGGTGAAACTTATGAGTACACCCAGATGTACCCAGGTTTCGCAAAGACCGCACGCGACGAAGGCTTTGCCGAAATCGCTGACTGGTTCGAAACTCTTGCACGCGCTGAGAAGAGCCACGCTGGCCGCTTCGCAGAAGGCTTGAAGAGCATTTCCTGATTTAGGAAATAGTCATTACTTGGTGGATGTTGCATGGGTAACTGTGCAACATCCACTGCAAGTTTTTTAGTTAATAACAAAGGCGCAAAACCATGACAACAATTTACGATCCGCATCACCCGCTCTATCTCGACGAGGCCGACACTCGCAAAGAGCTCGAGCGCGTGTACGACCTGTGTCACGGTTGTCGTTTGTGCTTTAAGTTTTGCCCTTCGTTCCCAACGCTGTTTTCGTACATCGATGCGCACGACGATCAAGACGCAGGCAAGATGACGCCTGCTCAGCAAGATCACGTTGCTGACGAGTGCTTCCAATGCAAATTGTGTTACGTCATGTGCCCGTACATTCCCGAACTTCACGAATGGGCACTTGATTTCCCTCGCCTCATGCTTCGTACAGACGCCATGCGTCGTGCCAATGGCCAGGTTTCTGCTCGCGACAAACTCACCACTGCGGTCATGGGGCACACCGATGCACTGGGCAAAGTGGCAACAAAAGCTGGAGTAATCAGCAATGTGGTTATGGGTGCCAAGCCAGGCTCGCTTATTCGCAAAGTGGTCGAAAAGACAGCGGGCATTTCCAGTGTGCGCATGCTTCCGCCGTTCGCTAAGCAGCGCTTCACCACCTGGTTTAAGAAGCGTCCACAAATTCGCCTCACCAAATCGCAGGGTGATGTTGCCGTATTCCCAACGTGTCTTGTGGAATACCAAGACCCGCGAATTGGGCATGACATGGTGAAGGTGTACGAGCACAACGGAATTTCATGCTCGCTCGCCGGCACTACTAATTGTTGTGGTGCGCCGTACTTGCACTCTGGCGACATGGATACGTTTACCAAGGTTGCAGCAAAGAACATTTCTGAATTGGTGAAAGATGTTCGCGCCGGCAAAGACATCGTTGTTCCGCAGCCAACATGTAGTTACATCTTGAAGAAAGACTATGTCGATTACGTCGGTGGTCCAGATGCCAAGTTGGTTTCTGAACACACCTACGACGCTGCCGAATATCTCATCAAGATTCACAAGACCGAAGGCAAGTCACTCGACACCGAGTTCAAGGGCACCATTCCAGAAACGGTTACGTATCACACGCCTTGTCACTTGCGTGCTCAGAACATTGGTCTAAAGAGTCGCGACCTCATGAAACTGACTGGCGCAAAGATCAAACTTGTGCAGCAGTGTTCAGGCATCGACGGCATGTGGGGCTTGCGCGCAGAGAATGCGCACTTGTCTATGCCTATTGCCGAAAAGCTCGGAAGAATGATTAACGAAGCAAATGGCGACGTCGTAACCGGCGATTGCCATTTGGCTAACACCGCAATTAACGAACAAACAGGAAACAAACCCGTACACCCACTGCAAGTTATTGCACGTGCGTACGGCTTCACAGAGGAGAAATAATCATGGCAACCCCCGCCAATGCAGTTGCATCACGCAAACTCAAACTAGAAGACATTCTTGATCTTCGCGCATACGAACGAATTCGCGAAGAGAGTCGCAAGACGAGTATTGAAACCAAGGGCAAGCGTCGCATTGGTCTTGGTGAAGTTGTCACCATCATGTTTGAGAATCGCCAAACCATGTGGTACCAGATTCAAGAAATGATTCGTTCTGAAAAGTCGATGCACGACGAGCAAGTGATGGAAGAGCTCCACGCGTACAACCCGCTCATCCCTGAAGCCGGACAGTTGTCGGCAACGTTGTTCATCGAACTCACAACTGAAGATCAAATGCGCGAATGGTTGCCAAAGTTGGTGGGCATTGAAAGCTCATTGCTCATCAAACTGAGCGATGGCACTCAGGTTCGTTGCATTACCGACGAGGCCCACGCCGAACAGCTCACCCGTGACTACATCACTGCGGCTGTTCACTACATTCGCTTTGAGTTCACCCCGCAACAAGTGGAGCTCTTTGCGGCTGGCGGTGCTTCATTGGTGTGCGATCACCCTGCCTACGGCGAAAGCGTGGAGTTGCCGGCGATCACTACTGCCGAATTACTCGCTGACCTTCGCCCGTAAGGGGCGTAAGTAGGCCCGCATTGGGCCAAATAGGCAAATTGGCACGAACACCCAACGCCGTCCTACAGTCACCCGCGGGGAAGTAGTCAGCATTTGGCAAAGGGGGCCGTGCATGGCGATAGCGGATGTGGCGTGGCGCAGCAATGGCGCTTGTCAAGGACTCGATGCTGAAATCTTCTACCCCGAAAATGAAGATCATGCTGACTTCGCTTTATCGGTGTGCGAGCAATGCGCGGTTCGCATAGCGTGTCTTAACTATGCGCTGGACAATCGCGAACAACAAGGTGTGTGGGGCGGAGCAACTGCTCGCGATCGCCGCAAGATGTTGCGTCAGCGCCGTCAATCTGCATAACGGAGTTGCGCAATGAGCGCCATTGAAGAGGTTGGCGGCTGGGCTGTAGTCCTCGGAAAAATTTCATCAGGAACCGATTTGTCGTTGAATGAATCTCGTGCCGCAATGCGCACGGTTCTTGAAGGCGAAGCAAGCTCAGCACAAATTGCTGCGCTGGTGATGGGTCTTCGCACAAAAGGCGAGAGCGCTGTCGAATTAGAAGGAATGCTCGCAGAAGTCCGTGCGGCTTCGGCGCGCGTCGAACTTCCAGCAAACATTGCATCGCGTGCAATCGACATCGTTGGCACAGGTGGCGACAAGTCACATTCAGTCAACATTTCAACAATGGCCGCATTCGTTGTTGCAGGCGCGGGCGTTCCTGTGTGCAAACACGGCAACCGTGCTGCATCATCGCAATGCGGAACAGCCGACGTGCTCGAAGCGCTTGGCGTGCGAATTGATCTTGACCCAGCAGATGTTGCGCGTTGTGTCACTGAAGCCGGCATGGGCTTTTGTTTTGCGCAGAAATTTCACCCGGCTTTTCGTCATGCTGGGCCAACACGCAAAGAAATTGGCGTCCCTACCGCGTTCAACTTGCTTGGGCCAATGGCTAACCCGGCAAATGTTTCGTTCATGGTGGTTGGCGTTGGCGACCCAAGTGCAGCCGAGAAAATGGCTCGTGCAATTGCAACACGCGGTGTAGAGCGCGCATGGATTGTCCACGGGCACGGTGGTCTTGACGAACTTTCATTGAGTGGTCCGTGCTCAGTTGTTGAAGTGCGCGACAACGCATTGCGTGAATTCACGATTGACGCAAGTGATCTTGGCCTTCAGCCAGCAGATGTCACTGCGGTTCGCGGTGGTGACCCGGCACACAACGCCCGCGTTGTGCTCGACACGTTTAACGGACAACTTGGACCAGTGCGCGACATCGTGGTGTTAAACGCGGCTGCCGGACTCACGGTTGCCGGTGCATGTTCGTCGATGGAAGAAGGCATGTTGCTCGCGCAAGCCTCAATTGATAACGGATCAGCACTGCGTGTGGTTGAAGCATTGAAAATTTCTAGCAATGCTGTGGCACGATAGATCGCTATGAGTGCATTGCAAGTTCGTGTTCCCGCCAGCTCGGCCAACTTAGGTCCAGGCTTCGATGCATTGGGAATGGCATTGTCACTGCATTTGGAAATGGGTATTGACGACGGGTCTGCGCTTCCAGAATTCGCCAAGGTCATTGATGACAGTCATCCATCTCTCGCTGCGTTTCGTCATGTCGGCGGAACGGGTGATGTGTGGGTGCGTTCAGTTATTCCAATGGGTCGCGGGCTTGGCTTCAGCGGAGCAGCACGAGTTGCTGGTGTAGTGCTGGGCCATGCGCAACGCAACGGAAAAGATTCACTCGTGAGTGATCGCAAAGAGCTTTTGCGACTGAGTACCGAACTTGAAGGACATCCCGACAACGTTGCGGCTTCGCTTGTTGGCGGCGTAACGGCAAGTGCTGGTGGAGAAGTGGTGAAACTGCCTCTTGGATTCGACCCTGCATTCATTGCTTGGGTGCCGGAAACACAAACTTCCACCGAGAAGTCCCGTACCGCAATTGCTTCCTCTATTCCGTTGCCTGACGTGGTGTTCAACATTGGCCACACAGCTTTGCTCATGGCCGCTTTTGCAGCAGGCGATATTGCGGTATTGCGTGAGGCAACAAAAGACCTCATGCATCAAGATGTGCGCTTTGCGGCCTCGCCAAATTCACATGAAGCATTCACGGCTGCGCTTGCAACTGATGCATGGTGTGCATGGCTTTCAGGCTCGGGCCCAACAGTTGGCGTGCTGTGCGCAAAGGCAGATGCTGCGCGTATTGCAGGCCTATTGCCCAAGTCGGGCGCTTCGCACATCTTGGACATCGATCACGATGGGGCGGTATTCATCTAACTCCGTAACACCCGGTGGGCAAACTTCATCTGTACGCAATTGGCGCACACATGAACTCAATAACCGAAACCAAAGCCCACTGACAGTAACTACAGGAGCCATCATGAATGCCAATAATCAACCAGTCCTTGTCATCACCTGCGAGTCGTGCGTCATGCGCGAAACCGATGCGTGCAGCGACTGCCTCGTCACCTTTATGTGCGGAGATTCCCAAGAATCAGCCGTAGTTTTCAACCTCGAAGAGCAGCGTGCAGTCCGGTTGCTTGCAAATGCCGGAATGGTGCCTACGCTTCGGCATCGTGCCGTTAGCTAACCAGCAACCATTTAGCCGCGAAGAAGCGGCCGCATACACAGAGCAATTGCTTGCTCTCGGTACGGCTCATGGCATCGACCGAATTGGTGTTGCACCAGCAACCACTATGCAACGTGCTCGCGAAACATTGCACGCACGTAAATCGCTTGGGCTACACGACACCATGCAGTTCACATATCGCAACCCCGATCGTTCGACGAATCCGCAAGTTTCGGTGCCAAATGCGCAAGCAATGATTGTTGGCGCATGTTCGTACGCAACTGATGCGCCGCCTGCGCCACTGCAGCTCAGCGCACGCGTTGCCCGATATGCGTGGGCAAATTATTACGAGTCGCTTCGCGAAGGGCTTGGTGTGGTGAGTGATGCGTTACGCGCAGATGGATGGAATGCACAAGTGTTCGTCGATCACAACGCGCTTGTTGATCGCGAGTCTGCGTATCTGGCTGGCTTGGGTTGGTACGGCAAGAACGCAAACCTGCTCATCAATGGAGCAGGAAGTTTCTTCGTATTGGGCAGCGTGGTTACTGACGCTCCACTTGTTGCGAATGAACGACCAGTCGACGATGGGTGTGGTGCGTGCAAACGTTGCTTGGATTCATGTCCAACGAACGCAATTGTCGAACCAAGTGTCATCGATGCCGCAAAGTGTTTGGCATGGCTGGTGCAAAAACCGGGAGTGTTCAATCGTGATTACCGAGTAGCGCTTGCCGACCGCGTGTACGGCTGTGACTCGTGTCAAGACGTGTGTCCACCAACTATTCGGTTGGGCATCACCACGAAACCATCGGTGGTTCGCGCGTGGGTTCCTATTCTGCAGATGCTCGAAATGGACGACGCGCAACTTCTTGAGTCGGTTGGTCAGTGGTACATCGCAGACCGAAACCCCATGTGGGTGCGTCGCAATCTGCTCATTGTGCTTGGCAACATTGGCAATGCCAGTGATGAGGCAGTACGTAATGCAATCCAAAAATTCTGCACGCATGCAGAACCAATGCTTCGGGCACATGCAATCTGGAGCGCGGCGCGACTTGGTTTGAATCAGTTCATTCCCGCAACCGATGAAGATCCGACTGTGGTCGAAGAATTGCGCAACTTGCCTGAAGTGCGGGTTGGCTAACGCATCTGTCAGTATTGGTGCGAGCGCCTTCCATGAAACACCTTCTCGTCACTAACGATTTCCCGCCAAAGGTCGGTGGAATTCAGAACCTGCTTTGGGAGTGGTGGCGCAGGCTTCCGCCCGATTCGTTCGCGGTGCTGACGTCACCTCACAAAGATGCGGCGGCATTCGACGCGCAGCAGCCATATCTCATTCGGCGAACGAAGGAACCGGTGTTGCTGCCGCATCCGTGGATGATTCAACGCATCAACGAAATGGCCGAAGAAATTGGCGCCGACTTCATTGTTCTTGACCCTGCGGTTCCACTCGGCATCGTTGGCCCATCGCTCAAACTTCCGTACATGGTGGTTCTGCATGGTTCCGAGGTAACAGTGCCGGGCCGATTGCCTGGTTCGAAACAAGTTCTTGCACGTGTGTTGCGCGGCGCTCAACACATCATTGCTGCGGGCGGATATCCCGCTGCAGAAGCTCGTCAGGCTGGTGGAGAGAATTTACCGATCACCGTTGTGCCTCCAGGGGTCGACACGCAACGTTTCGCACCAATCACTGTTGAGCAACGCTATGCAACACGTTCAAAGTTTGACTTTGACCACGACGCTGAACTCATTGTTGGTGTGAGTCGCTTAGTTCCGCGTAAAGGTTTCGACACGCTCATTCGCGCTGCAGCTGCGCTTGCACCAAGCAGGCCGAAGTTGCGCGTAGCGATAGGCGGCAAAGGTCGCGATACCGATCGGTTGCAAAAACTGATTACGCAAACTCATGCACCGGTCACGCTGTTGGGAAGAGTGTCGAACGAAGATCTTCCGTTGCTGTATGCAAGTGCAGACCTTTCAGCAATGTTGTGTCGCACCCGCTGGGGTGGGCTCGAGCAAGAGGGATTCGGAATTGTGTTCTCAGAAGCCGCAGCATGTGGAATTCCTCAGGTTGCAGGGCAGAGCGGCGGTTCGGCAGAGGCTGTTGTGGACGGCGTTACAGGTGTAGTCATCGACGAGCCAAGCAATGTTGCCAAGGTTGCTCGTGCAATAGATGCGTTACTCAGCAATACATCTCAGTTGCAGGCAATGGGTGATGCATCGCGCAAACGGGCACTTGCCGAATTTGATTACAACGTGCTTACTGCAAGACTTGCCGATGTGTTTAAGGTGAATGCATGAAGATCGTGAAATTGAACGCAGTGCTTACTGCAATCTTCGTACTCGTTTCGGTGCTTGCTGTTGCCATCTTCAATTCTCCACTGCGCAAACTTGTAGCCATCGTTGACTTGCTGTTATTTGCGGTTGGCGTTGCCGCGTTCATTTGGGGCTACTTTTCGGCAGTACAGCGCAGTCGAAGCGACGAGATTTCGGTGGCCGGGCTGTTTTTGCTCATCGATGGTGTTGCAACAAAATCGGTCATGCAGATCATGAATTCGGCTCTCACTATTCAGGTCGTTGTAGGGCTGGGCGGGGCAATAGTTCGCAGGTCTACTGACGGCGTTTCGGGAAGCACATTGGCTTTTGGGGTGTTGGTACCGCTCCTTGGGCTTGGACTGAACGGATTGTGGGCAAGCAAGCACGGAACTTTCGGTAAACGAATAGTTTCTGAAGTTTCTGCACCAGAGGGCGAAATCGGCAAAGATAGTGCTCATGGTTGATTCAGGATCCGACACGGTATTCATCTCGGCGACAGCAGAGCGTTGCTTCGACGTTGCAAGCGGTTTCGAGCAGTACCCCGAATGGGCTAAAGATGTCAAAGAAGCAACTGTGCTTACACGCGATGCACAAGGTCGACCACACACGGTTGAATACCGCGCATCCGCGCTTGGTAGAAGTACTCACTACACATTGGAATACGACTACTCGAAGGCGCCTCATGCATTGTCGTGGCATTTAGTTGATGGCGACATCATGCGTTCACTACGTGGCGCGTATTCGTTTAACGCAGATGGAAGCGGAACTCGCGTTGCGTACGATTTGGCCGTTGAGTTAGTCATTCCACTTCCAGGGTTTGTGAAGCGTCGTGCCGAAATGCGTATTCTCAGCACGCTGAAAGAGCTGAAGTCCCGCTCCGAATCGTGAGTCTCGCCGCAGGCATCGATGTCGGAGGCACAAAATGCCTCGGCGTAGTTATCGATGGCCAAGGCAATGTTGTTCGCGAAGTTCGCAAGCCAACTCCTACTGCCGATCAACTCGTTGCAACGCTGGCTTCAATAGTTCACGAGCTCGGTGAACACACATCGGTGGGGCTCGGTGTTCCTGGTCTCATTTCTCGCGATGGTGTTATTCGTTCATCACCAAACATGATTACCGCAATTGAATTTCCCGTACGCGAACAACTTGCAAACGCACTTGGCGAAACTGTGTGGTGCGACAACGATGCAACGTGTGCGGCACTTGCAGAGTGGCAACGCGGCGCAGGCGTTGGTTCGCGCGACATGTGGATGGTCACGTTGGGAACGGGAATTGGCGGCGGACTTATTTCGGGTGGTGCGTTGCAACACGGTGCACATGGTCATGCAGGCGAAGTTGGACACATGGTGGTGCAAGCAAACGGAGATGAATGTCCGTGTGGTCAACGTGGATGTTGGGAGCGCTATGCATCGGGCGCTGCGCTATCTCAATTGGCAGGGGGAGTTGCAGGAGAGGTTGTGATCGATCGCGCTAGGTCGGGAGACATTCCTTCACTCAAGGCGCTCGACGAATTCTGCACGTGGGTTGCACTCGGGCTCGCCAATATTGCCAACATGTCCGACCCCGACACCATCGTGGTCGGTGGTGGCGTCATGGAGAATGCCGACATCTTGATGCCGCGCATTCAGAAACGCTTTGCCACCATGTTGTATGCCCCAAGCCACAGGGTTCACCCGGTGCTGAAGTCTGCGCAATTGGGCGAGCGGGCTGGTGCAATTGGTGCCGCTTTGCTGCATCTTCACGACTAGTTTGTCTCTGTGGAATTTCGTCGCATCACCAATCTGCCCCCGTACGTCTTCACCATCATCAACAACCTGAAGATTCAGGCACGTCACGAAGGCAACGACGTTGTCGACCTGGGTTTTGGTAACCCAGACATTCCTTCACCGCAAATTGCGGTTGACAAGCTGATTGAAGCGGCGCAGAACTCGAAGAACCATCGTTATTCACTGTCACGCGGTTTGCCGAAACTTCGCGAAGCAGTTGCCGACATGTACATGCGTAATTGGGGAGTGAAGTTAAACCCGGAAACGCAAATTACGAACACGATTGGTTCTAAAGAAGGCTTCAGTCACCTCATGTGGGTGTTGCTCGACCGCGGCGATGCCGCAATTGTGCCAAGTCCGAGTTATCCAATTCACATTTATGGCCCGATCTTTGCTGGTGCCGACGTTCGTCAGGTGCCAATGCGCAGTCAGCAAGTTATTGACGACCAGCAATATTCAGACGAATTCTTTGAAAACCTCACCGAGGCATACAAGAACGGTTGGCCACGCCCACGAGTGCTGGTGGTGTCATTCCCGCACAACCCAACTGGAGCCACAGTCGATCTGCCCTTCATGCAACGCGTCGTCGACTTCTGTCGCGAGCGCGACATGATCGTGGTGCACGACTTTGCATATGCCGACGTTGGCTTCGATGGTTACAAGCCGCCGTCAATTCTGCAAGCTGAAGGTGCAATGGAATGCGCTGTTGAGTTGTATTCCATGACGAAGAGCTTCTCCATGGCCGGATGGCGTGTTGCATTCATGGCTGGAAACGAGCAAGTTGTTGGTGCGCTCATGAAGTTGAAGAGCTACCTCGACTACGGAACATTTCAGCCAGTGCAAATTGCCGCAACTGTCACGTTGAACGAAGCGCAAGATTTCCCACAGGAAGTGTCAAACATTTACGAGGGCCGTCGTAATGCACTTATTGATGGTCTCGACAGAATCGGTTGGCACATTCCTAAATCACGCGGATCTATGTTCGTGTGCGCG
>Ga0194048_10000163_pt1 | contig 30003 bp, 21 predicted proteins | sample JunL225m_MetaG_FD_161685 | JGI IMG/M metagenome (GOLD analysis project Ga0194048, IMG submission 161685) | Anoxic zone freshwater microbial communities from boreal shield lake in IISD Experimental Lakes Area, Ontario, Canada - Jun2016-L222-5m | ecosystem: Environmental > Aquatic > Freshwater >...
GATTTCACCCCGGTGAACTTGGCGTTGGTCTCGATGCCCATGTGCTGCTCCCAATCCTTCACCTCGGCCTTGGTGCCACCCACGGGGGACTTGATGCGATCGATGGACTTCACCTCGACGGTGTCCTTCGGCCGGACCGGCGCGCCGAGGGTGTCCTTGAGTTCGATGTCGGACTTCTTGCGGCCGATATTATCGTAGCGACCATGCCAGGTCTCGAGCGTCAGGAGATTATTACGCGAGTAGACCTGCTCCTTGCCGATGGTCGACATGCTCTTCTCGAAGCGTTGTTCCATGAGCCCGCTGGACTTCGAAGCCTTCTTCAGGGCGGAATTGAAATCGACGGCGTCATCCACGCTCTTGCCAATCCCCTTCCCTTCCATGGAAAAGGGGACGGTGCGACCATCGGCGGTCTTGATGGACTGCTTCGGCGCAGGAGCCAGCGCCGTCGTCGACGCTTTGGCAGCGGCCGGAGCGGATCCCTCAGGGCGCGGAGCCGTGATGGTGCGCGACTTGGCCGGAGTGCCGTCCAGCGGACGACCTTCGGCATCATAGCGGTAGACCTGCGTTCCTTCGATGCCGCCTTCGGCCGTGATCACCACGCCAGCCTTCATGGCGCCGGGCGGACGCTCCGCCGCCGCCAGCGTCAAAGCCGACAGGGCAAGCAGAACGGGGATGGAGATGCGGGGTCGCAAGGCCGACATGTTGGGGACCTTGGCGACCGACCTCAATCCCTTCTTAGCGGGGAATCGAGTGGGATTTGGTCTTCCAGATAAGCTTGGCGTAGTCGCCGATCGAACGATCAGACGAGAACTTGGCACAACGGGCGACATTCCGGATGGCCATCGCAGCCCAGCGACGACGGTCCAGGAAGGCCTTCTCGACCTTGGCCTGCGCGTCCACGTAGCTACGGAAGTCAGCCAGGACGAGATAAGGGTCGCCACCCTCCACGAGGGAAACGACGACGGGCGACAGCGCTCCAGCTTGTTCGGGCGTGAAGGTGTCGGAACGCAGCCAGTCCAGCAGCGCGGAAAGTTCAGGGTCGGCGGCCAGCACGGCATGCGGGTCGTAGCCGTCAGCCCAGAGCTTCTCGACCTCTTCAACCTGGAGGCCGAAGATGAAGATGTTCTCAGCGCCGACTTCTTCACCGATTTCGACGTTGGCGCCGTCGAGCGTGCCGATGGTCACCGCGCCGTTGAGGGCCAGCTTCATATTGCCGGTACCGGAAGCCTCCTTGCCGGCGGTGGAAATCTGTTCAGAGAGGTCAGCAGCCGGAATGATGCGCTCGGCGAGCGAGACGCGGTAGTCGGGCAGGAACACCACCTTGAGCAGGCCGCGGACGCGTTCGTCGGAGTTGATGACGGCACCGACGCGGTTGATCGCGTGGATGATGTGCTTCGCGAGGGCGTAACCCGGAGCAGCCTTGGCACCGAAGATACAGACGCGTGGCGTGAATTGGCCGTTCGGCTCGTTCAGGATTCGGCGGTAAAGGTGCAGGATATGCAGCAGGTTGAGGTGCTGGCGCTTGTACTCGTGGAGGCGCTTGATCTGGACGTCAAAGAGCGCGTCGGGCGAGACTTCCACGCCGACGAGATCTTTGATGCGAGCGGCGAGGCGGATCTTGTTGGCACGTTTGATGGCGAGGAAGCGGTCTTGGAAGGCCGGACGATCGGCCAAGGCGTCGAGCTTGCGTAGGCGACCGAGGTCAGTCTCCCAGCCCTTGCCAGCGACTTCGTCGCACAGGGCGCCGAGCTCAGGGTTACAGCCACGGACCCAGCGGCGCGGCGTGACGCCGTTGGTGACGTTGACGAACTTGCCCTTCCAGAGCTCGTTGAAGCCCGGGAACAGGTTCGCACGGATGAGGCGGGTGTGCAGTTCGGCCACACCGTTGACGTGGTGCGAACCGACCACGGCGAGGTGCGCCATACGGATACGCTTCGGGAAGCCTTCCTGGATGATCGAAAGCTCCATCTTACGGGCGTCGTCGCCCGGCCAGCGCTTCTCGACGTCCTCGAGGTGACGGCGGTTGATCTCGTAGATGATCTCGAGGTGGCGCGGGAGCACCTTCTCAAAGAGCGGCACGGACCACGTCTCGAGGGCTTCCGGCAGCAAGGTGTGATTGGTGTAGCTGAAGACCTGCGTGCAGAGCGCCCAGGCTTCATCCCAGTTCAAGCGCTCGACGTCGACCATCAGGCGCATCAGTTCGGCGACCGCGATGGACGGGTGCGTGTCGTTGAGCTGTACGGCGGCCTTGGCCGGCAGATTGGTGAGGTCGGCGTTGACGCGGCGATGGCGGCGCAGGATGTCCTGCAAGGAACACGACACGAAGAAGATCTGCTGGACCAGGCGGAGCTCCTTGCCGCTCTCGGTGCTGTCGTTCGGGTAGAGCACCTTCGAGACGATCTCGCTCGAGTCGCGCTCATGTACGGCCTCGACATAGCCGCCGCGGTCGAAGGCGCGGAAGTCGAACTCGGAAGCGGCCTTGGATTCCCATAGGCGGAGGAAATTGACGCTGCTTCCCGCGAAGCCGGCGATAGGGATATCCCAAGGCATGCCGAGGAGATTACGGGTCTCGACGAGTTCGGCGGAATGGTTGCCACGGTCGTCGGTGCTATGTTTGACGCGGCCGTAGAGCGGCACGCTGACGCGATAATTCGGGCGACGGATCAGCCAAGGATTATTGTTGGCCAGCCAGTTGTCGGCGACTTCGACCTGACGGCCCTGCGCGAAGGTCTGGCGGAAGAGGCCGAACTCATAATGAATACCATAACCGACGGCCGGGATATCCATCGTGGCGAGGGAATCAAGGAAGCAGGCGGCGAGGCGACCCAGCCCGCCGTTACCAAGACCCATGTCGGCTTCTTCGTCGGCGACGACTTCGAGGTCCTGTCCGAGGTCGGCCAAGGCCGCCGTCGCGACGTCGCGCAGCTGCAGGTTGACCAGGTTATTGGTCAGCACGCGGCCCATCAGGTACTCAAGGGAGAGATAGTAGACGCGGCGGACATTCTTGCTAGAGTGCTGGGACTGCGTGTCGATGTAGCGCTCCAGCATCTGGTCGCGGGCCGCCATGCAGGTGGCCATCCACCAGTCGTTGCGGGTGGCGGTGACGCGGTCACGGGCGAAAGTGCTCTTCAGGTGACGCAGGATCGCGTCGCGAAAAATGGCGACCGGCGAATCGGCCGCGGGCTTCGCCTTGGCCTTCTTGACAGGCTTAGGGGCGGGCTTACGCGCCTTGACCACCTGAGCGGACTTCTTCGCGGGCTTCTTCTTTTTAGGCATGATCATCGGTTAGGACAATCGACCATAAGCCACAAGCGAGCCAAAACCGCGTCAGCCCTGTGCCAGCTCCCGTAACTTGTTCAAATCCAGCTTACCTGTGCCTAAAATCGGGATGACGGGTACTTTCTTGAACACCTTGGGAATCCATAGGTTAGCGAGTCCTTCGGCCGCCAGCGCCGTGCGAATCGCCTCGGCGTCGACGTCATCCACATGCAGCACGACGAGCTGCTCGCCCTTGGCCGGATCCGCCGCACTGGCGACAGCGACCTTGATCTCGAGGGAATGAACCAAGTCGAGGACCTTACGCAGAGCGTCCTCGACGGTGCCATGCGGGACCATCTCCCCACCGATCTTGGAGAAGCGGGAAAGACGGCCGGCAAGGTAAAGGAACCCGTCATCATCCATGCGTGCGAGGTCGCCCGTGCGATACCAGCCGTCCGGCGTTAGCGCCTTGGCCGTCTGCTCGGCATCCAGATAGCCCATGAAGATATTGGCTCCCTTGATCTCAAGAAGGCCGACTTGCCCGTTCGGGAGGATGTCTCCGGTCTCCGGATCGACGAACCGGACAGCCACGCCGATGACCGGCCGGCCGACGGAGCCGCGGACGTTGCCCAGCCAAACGCCGTCGGGACCTTCCGGATCGAGTCGGTCGGGTACGTTGACGGAAAGCACCGGACTCGTCTCGGTGATGCCATAGCCTTCCAGGATCGGCGTCTCGAGCTGGGTGGCGAAAGCATCCACGAGGTCGGCGGGGCATTTCTCGGCGCCGACAACGGCCCATTCGAGCGTCGCGAAGTCCGCGGCGGTGCCGCGACGGAGGTAAGGGCGGAGGAAGGTCGGGGTGCCGACGAGGACGGTGACCTTCTCTTCCTTGATCGCCTTCACCGCGGCGGCGGAATCCAGCGGCGACGGCAAGGTCACGAGACGCGGCGAACGGGAAAGCGAATACCAAAGGCCAATCGTGAAACCGAAACTGTGAAAGACCGGCAGGCTGCCGAGCAGGGTCGCGTCGTCGGGGAGAATATCGGCGTCATCGATCTGACGCAGGTTAGCCAGGATATTGCGGTGCGAGAGGCGCACACCCTTGGGCTGGCCGGAACTACCGCTGGTGAAAAGCAACGCGGCCTCGGCGTCGCCGCCATGTTTCGGCAGACCCATGCACGCCAGCGACCAGGAGGTCGGCAGGCATCGAATCAGGCCCAGACGGAAAGCGAGGTCGGCACGCGAATGCGCCGACATGAAGTCGGCCACGTCGAGGACTTGGTCGCCCCACGGGAAGTCGGGCGATTTTTCGGACAACTTGCTGCGAAACGCACCAGCGGTGACGACGAGGTCGACCTCGGCGCGCTCCAGACAGGAATGAGCCTGCTCGCGACCAAGGGAGAAGTTTAGGTTCACCGGAACCTTATCGGCCAGCACGCAACCGAGGTTGGCCACGCTCGCCGCGACACCCGGAGGCAATACGATGGCGACGCGCTTGGCCGTCGTGCGACGCTTAAGTTCCCCGGCGAAAGCCCATCCCAAGGCGAGCAACGTCGCACCGCTGAATTCAAGACGCGCGGCCGTACGGTCGACCAAGGCGATAGCCCTGCCCTTCTTCGCCAGTCCTTCCGCGACTTCGCGTCCGAGATGGCCCTGGAGCGACTCGCGCATGGCGAAGGCCTCGGCGGCGAGTTCCAGCAGGCGCGAACGAGTCTTGGCATGCTCGGCCGCAGGAAACGGCTTGCCGATGACGACACTGATGGGGCGGGGGAAATGCTTGGGTAATTTCCAGAAGGACTTGCCGCCGCTGAAACTGAGGATCGAACCCCACATGCCGTCGATGGCGACCGGCACGATGGGCGCCCCACCGCGGCGGGCGATCAGCTCGAAGCCTTTACGCAACTGCATCAGGCCGCCGTTGCGGGTGAGGCTGCCTTCAGGGAAGATGCAGACCACTTCACCGCGGGCGAGCGCTTCGCCCGACTTGATGATGGCCTCTTTGGCCTTCGTCTCCGAGACGGGGATCGTCCCCATCAGCCGGCACATGAAGCCGAGGAATTTATGCCGCTCGAAACCTTCCCAAGAAAGAAAACGGACGGGGCGACGCGAAAGCACGCCCATCACCAAGACGTCCGCATAGGCGACATGGTTCGCGATGAGGAGTACGCCGCCCTTTTCCGGGATATTCTCCAGTCCGCGGATACGGATGGTGTACCCGCACTTCAGGAGCAGCCAGCACGCCGTGTGCATGACGCAATAACCCAAGGACATCGACTTATGCCGGCGAGGAGCCCGCCAGGCGAAGGAGACCAAAAAAATCGTCAGAAGGAGGAGGCCGAACGCGACGAACGCCAGGACGATCATCAGCAGGAACCAGCCGAGGGAGTAAAGCAGGGGCACCCAGCGAAACTGGGGTGTCCGCCGTCAGGTGCAAGCGAGTCCTTTCGGGTTGACCCCTCTCGTTCTGTGACTGCCCTATAGAGACCCGCGATGCGCGACTACGTCCTCAGACGGTTGCTGCTAGTCCCACTTACCTTCGTGGGCATCACCTTCGTCGCGTTCTGCTTCACCCGCTTCGTGCCGGGAGGACCCATCGAACAAGCCCTCGCCGAGCGTCAGCAGGCCGACCGCAAGCGGAGCACGGCGGCCCGTCCCAGCGGACCGGCTTCCCCTGAAGAGCTCGATAACCTCAAGCGCCGCTACGGCTTCGACCGCTCTCTAGTCGAAGCCTATGCCATCTGGCTTGGCGCTGCCCCTGGCCCGGCGGACTGGATCACGGTGCGGTTAGACAAGGATGGCAAAGCGGAGGCCGAAGTCGCCGACGACCTCATCCCCGGCAAATCCTTCAAACTGAACATCAGCCAGACTGGCGATGTCTTCACCCTCACCACGACCGACGGCAACCCGCGGGCACACTGGCTTGCCGCCGCGGCCCCTCTGCCCGACGACCCTGAGAAAGCGACGCGCGTGCTCGTCTATCGACGTGCCTACGCCGGCCTACTTCAGGCGGAACTCGGCGATTCGACGACCAGCGACAAGCCGGTTTGGGACGAGATCAAGTCTCGGCTGCCCATCTCGGCTTGGTTCGGCGGCTGGTCCCTTCTGCTCGCCTATGCGATTTCGATCCCGCTCGGAGTGGCCAAGGCGCTGAAAAGCGATGGCTGGTTCGACCGCTCCTCAACCCAGCTCCTCTTCATCCTCTATTCCGTGCCAGGATTCGTCCTCGGCGTAGTTGGCCTGAATTTCCTGTGCCACCAGTTACACTGGTTCCCCTCGATGGGATTCAACTGGGAACACGCGTTCATGAGCACGGTCCTGCCGCTCAGCTGCGAGATGGTCGGTGCCTTCACCGCGCTCACCCTCTTCACCCGCAACGGCCTGCTCGACAACCTTACCACCGACTACGTCCGTACCGCCAAGGCCAAGGGCCTGAGTAACCGCCGTATCGTATTCGTCCACGTGCTCCGCAATTCGCTGATCCCGATTGCCGCGACCTTCGGCGGCAACCTCGGGTTCTTCCTCACCGGCTCTTTCCTCATCGAGTTCACGTTCAACATCCCCGGCCTCGGCCTGCTGGGCTATGATTCGCTCGTCCACCGCGACTATCCTGTCTTCCTCGGCCTCCTCACGCTCTCCAGCCTGGCGATGCTTATCGGCAACATCGTCTCCGACCTCTGCGTCGCCGCCGTCGACCCGCGTATCCGGTTCGACAAATCCGCATGAGCCTCTTCGACCCCAGCACGTCGCAACGCTTTGAGCGATTCCGCCAGAACCGCATGGGCTGGTGGTCCCTGCTCACACTGGTCACGATCTCAGCGCTGGCACTTCTCGGCCCTCTACTCGTCGGCAACCGGCCGCTCGTGCTCAAGGTCGACGGGGCGTATCGCTTCCCGGTCTTCGCCGGCTTCATCTCCGGACGTGAACTCGGTCTGAAGATCGAAGGCGAACCCAACTACCGCCTGCTGGCTGAAGAATTGAAGCGAAACGGGCGAGGCTGGCTCGTCATGCCTCCCGTCCCCTTCGCCCCGGCCGAAGTCTGCGAGGTGATGCCGGAAGTCTCCCGCGATGCCGAAGGGCGCTGGCACGACCCTCGCGGTATCATCGCCGAAGGACGCATCTTCACGCTCAACGCGGACGGCACCCGCCGGCAGACCTGGACGATCATCGCCGGCCGACCGCATGGCGACGCCCGCTTGTTCGCCGAAGGCATCGGCATCGCCCGCGCGAAATTCGCCGACGGCAAAGTCGCTCAACGCGTACCCACCACCGATCGCACCGACTGGGAACCGCAGGGCTCGCTCCGCACGCAGGTGCCGTCACCCTGCCCGCCCGGGCTCGACGGGCATTGGCTCGGCACCGACGAATCCGGTCACGATATGGTCGCGCGGCTCTTCGGCGGCTTCCGCCTCCTGCTCCTCTCCGCGCTTATCTACCTGCCTTGTGCCTACGGCATCGGCCTCGTCCTTGGAGCCGCCATGGGCTACTTCGGAGGTTGGTTCGACATGGTATCCCAGCGCGCAATGGAGATCTGGTCCAACATCCCGTTCCTCTACGCCATCATCTTCCTCGCGAGCCTGCTCGAGCCCACCCTCGCCGTCCTCGTGCTCATCCTTGTCGCGTTTTCGTGGATCGGACTCGCCCAGCAACTCCGCGCCTCGGCTTACCAGGTCTCCGCCCGCGATTACGTCACCGCCTCCCGCGCACTCGGAGCGAGCCATGCGCGGATCATTTGGAGCCACATCCTGCCCAACTGCACGACCGTGATCCTGACTACGTTGCCCTTCAGTCTGCACGGGCTCGTCTTCTCGCTGTCGGCCCTCGACTACCTCGGCTTCGGCCTGCCGCCCACGGAGCCTTCGTGGGGCGAACTGCTCCATCAGGCCAAGGAGAACTGGGCCGCCTGGTGGATCCTCGGACCGACGCTATTCTGTCTCGTCGGCACCATGGTCATGATCAACTCCATCGGCGAAGCGCTCCAAGACGCCTTCGACGTTCGTCGCACCCAGAAATGAGAACCTTACTCGCCTTCCTCATCGCCCTCACGACCGCCTCGGCCCAGACCTTCGAGGATCCGAAGGCCGCCGCCTTCTACGCCGAGCACAAGGACTTCTTCCATTACGCGACACCGGCCGACCTCCCCAAGGACCTTAACTGGCACGACGGCTCTGAGCAGAAGGAGTTCGCCGACCCCCGCGCCATCCGCGGCGGCACGCTCCGTCAGTTCACGGCCGGCACCCCGCCCACGCTCCGCCGCGTCGGCCCAAACGCCAACAACAGCTTCCGTGGTGAGCTTTACGACAACAACGACTTCGGCCTGCTCTCCTCGCACCCCAACACCGACGAGCCGATCCCAGCCCTGGCGACGAGCTGGGCGATGTCGCCTGACGGCATGACGGCCTACTTCCGCCTCGATCCGAACGCCCAGTTCACCGACGGGCAGCCGATTACTGCCGAGGACTACTTTTACGCGTTCTACTTCCACCGTTCGCCCTGGGCGAAGGCGGACTGGTATGCCGACTTCTACACCCGCGAGTGGGGCGGCATCACGAAATACGACGCCCACACGATTTCCATCAAGGCGCCGCGCAAGCGTCCCTATCAACTCGAACAGCTTGGCGAGCTCCGCCCGCTCCCGCGCAACTTCTTCAAGGACTTCGGCCCGAACTACGAGAAGCTCTACAACGACCGCTTCCACCCGACCACCGGACCCTACTTCGTCAGCCCGACCGGCTTCCAGCGCGAGAAGTCCGTCACCCTCACTCGCGTCAAGGACTGGTGGGGCGACCATCGCAAATTCACCCGCTTCCGCTACAACCCTGACGTCATCGCATATGGCGTCATCCGCGAGCTCGACAGCGCCTATGCCTCGATGCTGGACGGCGAAATCGACTTCATGCCGATCATGATGCCGCGCTACTGGTACGGGACCAACGAGAAGAAAGCGTACCAGAATGGTTACCTGATCAAGGCCCAGTTCTTCAACGACATCCCCCGCCCTCCTTACGGGCTCTACATCAACACGCAAAAGCCGCTGCTCTCCGACCTCGACGTCCGCGTCGGCCTGCAGCATGCCACCGATTTCCAGCGCGTCATCGACGGCTTCTACCGCGGTGACTACGATCGCCTGAACCAATTCAGCGAAGGGCTTGGCAAGTTCACCGACCCCTCCATCCGCCCGCGCCGCTACTCGCCTGAGCTCGCCCGTGCCGCCTTCGCCAAGGCCGGCTTCACCCAAGTCGGCCCCGACGGCATCCTCATGAACGCCGCGGGCGAGCGCCTTTCCTTCCGCCTGACCTTCGACACCTCCGACCGACGCAAGTACCTCGCCACCCTCGTCGAATCCGCCCGTCGCTGCGGCGTCGAATATCGCCCCGAGACGCTCGAACACACGACCATGTACCGCAAGGTCATGGAGAAGAACCATGATATCGTCTTCTGGGCCTGGTCGGTCTCAGGTCGCATCCCCGCGCTCTGGGAATCGCACCACACCGATAACGCCGTCGAGAAGCTGGCCGATGGACGCAAGGTGCCGAAACGCCAGACGAATAATATCACCGGTATCGACGACCCTGCGCTCTCCAAGATCATCGACCAGTTCCGCAACGCCACCGAGGAGACCGAGATGATCAAGCTGTCTTTCGCGATGCAGCACCGCATCCACGACCTCGCGGACTTCATCCCGGGATTCAAGGTGCCCGGCTACCGCATCGCCCACTGGGACTGGGTCAAGTTCCCGGAGGGCTTCGACGTCCGCTCGGCCGAAGACCCAGGTCAATACGGCCTCTTCTGGCTCGACCCCAAGCAACGCGAGGTCGACCTCAAGGATTTCCGCGACGGCAAGGTGCGTGGCGCGCCGAAGACCGTCATCGAAGACCGCTGGCGCACCGAATGACCACCGTTCTTCCTTTCCCTTCGCCATCGCCCGACCTATGTTGCCGATCATGTCCGCCGAGCCTCTCCTGAAAGTACAGGATCTCTGCGTCACCTTCCGCACCGGTGACCGTGCGACCGTCGCCGCCCAAGGTGTGAGCTACGAACTCGCCGCGGGCGAAGTCCTCGCAATCGTCGGCGAATCCGGCTCCGGCAAGTCCGTCTCCGCCTTGGCGCTCACCCGCCTCCTGCCGCCTGAGCCCTCCTGCACCCTATCTGGTTCCGTGCAACTGGCGGGCGTCGAACTACTCGGCCTCCCCGAGGAGAAGCTGGCCAAGGTGCGCGGCGGCTCGATTGCCTACATCTTCCAGGAACCCGGGACTTCCCTGAATCCGGTCTATACCATCGGCTTCCAGCTCGGGGAGGCCGTCGCCCTCCACCGCCCTGAGGTCAAGGACGTCAAGACCGAGGTCATCCGCTCCCTCGCCGAGGTCCACATCCACGACCCCGAGCGCGTCGCGAACCAATACCCGCACGAGCTCTCCGGCGGCATGCAACAGCGCGCGATGATCGCCATGGCGCTGGCCTGTAATCCCAAGATCCTCGTGGCCGACGAGCCCACCACCGCGCTCGACGTGACGATCCAGAAGGAAATCATGGACCTGCTCGCCCGCCTGCGTCGTGAACGCGGCATGAGTATCGTCCTGATCACCCACAACTTTGGCATCATCGCGCACTTCGCCGACAAGGTAGCGGTGATGTGGAAGGGAAGCATCGTCGAGTCCGGTCCCGTCGAGCAGATCATGCGCACCCAGTCGCACCCTTACACCAAGGCCTTGATCGCCTGCATCCCCCGCCTCGGCCAGCGACGCCGGCGCCTCACTACCCTGTCCGACGAACTCAAGGTCTCCCGATGAGCGACAACCTACTCGAAGTCAGCGACCTTTCCGTCCACTACCCTGGCCGCGCCGCCTGGTTCTTCCAGAAAGCCGAACCCAAGAAGGCCGTGGACGGCATCTCTTTCGTCGTGCCGAAAGGCAAGACGGTCGGCCTCGTCGGCGAATCCGGCTCGGGCAAGACGACCACGGGTCGTGCGATCGTGAAGCTCGCGCCTCTGACCGCCGGCAATATTCTCTACCAAGGCGAGGATATCGGATCCCTCTCCAACTCCGCCTTCCTCCCGTGGCGCAAGAAGATCCAGATGATCTTCCAGGACCCCTACAACTCGCTCAATCCGCGCGCCGACATCCTGAGCACCCTCTCCGAGCCGCTTGAGATCCACTTCCCGCAGATGACGCGGGCCGACCGTGAAGCTCGCTGCGCGGAGCTCCTCCGTAGCGTCCAGCTCCCAGCCGAACACCTGCGCCGCTTCCCACATGAATTCTCCGGCGGTCAGCGCCAGCGCATCGGCATCGCCCGCGCCCTCGCCGTGCAGCCCGAACTCATCATTTGCGACGAGCCCGTCTCGGCGCTCGATGTCTCCGTTCAGGCGGAAGTCGTCAACCTGCTCCAAGACCTGCAGGAACAGTTCGGCCTTACCTACCTCTTCGTCGCCCACGACCTCGCCGTCGTCGAACATGTCAGCGACCACATTCTCGTGATGTCCAAGGGCAAGATCGTCGAACAAGGTACGCCGGCCGAGATCCTCGGGAATCCGCAGCACGACTATACGAAGACACTGCTGGCCGCGGTCCCCCGGTTCTGATGTCCGCGGAAGCCCAGTCGAAGCTTGATGGCACGACGCGCGGCCTCGGCCTGTTACTGTTCGGCATGGCCGCGTTCACCACCTGGGACCAATGGACGATCTGGAGCACCAAGGACGACTACACTTTCGGCTACCTCGTGCCGTTCTTCTCCGCTTACGTGCTCTGGGACCGCTGGGAAGACCTCCACTCTTTGCTTACCGGCGCCCGCTCCGAGCCGTCGGCAGAGTCATCGAAGGGCGCCCTTATCATCGCCCAGTTACTGGGCTTCGCTTCGCTGACGCTCTTCGGCTGCGGCGCCGCCGCTCGAGCCATTTTCGGCACAGGCATCGGCCCGACCCTCGCCATCTCCTTTGGCTTGGCTGGCGCCGCGCTGACCTTCGCGTTCCTTTCCGTCCGCGGACCGCAGGACAGCGTCGCGACAACGCGCTCCCGCTGGCAGGCCGTCGGACTGCTCCTCTTCCCCGCCGGCGTCTGGCTGATCTCGGGTCCGTTCCTCTACCTCGTCGATAATCAGATCAAGGGAGAGCTGCTCACGAACGTCACCGAGATCGTCTCGGGCATCCTGCGTGCCAATGACCACGCCATCCGTGTCAGCGGCAACACGATCATCTTCCCTAACGGTGACGCCGTTGGCGTGGCCGAAGCCTGCTCGGGCATCCGTTCGCTCTCGGCGTGCGTCTTCGCCGGCGCCTTCCTCGGCGCGGTCTTCCTCGAAGGCGGCTTCCCCGGTGCGTTATTCCGTCGCATCGCGATGATCGTCCTCGCCGGCATCACGGCCATCCTGCTCAACATCGGGCGCAACACCTACCTCACCTTCCACGCGCTAAACCAAGGATCGAAATCGCTCGAACGCGATTTCGCCGGCATCGAACATGGCCAAGCCGGCTTCTCGTCGCTCGGCACCGTCCATGATTTGGCTGGCAATATCGCCATGGTCGCCGCCTTGATTATCCTCGTGGCCTTCGTCCCTCTGCTCAACCGACTCGGACGGTCCCGCGACAACCGACCTTCCGCATGAGAATCCTTTTCGTGACTCCCGAGTTGGCGCCCTGGTCCAAGGCCGGCGGGCTGGGCGACGCCACCGTGGCGCTGGGCAAGGCCTTGGCGGCCAAGGGACACGAAGTGCGCGCGGTGACACCCCTTTACGGCTCTGTCCCGGGCCGCGAGAAGATGGGCACCCTCATCGAGTCGCTCAAGGTGGGCGTGAATGGCGACCCGCGTAAGGCCGGTTGCCGCCTCCGCACGCTGCAGGTCTCACCTAACTTCGAGGCGTGGTTCGTCGAACACGAGGACTTCTACGGTGCGCGGGAGATCTACCCCGCGCGGGACGACGCCGGCGAACGCGCGGCCTTCTATGGACGAGCCGGTCTGGATGCCTGCCTGACCACCAGCTGGATTCCTGACGTCATCCATTGCCATGACTGGACCGCTGGCCTCGTCCCAGTCCTGCTCAACACCACGCTCAAGCAGTCCGCGCTCGGTGGAGCGAAGACTGTCATCTCCATTCACAATCTGCAGCACCAAGGCCTCTATCCCAAGCGGATTATGGCCTACCTCGGCCTCCCCGCCTTCCTCTGGAGCCCGCAGGAGCTCGAATGCCTTGGCGGCGTCAACTTCCTCAAAGGCGGTATCCTCCACGCTACCAAGGTCATCACCGTCAGCCCGACCTACGCGAAGGAAATCCTCACCCCGGCCTTCGGCTACGGCCTGGACGATATCGTCCGCCGGCGCGCGGGAGACCTGCGCGGCATCCTCAACGGCGTCGACCGCGATGAGTGGAATCCGGAAGACGACCAACATATCGCCGCCGCATTCTCTGCCAAGAATCCCGCAGGCAAGGCCGAGTGCAAAGCAGCCCTGCTGCGCGAACTCAACCTCGCCACCGATCGTGACCTTCCGCTCGTCGGCGTGGTCTCGCGCCTCTGGGAACAGAAAGGCTTGGATCTCGCCGTCAGCGTGCTGCCTAAATTCCTTCGCGAAGGAAAACTCCAGTTCATCTTGCTCGGCAGCGGCGACGCCTGGCTTGAGAACGAATTTAAACGACTCACCGTCGACTTTCCGGAGCGGTGCGCCGTCCGTATCGGCTACGACAACGGACTTTCCCATCGGATCGAAGCCGGCAGCGACTTCTTCCTCATGCCCAGCCGCTTCGAGCCATGCGGACTGAACCAGATGTATTCCATGGCCTACGGCACCCTCCCGATCGTCCGCGCCACCGGCGGACTGGCCGACACCGTAAGCGGCTGGGATAGTAAGAAGAAAGGCACCGGGATTGTTTTCGAGCACGCCGACCAGGGAGGCATCGAGTGGGCTCTGCACCGTGCTCTGGCGCTTTATCAGCAACCGGCGGCCTATAAGTCACTTCAGAAGAATGCGATGGCGGCTGAGTTCAGTTGGGCGAAGTCAGCCGATGCCCACCTCGAATGTTATCTCGGCTAAGCCCAGTAATTAACGCTTAAATTAAAGCAAAGTCGGTCTACTTTTAGACAAACATTGGGGTTTATTCGCCAATCTTCACGTGATTGTCGAAATATATGGAGTTTTGGTAAACTTTGAGCACTTCGAAACACGCCATGAAGCACACCTCCATCACCCTCCTCACCCTCACCGCCGCCGCGAGCATCGCTCAGGCTGCTCCCGCCACCCCGGCGTACACCACGTCGGGCAACGTCGCTATCTCCAGCGACTACGTCTTCCGCGGTCTCTCCCAGACCGCTGGTAAGACCGCCGTCTCGGCTGGCTACGACGTCTCCCACAGCTCCGGCCTCTCGGCTGGCATCTGGGCTTCCAACGTCTCCTCTGCCCTCGGCAGCCTCGAGATCGACCTCTACGCTAACTACGGCTTCAAGGTTGGCGCCGTCGACGTCTCCGTCGGCTACATCAACTACACCTACAACACCGCCGCTAACGGTGGCGAAGCCAACGTCTCGGCCACCTACGCTGGCCTGAACCTCAAGGTCTCCAAGGGCGTCAACGGCACCCTCTCCGACTACTACTACGAAGCCAACTACAGCTACGACGTCGCCCAGATCAAGGGCCTGAACGTCGGCCTGCACTACGGTGACGACCGTGCCTCGAAGAAGAGCGACTACGCCATCGCCCTCAACTACCCGGTCCTCGGCTTCACCGGCTCCCTGTCCTACTCGGACATCGAAAAGGGTAAGAGCATCACCGCTGTCTCCCTCAAGAAGACCTTCTAAGGTCTGAGTCGAAACTCATAGCAAAAGGGGTGCTTTCCGGGAGGAGAGCACCCCTTCTTCTTTGTAAGGTTGAAAAACGGCCAAGGACGGCAATGTTGCCCTTCCTCCATGATCGAGTCCGCCCGCAAACCTGACTGGCTCCGCGCCAAGCTCCCTAGCGGCCCGGACTTCCTGGAGACCAAGAAGAACGTCGACCTGCACAAGCTGCATACGGTCTGTCAGTCCGCGCAGTGCCCCAACATGGGCGAATGCTGGTCCCGCGGTAGCGCCACGGTCATGATCCTTGGCAACGTCTGCACGCGCTCGTGTACCTTTTGCGCCGTTCTCTCTGGCCGCCCCAGCGAACTCGACCTCGGCGAACCGGCCCGCGTGGCCGAATCCATCGCCCTGATGAACCTCAAGCATGTGGTCATCACCTCCGTCGCCCGCGACGACCTGAAGGACGGCGGCGCCTCCGTCTGGGCCGCGACCGTCCGCGCCACCCGCAATCGTTGCCCGAACACGACCATCGAAGTCCTGCCCGCCGACTTCCGTGGCGAACAGGAGCACCTCGACACGCTCCTCGACGCGCGTCCGGACATCCTTAACCACAACCTCGAGACGGTCGAACGTCTCCAGCGCCCGATCCGCAAGACGGCTCGCTACGAACGTTCTTTCTGGGTGCTCAAGCACGCCAAGTCCCGCGACTTCATCACGAAGACAGGCATCATGCTCGGCATCGGCGAACAGAAAGAAGAAGTCGCCCAGCTCATCCGCGACATCGCCGCGGCCGACGTCGACATCCTGACCATCGGCCAGTACCTCGCCCCCAGCAAGGAACACGCGCCGATCGACCGGTGGGTCACGCCCGAAGAGTTCGCCGAGTGGAAGACCTTCGCGCTCGCCGCCGGCGTCAAGCACGTCGAATCCGGTCCCTTGGTCCGCTCCTCCTACCGCGCCGACGAACAAGTCGCGAAGTTCAGCCTGATGGATCGCCGCCAGCGACCCGCCCGCTAACCCGTGGAAGGCCTGCCTCCCGTCGATTTCCGCGGCGAGCTCAATGACGAGCAATACGCCGCGGTGACCTCGCCGCGCGGACCCGCGCTCGTGCTAGCCGGGGCGGGCTCCGGCAAGACCCGTACCCTCACCTATCGCGTCGCCTGGCTCCTGCACCAAGGCGCCAACCCCTGGGACATCCTGCTGCTGACGTTCACGAACAAGTCAGCGAAAGAGATGCTCGAACGCGTGGAGGACCTCACCGGCGTCCCGCGCGGCCAGTTCTGGGGTGGCACCTTCCACTCGATCGGCCAGCGCATCCTCCGTCGCAACGCGGCTGTCGCCTCGCGCTCGCCCGACTTCACCATCCTCGACCAGAAGGAATCCGAACACCTATTCTCCGAGATCGTGAAGTCGATCGACGGCGCCTTCATCAAGGACAAGACGAACCCGAAGGCTGCCGTGATCCTCGACGCCTATTCGCATGCCCGCAATACGCTGCGTCCGCTCCCGGACGTCCTCGCCGAACGTCTCGACTGGATGAAGGGCGGACCTGAAAAGCTGATGCAGTTCTGCACGAGCTACGAGGCCGCGAAGAAGGAACGCAACCTCTGCGACTTCGATGACCTGCTGAGCCTCTGGCTCCACGTCCTCGAGAACGACCCGGCCGCCCTCGCCCATTACCGCCAGCGCTTCCAGCACATCCTCGTGGACGAGTTCCAGGACACGAACCGCCTACAGAGCCGCATCATCGACCTGCTCGCCAGCGAGCACCAGATCATGGCCGTCGGCGACGACGCGCAGTGCATCTATACTTGGCGTGGCGCCGATTGGGAGAACATCGTGGCGTTCCCGAACCGCCACCCGGGCACGCTGATCCACACCATCGACACGAACTATCGCTCGACGCCCGAGATCCTGGCCTTCGCCAACGAAATCCTCAGCCACCGGCCGCGCATCGAAGGTTTCGACCGCCGCCTCAAGGCCGTCCGCGAGCGCGGCCCGCAGCCCACCGTCTTCACCGTCGGCGACACGTCACAGCAGGCGAAGCTGGTGGTTCGGAAGATCATGCAGCTACACCACGAAGGCCATGCGCTGAAGGACATCCACGTGCTCTACCGTGCGCACTACCAGTCGCTCGAGCTGCAGATGGAACTCAACGCGACCGGCGTACCATTCGTCATCACGAGCGGCCACAAGTTCTTCGATCTCGCGCACGTGAAGGACATCCTCGCGCACCTGCGCTTCGTGCACAACCCGCTCGATCAGGTCGCGCTCTCCCGCCTGCTCTGCCTACTCCCGAAGGTCGGCCCCGTCGCCGCCGAGAAGATCAGCAAGGCCGCCCGCGAAGCCGAGGAGGCCCAAGGACGCGGCATGGTCCGCGCACTCCGCGCCGACACCGTCCTCAAGCGCGTACCGGAATCGGCTAAGGACGACTTCAATGATCTCACGATCACGCTCGAGGACATGCTCGAAGGACTGGAAGCCGCGAAGGCCAAGCCCGGCCCCGCCGGACCGGCACCCGACCTCTTTGTCGCCGCCTCCGACGCGCATTCGATCAAGTTCGCCCGGACGCCCGCCGAGACGGTCCGCGTCTGCATCGAGGGCTGGTACGGCGGCTTCATCAAGACGATCTTCCCCGACTGGAAGGAGCGTGAACAAGATCTCCAAGGCCTCATCGGCTTTGCCTCGAAGTTCGACGACGTCGGCGACCTCGTCGCCCAGGTCGCCCTGCTCAACGGAGAATCGTCGGACAAGAAAGCCGAGCCCGAGGAGGACATGCTCCGCCTGACGACCATCCACCAGTCCAAGGGCCTCGAGTTCCCGATCGTCTTCCTCCTAGGGTGCGCCGACGGGCTCCTCCCCCTCACCCGCGCCATCGACGAGGGTGATGTCGAGGAAGAGCGCCGCTTGTTCTACGTCGCCTGCACCCGGGCCGAGAACATGCTCTTCCTTTTCGCCCCCCGCTTCGCGGTCTCCGGCGAAGGCTACCGCCCGCTGGATCCCTGCCGTTTTCTGGAAGAAATGAGCCCGGATTGTTACGAATTGGCGGATTATGCCCATCGTCGGCTCTAAGCCCGCTATGACAGCCAGACGGGGGTAGGTGCTTGCCTTTGCCATGGGCGGGCATTTATGACTCACGCAAACTTTTACACGCTATCGCCATGCCTAAGGTACTCGTCGCCGACAAGATCTCGCCCACCGGAGTCGCCCTCCTCAAAGCCCAGCCGGGCTATGAGGTCGTCGAAGCCTACGGCTCTACTCCCGAGCAGGTCCTGCTCCTGGTTGCGGACGTGGACGCCATCCTGGTCCGCTCGGAAACCCAGATCACCCGCGAAGTCCTCGCCGCCGCCCAACGCCTCGTCTGCGTCGGTCGTGCCGGCGTGGGCGTCGACAACATCGACGTCGAAGCCGCCACTGAACGTGGCGTCATCGTGATGAACACCCCCTCGGGTAACACCGTCGCGACCGCTGAGCTCACCTTTACCCACCTGCTCTCCCTCGCCCGCCCGGTGCCGGAAGCCGTCCAGTCCATGCGCGAAGGCAAGTGGGACCGCAAGACCCTCTCAGGTTCCGAGCTCTTCGGCAAGACCCTCGGCGTGCTCGGCCTCGGCCGTATCGGCGCCGAAGTCTCCAAGCGCGCCCTCGCCTTCGGCATGAAGGTCCTCGCCTACGATCCTTACCTCACCGAAGCCCGCGCCAAGGCCCTCGGCGTGTCCATCGCGTCGCTCGACGAAGTCTTCGCCCTCTCCGATTACATCACCGTCCACATGCCCCTCATCGAGAAAGGCAAGCAGGGCGCGACCGAAGGTATGGTCGACGAAGCCGCTTTCGCCAAGATGAAGAAGGGCGTGAAAATCGTGAACTGCGCTCGCGGCGGCATCGTCGACGAGACCGCCCTCGCCGAAGCCCTGAAGTCCGGCAAGTGCGGCGGCTGCGGTTTCGACGTGTTCGTCGAAGAGCCCCTCGCCAAGGACCACCCGCTCCGCTCCCTCCCGAAGGCCCACCTCTCCCCGCACCTCGGCGCTTCCACGGCCGAAGCCCAGGAAAACGTCGGCGTCGAAGTCGCGGAAGCCGCAATCACGGTCCTCGGTGGCGGCTCGCCCGCCAACGCGGTCAACCTGCCTTCCGTCGACTCCCAGACGCTCGCCGCGATCAAGCCGTTCCTCTCCCTCGCGCAGAAACTTGGCGCCATCGCCCGTCAGCTCGCCGCTCCCGGACGCATCGAATCGCTGCGCCTAACCACCTTCGGCACCGGTTCCGACCAGGGCGCCAACGCCATCGCCCGCGCCATCCAGCGTGGCTACCTGCGCGGTATCGTCGAAGGCGTCACCGACGTGAACGCGCCCGGTAAGCTCAAGGCCCTCGGCGTCGAGGTCCAGACCGTCCGCTCTTCCGCCGAAGCCGACTATAAGGAACTCATCCTCGTCGAAGCCGTCCTCGCGGGTGGCAAGTCCGTCTCCGTCGCCGGCACCGTCCTCGGCAAGGCCCAGTCCCCTCGCATCGTGTCCATCAACGGCCGCACCCTCGAGTTCATCCCCGAAGGCAAGCTGCTCCTCATCGAGAACCAGGACCAGCCCGGCATCATCGGTGCCCTCGGCAGCTTGCTCGCCAAGGAAAACGTGAACATCGCCAACATGGCCCTCAGCCGCAGCGGTGGCTCCAACGCCCTCGCCGTCTACCAGCTCGACACGGCTCCGGGTGCCGCCGCCATCGCCGAGATTCTGCGTAATCCTGCAATCGTCAGCGCCAAACTGATCGAAGCGTAAGCGATGTTCGCAGCCATCGGAATCTTCGCGCTGCTCGGCTACCTCATCGGTTCCGTCAACTTCGCCGTGCTCGTGGCGAAGAAGCATGGCGTCGATATCCTCAAGGAAGGCTCTGGCAATCCTGGCGCCACGAACGTCAAACGCGTGCTCGGCAAAGGCCCTGGCAACCTCGTCTTCGCTCTCGACGTCTTGAAGGGTTTTATCGGCGCTGGACTGCCTTATCTCCTCCTCCGCATCAACCCGAACGACTTCCTCATCAAAGAAATCTTCTTCGTGGTCTGTGTCGCCGGTTTCGTCGGCACGCTGCTCGGTCACTGCTTCTCCTGCTTCCTGAAGTTCAAGGGCGGCAAGGGAGTGGCCTCCACCATCGGCGGCCTGCTGGTACTGCTACCGGTCCCGATCCTCATCGGCGCCACTCTCTGGGGCGTCGTCTTCCTGCTCTCCCGCTACGTTTCCTTGGCTTCGATCATACTCGGCATTTCGCTACCGCTCTCCTGCTGGCTCCTGCCGCTCTTCACTCAGTTGAAGTTCGGCCAATCCGAGTTCTGGTTCGCCGCGGTCATCGCCGGCTTCAACGTCTGGACACACCGTTCCAACATCGGCCGCCTGCTTTCCGGCACCGAGAACCGCTTCGCCAAGAAAGCCTGATCTTTTCGCAATGACCGCCCCTCGCACCATCGGCATCGGTATCCTCGGCTTCGGCACCGTCGGCCAAGGCGTCTGGAAGCACCTGCATGAAAAGCAGGCCGACCTCGAATCGCGCCTCAGCGTGAAGCTTGACCTCCGCAAGGCCTCCGTCCGCGACCTGAAGAAGAAGCGCGCGGTCAAGATTCCGGCTTCGAAGCTGACCAATAATCCGAACGAGATCATCGACGACCCGAAGGTCCATGTCGTCTGCGAACTCATCGGCGGCACCACCAAGGCCCGCGAACTCACCCTCCGCGCCCTGCGCCTCGGCAAGGTCGTCGTCTCGGCCAACAAGGCCCTCCTCTGCGAGCACGGCCCCGAGATCATGCAAGCCGTCCGCCAGCATGGCGGCCAGTTCCTCTTCGAAGCCAGCGTCGCCGGCGGCATCCCGATCATCAAGGCGATCCGTGAAGGCCTCGTCGCCAACCGCTTCGAGCTGATCGTCGGTATCCTCAACGGTACCTGTAACCATATCCTCACCCGCATGGGCGAGGACGGCCTCTCTTTCGCCGACGCGCTCAAGGAAGCCCAAGAGCTTGGCTACGCCGAAGCCGACCCGACGCTCGACGTCGACGGCATCGACGCCTTCCACAAGGCCTCGATCCTCGCCTGGCTCGCGCACGGCAAGTGGGCGCCCTCGTCACGCACGCTCGTCGAAGGCATCCGCAAAATCGGCCCGGCCGACATCGATTTCGCCCGTCGCTTCGGCTTCGCGCTCAAGCACCTCGCCGTCATCCGCCGTGACTTCAAGGCCAACTGGATGACCGTCGGCGTGTACCCGTCCCTCGTCCCTAACCGCGATATCCTCGCGCGCGTCTCCGGCGTCAACAACGGCATCACCCTCCGGGGCGACGTCGTCGGCGCGACCACGCTCACCGGCCGCGGCGCCGGCGGCGACGCCACCGCTTCCGCTGTCATCGGCGACATCGTCGACGCCATCGCCGCCCTCACCGGCGCGATCCCGCAGGCCCTTTCGCCCGAAGCCCTCGCCGCCCGCGAGAAGGCCGGCCGCGCCCTGCGCATGGCGTCAATCGACGAGATTGTTTCCCCCTTCTACCTGCGCCTCTCGCTGCTCGATAAAGCCGGCGTCTCCGAAGGCATCTACCGCATCTTCTCGAAGCACAAGGTGTCCATCGCCCGCGTCATCCAGTACGAACACCCGAACCAAGGTCGCGGTACGGTCACGCTTTCGACCTACCCGGTCAGCGAACGCAAGATGTCCGCGGTCTTGACAGAGTTGCGCCGCCTCAAGACGGTGCTCGAGGAGCCGGTCGTGCTCCGCATCTTCTCTCCCGAATCCTGATCTCCCGGTGGCCCTCATCGTCCAGAAATACGGCGGTACTTCCGTCGGCACTGTCGACCGCATCCAGAACGTCGCGGCCAAGATCAAGGAACAGTGGTCCAAGGGTAACCGCATCGTCGTGGTCGTCTCCGCCCGCAGCGGTGTGACCAACGACCTCATCGCCCGCGCCAAGGCCCTCTCCAAGCTTCCAGACGAACGCGAAATGGACGTCCTCATGGCCGTCGGCGAACAGGAGACCATCGCCCTCACGGTGATGGCCCTCCACGCCATCGGCGTCCCCGCCGTCTCGCGCACGGGCGCCCAGGCCGGCATCTTCACGGACGACATCCACACCCGCGCTCGCATCACCCGCATCACCGGCGGCGACCTGCTCGCCCGCCTCGACGAAGGCAAGGTCGTCGTGGTCGCCGGCTTCCAAGGCTGCACGGACGCAGGTGAAGTCACCACGCTCGGCCGAGGCGGCTCGGACCTCACCGCCATCGCGGTCGCAGCCTCCATCAAGGCCGACCTCTGCCAGATCTATACCGACGTCGACGGCGTCTACACCGCCGACCCCCGTATCGTGCTCAATGCGAGCAAGCTGCCGGAAATCTCCTACGAGGAGATGCTTGAACTCGCCTCCAGTGGCTCGAAGGTCATGCAGTCCCGCTCGGTAGAGTTCGCCCAGAAATACAACGTGCCCTTCGAGGTCCGTTCCTCCTTTAACGACCAACCCGGTACCATCGTGAAAGCCATCGACAAGACCCTTGAAGACGCGGCCATCGCCGGCGTCGCCCTCGACCGACTGCAGACCCGCGTCACGGTGAACGACCTCCCTGACAGCCCGCAGGCCCTGTCCGCCCTCTTCGACGACCTCGGCGAAGCCGGCCTCAGCGTCGACATGATCATCAAGAACCTGGGCAAGGATGGTAAAGCCAACCTGACCTTCTCGGTGACCACCGCTGAGTTCTCCCGCGTCGAAGCCGTCGTCGGGCAGACCCTCAAGAAGCTCGGCTCGGGCTCTGTCCGCTCTGCCGGAGAAATCTCCAAGCTCTCGATCGTGGGCGTCGGCATGATTTCCCACCCCGGCGTCGCCGGCACCCTCTTCAAGGCCCTCGCCTCCGTCGGCATCAACAGCGAGCTCATCACGACCTCCGAGATCAAGATCTCCGTCGCGCTGGACCCCGCCAAGGCCGACGCCGCCGTCCGCGCCGTGCATACGGCCTTCGGTCTCGACAAGGCCTAAGCCGGCACTCGCCTCTTGCCCGACGGCCCGCTCAGACCATAGTCGGGGCGATGCTGCGGTTCACCCTGGCCACCCTCCTCGCCCTTGGCGCCTTGCTGCCGGGTCGGGTCGCGTCGCAGGACCTTCCACCGAACCTGATCACGGCCAACGCGCCCGTCAGCCCCGGGGACCAACCCGATCGCCGGACCGTGCTGGGACTGGCGGACCAAGCCTTGGCCGCCGGCCTCTCCTCGACGGCCTCCGGCTTCTACGCCCAGCTGCTCGCCGACCCTAAGCTCGGCGACAAGGACCGGGAACTGGCGGGTCTCGGCCTTTCCGCCGCCTACATCGAACGCACGCGCACGGCCGAAGCCAAGGCGACGGTGAAGTTCCTGCCGAAGTCGGCGCGTAAGTCGCTCCGCGAAGGCCTGATCGCCCTGCTGGAAAACGACACTGATGGCGCCCGCTCCTTTTCGGCCGAGCTGAACATCGCCGCGCTCCCTCCGCATGAGATCGCCTGGGGCCACGCGCTGCGCTGGATGGTCGCCGGCGCGGAGAGCGACAACCTCACCATCAACCTCGCGCAGGAAGCCATCGCGCGCACCTCCGTCTCCGAAGAACAGCGTCAACGCATCGAAGTCCTCGGCTACCGCGCGATGATCGTCGCCGGCAAGGTGGAGCAGCGCACGGTCTCGGCGCTGCGCGACCTCGCCGCCGACGCGAAGGGCACGCCGCTCGCCTTCGACTACGCCCGCAACCTCGCGTTGGCGCTCGCCCACGTCAAGGACTCGAAAGGCGCCGCGCAGGCCCTCGCCGCCGCCGGCCCCTTGCCCGCTGCCCGCCAAGCGGAAGCCGACCTTCTCGCCGGCCTCATCCTCCGCGCCGACACCGCCGAAGGACGCGATCGCCTGAAGGAAGCTGCCCGCAATCCCGCCAACGTCGCGATCCGCCTCACGGCCCTGCGTGCGTTGGTCGCCGCCGCCGATCCGCGCGCCGAGACGGACCCGGCCAAGCCGGTCGACACGAAGGCCATCGCCAACGAAGTGAACGACTTCCTGCTCCGCCGTAATCCCGGGCAGCTCTCCTACTACTGCCCGCGCGACCTCAAGGTGCTGGATTCCATCCACCTCGCCCGCGCCCAACTGATGCTGTTCGCCGGTAGCCGCGAGAAGGCCCGCCAGGCGGCCGAGGACCTACTCAAAGATGTCCCCGCCAGCCCCCTGGTCCGGGAAGCCACCCGCACGCTCGCCATCGCGGCCTGGGGCGATGGTTCTTACCGCCTGGCCGCGACGCATCTCACGACTCTGGCGGAAAGCAGCGTCGAACCGGAACGCGCCCAGCTCCGTATCGCCGCCGCCGACTGCCTGTTCCTCGCCAAGGATTTCGTCCTGGCCGAAAAAGCCTACGCCGCCCTGCAGAAGGACGCAGCTGATACGAAGATCTCCGAGGACGCGTTCCATCAACGCATCCTATGCCTGCTCGAGACAAGCGATGAGATCAGCGCGTGGAACCGCACGACCGAAGTGATTGAAGAAGCGGCCCGTTCCAACCGCACGCGCACAAAGGAACCCATCTGGTCCGCGATCTGGAGCCTCATCGAGGACATGCGCATGGCCCATCGCCCGGCCGACGCCGAACGCCTGCTGGCCCGGCTCGCTCCGCTCACCCAAGGGGCCCGCATCGACTTCGACCTACGCTTCACCTGGCAACGCGCGCTCCTGGCCATCGCCAACAACAATCCGGCCGAAGCCAGCCGGCTCGCCGACGCCATCGACCGTAAACTTTCTAGCGTCCCCTCGGGCACCTCGCCCGATGAACTAACGAAGGCCGTACCGGAACTCCGTGGTCACGCCGCGCTCCTCAAGGCCCGCACCTCGCTCAACGCCGGCGCCGCCAAGGGCCTCGACGAGCTTGTCGCGCTCCGCCGGCAGTTCGGCAAAGTTCCCGCCGCCGCCGCCTCTTACCTCGTCGAAGGACGTCACCTGGCCTCCGTTGGTCGCAACGCCGAAGCCCAAGCGCGCTTCGAATCCCTCGCCGAGGAATTCAAGGGCGAAGCGGGCCTCGCCGACTTCGCCGCGCTCGGTCTCTACGAAGCCGCCGAACAATCTGCGCTCCAAGCACCCTCTGGAGGCGAGGATAAGCTCACGCACGCCGTGCTGCTCCTCGAACGCTTCACCGAGACTTATCCCAAGCACCCTCTGATCTTCCGCGTCACCCTGCGCCGCGCTGAAATCCTTCGCACGCTCACCCAGTTCGACAAGTCCCTCCTCGTGCTCGAAGGACTGATCCGCGACAAACCGACCGACCCTTCCCGCCCACAGGCCGAAATGGCCCGCGCGGACTCCCTCTTCGGGATGGCCCAGCAGTGGCGTGATCGAACCGGGCAACTTGACCGCCAACGTGTCTCCCGCGCAGCCGCCGCCTACGAGCGTATCGCCGAAGCCTGGGCCAAGGATTCCGACGACACGAAGATCGAAGCTGGGTACAAGTGGGCGCTCACGCTGGTCGAACGCTCCCGGACGGAGACCGGTATCGAAGCGACCGCGACGCGCGGCGAAGCCCGCAAGATTCTGCTCCGCGCCTTGGTCACCTTACGTGAAGCGACCGCCCGCGGCGCCGCGGACACCGCCGGAAAGCTCTCCTCCGAAGGCCGCCTATGGCTCTCCCGTTCGATCCTTCTCATGGCCGAGACCTGCGAACTCGACGGCGACCGGGCCGAAGCCATCGCCGCCTACAAAATCATTGTTAACGTCAACCAAGGGCAGCCCTCCGCTCAGTCACGCCTACCGGGCCAGTCCACCGCCGAAAGCAAACTTGCGACCCTCCGTAATTCGTCGTCCAATCCTTCTAAGCCCCAATGAGCAGCCGCTTCTCCTTTCCTTTCGACGCCGGCCCCTTCGTCTGGCTCCTCCTGCTGCTCGCCTTCCTCGCCCTGGTCTTCGTCGTCGAACGGGCGATGTTCCTGCACCGCGGCCTGGTACTCTCATCGGACTTCATCGAAGGCGTCCGTAACAACCTGCGTGCCGGTCGTCCCCTCGAAGCCCTCGCCGCGTGCGAAGAGTCTCCTGGCCCCGTGCCCCGCGTCGTGAAAGCCGCCCTGCTCCGCTCGGCCAGCGGTGAAGAAGCCATGCGCGCCGCCGCGACCGAAGCCGCCCTCCTCGAACTGCCGGTGCTCGAACGTCGCCTCGGCACCATCGCCTCCATCGGCCGCGTCGCGCCACTACTCGGCCTCGCCGGCGCGATCTTCTCCGGCTTCAATCTCGCTTCCGCGCTGCGCGATGGAAGCGTCTACGCCTCTGCGAATGGCCTGCTGACCGAAGTCCAGGCCGCGCTCGCCACCGCCGGTTTCGCGATGGTCATCGCCGCTGCCTGCGCGATGGCCCACCACTTCCTCGTGGGCCGAGTCCGCTCGATCGTCACCGAGATGGAGATCGCAGCCCATTCGATCATCACCTTCGTCCGTCACGAGCTACCCGAGGAGAAGCCTCGCCAGAGCTGAGATGAGGACGCCCCTGGGAGTCCTGGAAAAAGTCCGCCCCGCCGAACAGGGCTTGGATTTCGTGCCACTGGCCCTCGCCCTCGTCTGCGCGGCGCTGACCTACGTCCTTTCCGCTGAATTCGTCTTCGCCCCGGGGATGTACGTTGGCTTCGATGACCGCCCGGGCGCGGTCTCGCCCACGTTGAAGACACCCAAGCTCGCCACCGGCGACATGGCCCGGACTTCCCTCAGCGTGACCCTCGTCTCCGCCCGCGGTACCAGCGTCTTCATCGTCGCCGGCCGCGTGGTCACCCGCGAGGGCCTGGAACAGGAACTCCGTCGCGTCGCCGCTAAGGGCGGCTCCTCTCGTCCCATCCTGATCAAGGCCGACGCTTCGCTCACCATGCAGAGCTTCCTTGATGTCTGCGAACTCGCCCGCAAAGCCGGCTTCCCAGGCGTGCTGGTCGCGGCCGACGAACGCTGATTCACGGTTGCCACGGCCGAGTCGGGTAGAACATTCTCCGGCCAAGTGTCCTCCCCTGCGCCCATCGCCCCCGTCAATCCCGTGCCGCCGCGTCACATCGGTATCATCATGGATGGCAACGGACGCTGGGCAGCCGCGAAAGGACTCCCCCGCCTCGAAGGCCATCGCCGCGGAGCCGAACGGCTCATCGAGATCATCGACGCCTGCATCGACGGCGGTATCGGCACGCTCACCGTCTTCGCCTTCTCGGCCGAGAACTGGAAACGCCCGCTCGAGGAAGTCAGCGGTCTTTTCAAGCTCGGCGAATGGATCCTGCGCGCACACCTCGCCCGCCTCGAGAAACGCAACGTGCGTCTCCGGGTGATTGGCGATATCAGCGCCCTCCCTGAATTCGTCCGCGTGCCGCTCGAGGACGTCATCAAGTCGAGCAAGGACAATACGGCCTTCACCTTGGTCGTCGCGCTCAACTACGGCGCTCGCCAGGAAATCGTCGCCGCCGCACAGTCCCTCGCCGCCGACGTCGCCTCGGGTAAGCTCAAGCCGGACGAAGTCGACTGGTCCGCGGTCGAGACCCGCCTGCAGACCGCCGGCATGCCCGACCCCGACCTCATCATCCGCACCTCGGGCGAATTTCGCCTCAGCAACTTCCTGCTCCTGCAGTCCGCCTACGCGGAGATCGTCTTCGCCTCGGTCTTCTGGCCTGACTTCGACAAGGCCCAGCTCCAGCTCGCCCTCGCCGAGTACGCCAAGCGCGAGCGGCGTTTCGGTCAGACCCGCGAGCAGATCCAGACCTCCGCCCCAGCATGAAAGACCGTGCCCTCAGCACCATCGGCCTCTGGGTCATCGTCGGGCTCGTCATCTGGGTCGGCGGTTTCTTTTCCGTCGCCGAACAAGCCTCCTTCGGGCTGCTCGCGCTGATCATCTGCGCTGCCCAATATGAATTCTATCAGCTTGTCCGCGCCATCCCCGGCGTTGGCCGACCCAACGTCTCCGGCATCGTCGCTGGCTTCGCATTGCACTTTACGCTCTTCTTCCTCGCGGCCGAAGAAGCCCGCTCAAACTACCTGTTGACCGGCGGCGCGCTGCTCGTCGGCCTCCACCTACTCTTGCTCCTACGCCATCCGGGCGAAGTCCCTACCCTGCTGCGCCGCTTTCCGACCCTGTACGGCTTCGCCTACCTGCCCTTCATGCTGGCTTCGCTCATCGCCATCGCCCGCATGAAGGACGGCCACCTGCTCACCGCCCAGTCCGTTGGTCTCTACTACGTGGTCTGGGTCTTCGTCGCCACGAAGTTCACCGATGTCGGCGGGCTTCTCATCGGCGTGCCTTTCGGAAAGCATAAGATTGCCCCGACCATCAGCCCAGCCAAGAGCTGGGAAGGTTGCGTGGGCGGACTCGCTGCGTCCGCTGGCGCCTCCGCACTCTTCGCTTGGCTGCTGCGCGACACTTTCGGCATCGCCTTCATGGTACCCTGGAAGGCGGCCGTCATGGCCTTACCGATCGCCGTGCTCAGCATCCCCTCCGACCTGATTGAATCCGTCTTCAAGCGGCTCGCGGGCGCCAAGGATTCGGGCGCGACGATTCCCGGTATCGGCGGGGCACTCGACCTGATCGACAGCATGGTGCTCACTTCGCCCGCGGCGCTGATTCTGCTGTCGTATTGCCTCGATTGGGCCAAGCGCGCCGGATGACCGCGTCCGCGCCAGCGATTCATGTGCTGACGGGGCCGACCGCCGTCGGCAAGACGGAGACCGCCTTGCGCTGGGCCGAACAACACGACGCGGAGATCATCTCCTGCGACTCCGTCTGCGTGTATCGCGGCATGGACATCGGCTCCGCCAAACCAACGCCGGAGGAACAACGCCGCGTCCGCCATCACGGCCTCGATTTGGTCGAACCGAAAGAGCGCTATTCCGTCTCACAATATGTCGACATGGCCCGCGAAGCCATCGCCGGCGCGCATGGCCGCGGCAAGCGCATCCTCGTCACGGGCGGCAGCGGCTTCTATCTGGCGGCCTTCTTCGGACCAGTCACCGACGAGATCGAGATCCCGCAGGCTATCACCGATGAGGTCCGCACGCTGCAGCGCCAAGGACTGGGCGCTATGCTCCTCCGCCTGCGTGAGGTCGAAGGGCAGAACCTTCCCGACTGGCTCGACGCCCAGAACCCCATCCGAATCGCCAAGGCCCTCGAACGCCGCTTGGCTTCCGGCCGGACGCTGGATTCGCTCCGTGACGAGTTCCTGAGCCGCCGCGGCCCCTTCGCCGACCATTCCGTCACCTTCGAGCTACTGGAACGCCCCGATGATGAACTCAAGGCCCGGATCGCCTCGCGCACGACCGCCATGCTGCGTGATGGCATCATCGAGGAGTCTGAACGCCTCGTGGCGATGTGCCTCGACCCTGAACTGACATCCTCTCGCGCCGTGGGCTATCGGGCCGTCATGGACTGGCTAGAGGGCGGGAAACGCGTGGCAGCGAGCGGCCTGGCTGAACGCATCAACCTCGACACTTGGGCCTTGGTGAGGAAACAGCGTAAGTGGTTCCGCAGGTTGGGCTTAGCCAAGGATGCTGAATAATCAGCTTTGGGGCTACTTTTCTTATAAAACCCCCTACAGTCTGCTAAAAAAGGGTCATTTATGGCATTTTGCCGCCTCCATCCTTGCAAGCGCCTATTTTTTGCCCAATTTCAGCGTCGAACCCCCCACCTACCCAAACCATGCCCCTGAAAATCGGCCAGCCTCTCCCTGAAATCTCCCTCAAGCAGAAGACCGACGCCGGTCTGGTCGATGTCAGCCTCCGCCGCAATGTCGGTAAGGGCAAGACCGTCATCCTCTTCGTCCCCCTCGCCTTCACGGGCGTCTGCACCGATGAGCTTTGCAAGGTGACCGGACTCCTCGACGAGTATAAGAAGCTCGGTGCCGATGTCATCGCCATCTCGGTCGACTCCCCCTTCGCCCAAGAAGCCTGGGCCAAGCGGGACGGCATCAACCTCACCCTCGTTTCCGACTTCAACCGCGTCGCCATCAAGGCCTTCAAGGTCAAGGATACCCGCGTGATCCCTGAGAA
>Ga0194048_10000164_pt1 | contig 30000 bp, 41 predicted proteins | sample JunL225m_MetaG_FD_161685 | JGI IMG/M metagenome (GOLD analysis project Ga0194048, IMG submission 161685) | Anoxic zone freshwater microbial communities from boreal shield lake in IISD Experimental Lakes Area, Ontario, Canada - Jun2016-L222-5m | ecosystem: Environmental > Aquatic > Freshwater >...
TGCCCCACGGCCGGAAGTGCTTGAGGGCCTCGAGCGGCAGGTCGTACCCGGTGAGGTGCAGTAGCGCGTAGAGCAGGGCCGATGCGTGACCGGCAGACAGCACGAAGCGGTCGCGGTTGGGCCATGCAGGGTCGCCGGGGGCATATCTGAGCTGTCCCTCAAAGATGCGCCAGGCGACGGGCGCGAGGCCCATCGGGGCTCCGGGATGCCCGGAGTTCGCCTTCTGGACGGCGTCAATGGCGAGGGTTCGTACGGTGGCGATGCAGAGGTCGGACGATGCCGGCTGAGTCACGTGTTGCTCCGGTTCGAAGGGCGGCCGCAGCCTACCGACCACGTGTGCCGCCGCCCCCGTGACCATCGGTGGTGTGTCGCCGAAGGATGCCCGTAGGCTTCAGCCATGATCGGTCGCGTGGCATCCACGGCTGGGGTGTTCGCCCTCATCGCACTGGCACTCGCCGGATGCGGGTCGGGTGAGCAGGCCCTGCGGGTGCAGACCACATCCCCGGCGGCGTTCGTCGAGTCGGTGCGCCAGTTGGTGCAGCCGGCCGAGCGAATGGGGGTAATTGCCACGACCGCACTGTCCGGCGAGGGCGCCCAGGCGTCGAATATTGAGGTGGATGGCTTGGTCGACGACATCACACGTGAGGTGCGCGAGTTCGGTGCCCTGCACCTGGGCGACCCGGCACTCACGGCCGAGCAGCGGCGCCTGCTGGCGGCCATCGGTCCGATCGTGGCCACCATGCGTCAGATGCGGGGGGCACTCAAGGCATCCGGCAAGGTGGGCCTACAGTCAGCCACGTCACAACTGCTCATCGCATTGAGGGGGATCCCATCCGCCGCGCAGCCCTCGTCCTGATCGTCACTACCGTGCTGGGCACGGCCGGGCTCGCCGGTTGTGGTGGTGCGCCCGATCCGGTGCCCACCGCGCAGGTCGCGCCCGGCACAACAGTGACCCCGTCGCATTATCTGGCGCTGGTACGTGAGGCGGTGGCCGCCGCCCGCGCTGCCAGCATCCGCCTCGACGCCTTGCCCGATGGTCTCACTGCGGCCCAGGCACAGGCAGCAGCAGCTGGCCTCGCTGCCGCTGCGGCACGCGCCGAGCGTGCGGCCGAGCAGTTGTCGGCGGCACGGCTGGACGACCAGCGCCTGGAGTCGCAGCGCAAGCGCATCACCCCGCGTGACGTCACTCTGGCGTCTGCGCTCCGCGCCGCCGCGGATGCCGCGGAAGGTGGCGATGTGACGGCCCTTGGCGTGGCCGTTGCACAGGCGGCTCGTGCCGCCGCCGCCATCCATGTGGCCACGGGGCCCTCCGCCTGACCCGCCGGCTCGGACTCGATGCCGGCGGCGTCCTCATCGACTCGCTCATGCCCACCTTCCCGGCGAGGGCAGCTGACCGGCTGGGCGTGGATCCCAGCGCGGTGCGCGATCTCATCCGGGGTCCATTCCGGGACGACTACTGGGGTGGGCGTCTTCCCGAATCAGCCTTCTGGCATGCCCTCGACGTGCCGGTGCCCGATGCGTCCGACCGTATGGCACTCCTCAACCTGCGCCCGCGGATCGACCCGGCGCGCGTGGCGGCATGGCGCGAGGTCGCCGACATCTGGATCATCTCCAACCACCGCCATGAGTGGCTTCTGCCCGTGCTGGCACAGACCGGTCTCGCAGATGTGGTCGATCACGTGGTCATCTCGAGCATCGGGGGGCACGTCAAGCCCGATCCCGCGGCATGGGCAGTGCTCCTGGCCGATGGCGCCGCCGCCGAGGATGTCCTCATCGTCGACGACCAGCCACTCAACCTTGAGGCGGCCCGGTCGCTCGGCATCACGGCCGTCGCTGCGGGAGATGACGACACGTGGTGTATGGAGGTGGACCGCTTCCTCGCGGCCCCGGTGCGCGCTACTCGCTGACGCCCTTGCCGTCCACCGACATGTCGCTGGCGGTGGGCGGGTCGGAGATCACAAGGTCCCCGACGGTGGCGAACTCGTAGCCCTGCTTCTTGAGTTCCTTGATGATGGTGGGCAGCGCAGCGACCGTGTTGGCGCGGTCCCCGCCTCCGTCATGCATCAGGATGATCGTGCCAGGGCTCACCTGCGACATCACGCGCTGCACGATGGTGGCGGCATCTGGCTGCTGCCAGTCGTTGGTGTCGGTCTCCCAGAGCACTGACAGCAGCTTGTTCTTCTCGGCCGTTGCGATCACCGACGGGTTCACCGCGCCGTAGGGCGCACGGAACAGGCGGCTGGGCGTGCCGGTCGCGTTGACGATCGCGTTCTGGGTATCCACGATCTCCTTCTGCTGCTTGGCCGATGACAACTTGGTCATGTCCTGGTGGTCCCACGTGTGGATGCCGATCTGACTTCCCTGAGCGATCTCCTGCCCCAGCAGCTGGGGGTTGGCCTGAACCTCCTGCCCCACCACGAAGAATGTGGCCGGCACGTTGTTCTGCTTAAGAATCGACAGGATCGACGGAGTGTCCTTGCCGGGCCCATCGTCAAATGTGAGCGCCACCATCTTGCGGCGTCCGCCAGCGCGATGGATGCTCACGCCCTTCTGCCCGATACCCACCAGTTCCTGATCGCGCGGCCCGAGCTGATCGGCTGTTGCGCTCTGGGTGGTGACGGAGGGGATGACGGGGTCGGCCGTGGCCCGCGATGTCGGGGCATCGCCACCACGCGTGGCCAGCCCGATGGCGGCGATGATCACCACGACGGCAACCAGTCCGACGAGCAGGGGGTTCACGCGGCGCCTCCGCCGGGGCGGACGTCTGTGGGGTGGTCGCGGCTGCGACGAAGTTCTGCGCTCGGGTGGCACGCTTGAATAATGCCCTGCCCACCGGCGTCATGACCGTCGGGCGGTTCCGGCGGTGGCACCCGGAGCCCCAGGCACCACCACCATCCCACTTGTGCGCTAGCTCGCCAGTGCGGCGGGCTCCCCTGCGGCGCGCATGGCGCCCCACGGGATCGTGATCGCGCGGCCGTCCATCTCTACCTCGCCGGCGGTGCGGAGCTTGCCGAACGCGGTGGTCACTGCCTCACGCGATGCGCCGATGAGCGATGCCCACTGTGCATGCGTGAGGTCGAGCCCAATCCGGACGCCCTCAGGGGCGGCCGTGCCGATCTGCTCAGCGATCTGGTGCAGCCTGCGCCGCAGACGGTCCTCCACCCGCATCTCCGACACGATGCCGACGGTCTCGCGCAGGTTGATGAGCCTGCTCGAGAGCGCCACCGCGAGATTTACGCCAAACCGCGGGTAGCGGGTGACGAGGGCGTCAACGGCGTGGATCGGAAGTGGCGTGACTGCGCTCATTTCAAGCGCCGTCGCACGGGGCATGCGTTCGAGACCGAGCGACGAGTACACGGCGCCCGGCTCGACGATGGCGGTCATGACGTCAGGACCCTGCTCGGGTGAGTCGTAGAGGGCGATGCGTCCCTGGCGAACCAGGTACACGTGGTCACCGCGCATGAGCGCGGCGGGACTTTCGGCCTCTCGGGCCCAGCGCACCAAAGGCAGGCGGGCGTCGAGGAGGTCAAGGTCCCTTCGTGGAATCCCGTCGAACAGGTCCTGGCGCGAGAGCGCCGGCCGCAGTGTGTCCCCTATGGCGGCGGACGGGATTGTGGGGAGCGGTGTGAGAGTGGCCATGCGGACAACCTCGCAGCAGGTTGTAAGAGACCTGTGGGGTCACGGGTAACACTTGGTGACCCGCATGTTGAGGTATGGCCGCGCCAATGCGGGCGATTTGTAAACACCCACCCGCATCGTCAGGCCTGGTGGGGATTCCGTCCCGATCATCATTCCTTCACGTCAGCGCAGGATTGCACCCGGCCGCGGTGGTGTGGGCTCCCCCGGTCGCCCCGCGACCGCCATGTTCCCCCGGCACCTATTCGGGCAGGTGGCCGTCCACCCTGACGACGCGGTCCGCGTACAGCAGGGCGATGGCGATAAGGGCGAAGGGCTCCACCACCAACTGGGTGAGCGTGCTCCAGATGGTGTTGGCGGCCGTGAGGGCCGTGCCGTCGAGGGAGACGAAGATGAGCACCCCGATTACCCCGATGAGCACCTGCGCCACGCCCGCCACCACCTGAATGAGGAGCCACGCGAGAAAGACCGTCCACCAGGACCCGCGGATCAGGTCCTGGCTGCGGCGCAGGGAGTCGGTGACGCCCTTGCCCTCAATAACAGCGGCCTCGCCGGCAAACAGCCACAGCACCGCAAGGAAGATGCCGGGGATGACGAGGGCGAAGAGGCCCACGATCACGCCGAGCGTCACCAGCACCAATGCGCCGAAGAGGATCCAGAACCGCACTCCCACGCGCTCGAGGGCGGCGCTGGCACTGATGCGGTCGCCGGTGAGGCGGCGCACGGTGGCCACCGCGACGGCTGCCCCGCTGACGGGGAGCAGCAACAGCGCGGGGATGACGGCGATGAAGATGACCGCTGCCGCACGCTGCGTGCTGGCTGCGTCGGTGGCGGCCGCGCTGGCGATGCCCGACAGGATTCCCACGGGGATCACGGTTACCGCTGTGAGAATGAGGAACAGCCACGGCTCTGCCCGGTACATGCGCCATGCGCGCGAGAGCAGTTCGCCGAACGTGATGGGTCCGGGCTGGCGGGCATCGGTACTCACGTGGTCAATCCTCGATCGGCTCGTATGGGACCGCCTCGGCGGCGAGGTCCTCGGGGTGGGTCCCCACGCTCTGCATGAAGAAGGGCGTGAGAAGGTTGAGTGTGTGCCGGCAGGACGGGCAGATGGGCAGCGGCGGGGGTGGGGGCAGATCGGGAGTGGCGCCCGTTATCGAGTAGGGCGATCCGCCATACCGGGCACATGCACCGCACGGGTCGCGAAGATCGAGCCGCACCAGATCCCAATCGCCACCGGTGATCTGCGTTACCCATCCCTCGTGGCGCACGGCGTAGGCAGCAGCCTCGGCTGCAAGGGCCTTGCGGTCCTCCGGGCTCCATCCATCGCGGATCGCGTTCGCGAATGCGGCCGGTGGGTCGGGGATGTGCCTGAACCGCTCGGTCCAGACGTCGATCTCTGCCTCCCAGTCGCGATCCGCCATCCGGTCAGTCCTCGACGAAGTCGACGGACACGGCATGTTCGATGAGCCCTGCCTCAACGCCACGGCGCAGCAATTCGCGCACGGCTTCGCGGCCATCTTCGCCGTAGTCGAGCGTGCGGTCGTTGACGTACATGCCCACGAACTGGTCGTTGAGCGCGTCATCCAGGCCGCGGCCGTACTCGGCTGCGTAGGCCAGCGCACCCTCCCGGTGGTCAAGGCTGTACTGAATGCTGTCGCGCAGCACGTGTGACAACCGCACCATCTCCTCGCCCTCGATATCGCGACGCACGGCATTGGCGCCGAGGGGAAGCGGCAGGCCGCCGGTGAGGTCGTGCCACCACGTGCCGAGGTCGAGAATGTTCACCAGGCCCTGGCTCTCGTAGGTGAGCTGCCCCTCGTGGATGACCAGCCCGGCGTCGGCATCGCCACGCTCCACCACGTCCAGAACCTCGTCAAACGGCACCACGAGCGGCTCGGCAATGCGCCCCACAGCCAGCTGCAGTTCAAGAAATGCGCTGGTGAGGAGACCCGGTACGGCCACTTTCAGACTGGGGAGTGTGGCGGGGTCGATGGCCTCACGCGCCACCACCATGGGGCCGTACTGCTCGCCCATCGATGCCCCGTGTGGGAGCAGTCGGTACTTGTCGGCCACGCTCGCATAGGCGTGCACCGAGATTGCGGTGACCTCGAGGCGTCCCTCCATTGCCCAGCGGTTGAGCGTCTCGATATCGCGCAGTACGTGCTCAAACTCAAACCCGTGGGTGGGGATCAGGTCCTTGGCGAGCGCGTAGAACATGAACGCGTCGTCGGGGTCCGGGCTGTGACCCAGGCGGATCAGCGTCATGTTGCGGTGCCTCCGGTTGGAGCGGTCGGAATGGTGGCCGATGCTACTCAGCGCCACCGGAATCAGCGCGCAGTACACACATGCCCTCGCCCTCGGCAACGAGGGTCTCACCCGAATGCACGCTCACCACTGCGCGAAAGCCGCGGCTGCTCTGCTGGATGAGGCGACCGCGCAGGGTCAGTTCCACTCCCTCGAGCGCGATGGGCTTACGCAGCCAATAGCGCACCTTCGCGGTCATGCCCCACAGATCGTGGGGTGCGCCCGCGTACACCAGCATCTCGTCGACAAGCAGCCCGATGATGCCGCCGTGCAGGCGGTCGGGGTAGCCCTGATAGGTGGCGCTGGGGATCCAGACGGCCACGGCGTCGGTGCCGTCGCGGTGCACGTGCAGGCCGAGTCCCGAGGGATTATCGGACCCGCATACAAAGCACCCGGGGCAGGACGATGGGTTCAGCAGTTCGCCGGTCACGCGGCCAAGTGTGCCGAATGCCGCGGTCGTGCAACGATCCAGCCATGACATGCGGGACGGACATCGCACGCGTGGGGCGCATCGTCACCGCCCATGGGGGGCGCTGGGCGGTCTGGACCGATCAGGGCCTGGTGGCTGTGGGCACGACGCGACGTCATGTGGTGGCCACCGCGCGAGCGGCAGGCATCACCGACGTGACGGCAGCCGACGGATCGAATGCTCCGTCGGTGCCCGATTGGCGGTATCTCCCAGGTGGTTTTCGTGGCAGCGTGCTGCGCGCATGCATGCGCATCCCCTCCGGAGAGGTGGCGACGTACGCCGATCTGGCCCGGGCTGCCGGGAGTCCGGGCGCATCGCGGGCGGCGGGGTCGGCCGTGGCCGGCAACCCCATGCCGGTCATCATTCCGTGCCACCGGGTGGTCCGGTCGGACGGGCACCTCGGCGCGTATTCAATGGGCGGTGCTGCAGTGAAGGCGCGCATGCTGCGAGCCGAGGGCATGTCCGTGCGAGCGGATCGCATCACCGGATAGCGGGCCGCTGCTAGTCTCCCGCGCCGTGATCGCCGTACTCGTCACCATCCACTGCATCCTCTGCGTGCTGCTCATCGTTCTGGTGCTCATGCACAGCGGGAAGGACGCCGGTCTCTCCGGCGCCTTTGGCGTGGGCGGCTCCGGCTCTGCATACGGTGGATCATCGGCGATCGTCGAGAAGAACCTCACGCGCATCACCGTGGTGATCTGCGTTCTGTTCTTCCTCTCGACCTACGTCCTCGGTCGCGCGCTCTAGCGATTTACGCCGGTGACCTTTGGCCCCCCGCTTTGGGGCGACCGGTCCCCGCAGATGGAGGTAGAGTTCCGGGCGTGAATACTTCTCTCGTCCGATCCCTGCCCGTCAAGTTCGTCGGTGCCGTCATCGCCCTCATCGGCGCCGGCATCGTGCTGTACCTGATGGGTGTCCTCACGATGTACGCCACCGCGTGGGTCGTGCAGTTCGTTGAGTGGATCTTCGGATAGGCCCCGCTGGGTCGCGCTGCGACCCGGCATCATCATTTTCGCATCGAGCCCGCCGTGGGGAATCCGGCGGGCTCGATGTCGTTTCAGGGGTCGTCGTGGGGGCGAACAACGACGAGAGCCCCGCGTTGCGGGGCTCTCTGCAGGTGCGGCCGAGAGGACTTGAACCTCCACGACCCTAGGGGTCACAAGGCCCTCAACCTTGCGCGTCTACCAATTCCGCCACGGCCGCACGGGCCACCCGATTCCTGATCGGGCAGCGGCGGGCAATGTAGCAGCAGGAGGGAATGGTATGGTGGCGAACACCAGTTCGACGTCACCGACCGTGGAGTTGTACCGAATGGCTGAGGCACCGACAGGCAGACAGGCCGAGATCCTCACCTTCATTGAGGATCACGTGCAGCGCCATGGCTATCCACCCACCGTGCGCGAGATCGGCGCCGGGGTTGGGTTGGCATCACCATCCACCGTTCACCGCCACCTGGAGAAGCTCGAAGCCGGTGGACATCTGCGTCGCGACCCCTCCAAGCCGAGAGCCATGCTGGTGGGGCTGCCCGGAGGCCGCACGTCGTCGTCGGGCAACCGCCCGGAGGCCTCGCTGCCCCTGGTGGGTGCCGTGGCGGCCGGCGCGCCGATTCTTGCTGACGAGCATGTTGAGGACTGGGTGGCTGCCCCGTTCGCTGCCGATTACCTGTTGCGCGTCAAGGGCGACTCGATGATCAACGCAGGCATCCTCGATGGTGACCTGGTGGCCGTGAAGCAGCAGCAGACGGCGCGCGATGGCCAGATTGTGGTGGCGCTGCTGGACGACGAGGCCACGGTCAAGCGCGTGTACCGCGAGCCGGGCGGTGTGCGTCTGGAGGCCGAGAATGACGCCTATGAGCCAATTCGTGGCACGGACATCAAGGTAATTGGTCGCGTGGTGGGAGTGATGCGCGACATCTAGGAGCGGTGCGGTGCGCCGGCGCCTATGGGCGCACGGCCCCGGCGCGCTACGGTCTCGCCTGCGAGCCAGACAGTCGCGGGGCTTCGGCCTCGAGGAAAGTCCGGACACCGCAGAGCAGGGTGCTGGTTAACGGCCAGCCGGGGAAACCCGAGGGAAAGTGCCACAGAAACGAAACCGCCCCTTCGGGGGTAAGGGTGAAAAGGTGCGGTAAGAGCGCACCAGCGGCCTGGTGACAGGTCGGCTGGGTAAACCCCACTCGGTGCAAGGCCAAATCGGGGCGTTACGGGTTGCTCGCCCAGTCCCAGGTAGGCCGCATGAGGCACCCGGCAACGGGGGTCCCAGATGGATGACTGTCCACGACAGAATCCGGCTTACGGCTCGCTAACCCAGAGGCCCGCTTCGGCGGGCCTCTGGTATTTCCGGCTACTCGAGCGGCGCGGCCGGCATCTCGGGAACCTCCGATTGCAGCCCGGCGAGTCCGCGCACGAGCGCGGCCGTGAGGTGCTCGGCCACCGAGTGCAGGGTGGCCAGCCCGAACTCCTCCACGTCGGCGCCACCAGCGATGGCGTCCTCGGCCTCGGCGATCATGGCGGCGGAGAGGCGGCGGTCCTGGATGAAAACCTCCACCTCCTGTCCGCGAACGGTTCCGCGCAGGCCAGCTGCCTCGGCCCGGTCCTCCATCTGCCCGAGGCGTCCGAGCTCGAGCGTTCGGGCAAGGGGGCGCACGTAGCGGGAGGCGTCCTCGAGGGACCGATTGCTGCTCGGCATGGGGACCGGGCGGCCGGGACCACCTCCCTCGTGGCGCGTTGCGCGCACGGCGATGGCCCCGATGAGATCAACGAGCAGGCGTGCCATTCGGGGGCACGGGAGAAAGTCGACCTGCGATGGCGCAGCCCGAACTGCGCGCGGTGGAGGCGCCCCGGTGCTGCGCAGCCAGTCGCGGATCTCCTCCACCTCAAACCTTCGGTGCCCACCAGCGGTGCGATGGCACGGAACCCGTCCGGAATCCGCCCACAGCCGGATGGTGGGGATGCTCACGCCGATCATTGCCGCTGCCTCACCCGTGGTGAGTGATCGCCTGCCCGGGTCGAGCATGCGTTCGCGCACCCCGAGCCACCGCCGTGCGGATGGCCCGAATGCGCCGTCGGCCATCAGTCGTCTCCGGTCCCGGGGATGGATACGCCGCGGTGCCGGGCGCCATCCAGAATCAGAAAGGTGACGACGACGGCGATGAGGATGATCTCGCCGACGGTGAGCGCCACCCCGAGCCGTGCCCCTGATGCCGAGGCGATGAAGGTGCCGGCTGCCGAGAGCACAATCGCCGTGGCCCAGGCCAGGATGTCAACGCGTGATGGAGGGAGCGGCCACATGCCCGCAGTTTAGGTCATGGCCACGACGGGCCAGAGGAACGCGGCAATGGCGACCATGATGTACACGGCCAGGAGCGCTGCGCCCTCCACCCACGTGGACTCGCCATCGGCGCCAACCAGCGCAATGACGATGGCACCGCCAGCCAGGGCGATGATCTCGAGCGGTGTGAACACCAGCGGTACGCCATGCCCCAGCAGCGGTGAGATGAGCACGATGACCGGCGCGAGAAACATCACCACCTGCAGCGTGGACCCCATGGCGATGTTGACCGCAAAGTCCATGCGGTTGCGGTAGGCGAGCTGCACGGCCACCAGATGCTCGGCCAGGTTGCCGATAACCGGGATGGCGATGAGGCCCATGAATACGGGTGAGATGTTGAGCGCCTCGGCGGTTGGTTCGAGACTGCCCACCAGCACCTCACCCAGGATCCCCACGCCCACGCCGGAAACGAGCAGCACCCCGATGGCCATGCCACGCGACCACGGGGTGAGCTTGGGCGGGTGGCCCAACTCGTCGGGCTGGTCCTCGGACCGCAGAAACGAATAGAGGTAGGCCGCGTAGAGGGCGAGGAAGATGACCGCGACACAGTCCGAGAGGATCTGGATGGTGTGCGACGTGGCACCCGACAGCCCGGAGAACGCGGTGGGAATACCCACGCCGAGCACGGCAACGACGAGCAACACCGCGTTGAGGCTGGCGATCTCCTTTGAGAACCGCTGCACGCCGTGCTTGAGGCCGCCGACGATGAATGCCGCGCCCAACACGAACAGGGCATTGCCGATGACCGAACCGGCGACGGAGGCAATGGCAACCTCGGTGAGGCCCTTCGACACCGCGAGCAGCACCAGCACCAACTCGGCGATGTTGCCGAATGCTGCGTTGAGCAGTGCGCTTGCCTTCGGCCCGGATGTCGCCGCCAACTGCTCCGTGGCGAGCCCGACCATCCATGCAAGGCCAATGGTGGCGACCGCCGCGACTGCGAACACGGCAGCGGGCGGCAGGTTGGCCAGATTCATGGCCACGGCGACGGCCGACACCGCGACGGTGGCCAGGATGACCCCGCCTTCCCATGGGGCGATGCGGTTGAAGATGGTTCTCACGGCCGGGGATGGTAGGGAAGTCCTGTCCCGGCGTCAGGCCGCCGTCGCCCGTGGGCGCGGTCCGCTCCCGACGCCAGGCACTCCGACGACCGCAAGCGCACCGATGGCGTTGAGCACCTCGCTCATCGCTAACCCCGCATCAGTGGTGAGGAGATCGCGTAGCGAGGGGTTGGAAAGCCGCGCTGCGGTGGCACGGGATAGCGCCAGCACTGCCGAGTCGCCTGCGCCCTGCCGCGAGAGGGCGAATAGGGCCGAGGTGACCTCCTCGACCGAATAGGCCACGCTGATGGGCGCCCGGTCATCGACGACCAGCAGTAACGGGACATCGCCGGGCACAGGCAGATCGTCGCCCTGCGCACCGGCCACGCGGGCGGCGGCGAGCCATACGGCATCGGCGCTCCCGGGAGATGATGCAGCCACACGGGCGCACGACAGCAGCAGCGCGCTCATCCACGCCGCGCGCGGCAGGAACGTGCCCAGCCGCATGACCTCCCACGTCTCATCGCGTCGCATTGAGTGCGCTGCCAGACCCCGCACGGATGCCACCTCGCGTCGCACCACCCGCGCCGCACCGGCCGGGTCGAGGGCGTTGGCGCCGCCGGCCTGCGCACGCGATGCACCGGCTGCATGGGCGAGCGCCTCCACGACGTCTGTGGGCAGCGCCCCTTCGGTTGCTGCCGCGGCGAGGGCGGCCTGCTCCAGATGCCGTGCGGCGAGGGCGCCGCCGGTGCCCACGGCAGGGACCAGACCCTCCGGACCCGCCGAGGCCAGTGCCGAGAATGCGGCGGCGGGGCCGGCGCCGTCTCGCGCGGCACGAGCCCGCGCGCCCAGCACGCGGGCGGATGCGTCTGCACGCTCAAGCGCCGCAGCCACCTCGTGCACGTGGGTGAGACTCGTCATCGGCATGCCCGGACGGTATGGGCGCGTGGTCCGGCGGTCATTCGCCCGGGGGCCACACTCACCCCCCGTCGCTTGTGCAAACGGGTAGCGTCGCCGCGTCCAGCGCGAACCGACCAGGAGAAACCCGTGGCGCGCCTTGAACCCGGCCAGATGGCCCCTGACTTCACTCTCGCATGCGATGACGGCACGGAGGTCACGTTGTCGTCGCTCAGGGGCTCGCCCGTGATCGTCTACTTCTATCCGAAGGCCATGACCACGGGCTGCACCGCCCAGGCGTGCGATTACCGCGATCACGCGAAGGCCTTCGCGAAGAGCGGTGCGGCCATCCTCGGCATCAGTCCCGACCCGGTATCCCGCCTGGTGAAGTTCCGCGAAAAGGAGGGGCTCACGTTCCCCCTGCTCTCCGACGAATCGCACGCGACGCTCGAGGCGTACGGCGTGTGGGTGGAGAAGTCGATGTACGGCAAGAAGTACATGGGCGTGGAGCGCAGCACCTTTGTGATTGATGCCAAGGGCAAGATCCTTCACGCCGATTACAAGGTGAAGTCAACCGGCGACGCCGAGCGCGCGCTGGCCCAGCTGCCGTAGCCGCGTCGTATCCTTCCCGCATCCCGGCGGGCCAACTGAACGAAGGGGAGTCCGATGGACGCGATTGAGGCGATCCGCAAGCGCAAGGCCGTGCGCACGTATACCGACCGACCAGTCGCGGATGACGTGGTGGATGGGCTGCTCCGTGCTGCGCTCGCCGCACCCACCGGCAGCGGGTCGCAGGCGTGGAGCCTGCTCGTGGTGCGGGATGCAGAGCGGCGCCGCGAGATCGCCGAGCTGATCATCGCGGGCGCCGCCCAGTACTTCGCCAATATGCGCCCCCAGCCTGACCTCGATGACGACGAGCACCGTCGGCAGTGCGGGGAGTACGCCGAGAAGATCCTCAGCACGTACCGCATCGCGCCGGTGTGGATCGTTGCCCTGCTGGTTCCCCGCGGGAACTACCCCGATTCGATGGCTGAGGGCGGGTACGTGGATGACCTGCTCTCGGTGGCATTCGCGATGGAGAACCTGATGGTGGCGGCACGCGCGCAGGAGCTCGGCACGGTGCCCACGTCGGCGTTCCAGCGCTTTGAGAAGGACCGGCTGCACGCCATTCTTGGGCTGCCGGCCGAGGTGGACCCGGTACTGGTGAGCCCGCTCGGCTATCCGGAGTCGTTCCCCGATGGCCTGCCTCCCGCTTTGAAAAAGAGCTTCCGTGGCTGGAGGTCGCTGGTGCACGATGAGCAGTGGGGCAGCACCCGGGCGTAGCGCGCACTGGTAGCGTCGTCGCGTCGTGAATCAGGAGGAGTGGCGAAGTGGCTTGGGATGACATCTCGCAGTGGCAGCCGGCGGACCTCTACGCATCGTTTCGCATGGGCGACAACGTGCTGCCGGTCGATGCCCGTGACCTGACCTATCGCGAGGCCGAGATGAAGATCAAGGGCGCACTGCGCCTCGATCCCATGGATTTTCAGAATGGGCTCGCCTCCCTCCCGGAGGGCAAGGAGATCGTGTTCTACTGCGATCGCCCGGGTGAGGCCACAAGCATGAAGATCGCCCTGGTGGCCTTTGACGCCGGCCGTTCACGCGTTGGCGTGCTGGTGGGGGGCTTTGAGGCGTGGAACGAGGCGGGCTACCCGATGGAGCCCAAGGAGTAACCCGCCGTTCCCGCGGTGCCTACTTGTCCTTCTTCTTGCTCTTCTTCTGCCCGCCGGGTGTAAGGCCGTACGTGGTCTCAAGCCATTCCGGCAGCACTGCGGCGACGGCGCGGCACATGAGCTCACGCTCGGAGACAGCCACACGAGCGGCGACCTGCATCACCAGCTGCCCCTCATCGGAGCGCACGCCTGACACGCCGCTGACCATCTTGTCGCCCTCGGGCTTGTTGTAGACCATCGCCCGCGCGGCCATGTTCCAGTGCTCCTCGGTCCAGGCGATCAGACGCTCTTCGAGGTCCGTTGCCTCGTACTCGAGCAGGGCACGCTGGAGCTCGTTGGGTGTGGGGTCTGCGTCACGCTGCATTGACTGGTCCTTCCAGGGCCTTGTTGGGAATCGCAGGGCAGGATAGCCCTGTGGCGACGACCGAAGGGGTGAACAGCGGCGATGGTGCAGGGGGACGGCTCGCGTTTCTTGTCATCGCAGTGCTGTTGGGTGCGGTGGCGATCATCGCCACTGGGCTCGAATGGGGCAGCCTTTCGGTGCACTTTCAGCTTGTGGTGTCAGAGCCGGGAATGGGCGAGTGGCAGGGTGTGACGGCCCTCATCGCGGCCGTTGCAGGCTTGCTGGTGATCGGGTTTGCCATGGCGCTCGGTCGCCCGGCGATTGCGGCCATGGGGGCTCTGGTATCCGGCTTGGTCATTGCGGCCATGGCAATCGCCGAGGTCGTCCACCTGGTGACACGCCCGGCCGACATCGCTGCCGTTGTGCGCGCAGGCGCTGCGGCCATTCCTCTCAAGGGCTACCGGGTGCCGCTCATCGAGAGCTCAGTGGGCCCCGGCACCTGGCTTGCGCTGACCACCGGCCTGCTTCTGGCCCTCGTAGGACTCCTCAGCGTGATTATTCCGGCATGGCGTTCGCGCCGTGGCACAGCGCGCGGGTAGACTGGCCACCAGCGCCATGACCACCTACATCCTCCTTGCCACGATCAGCCCTCAGGGCCTTCAGACGCTTCGCGTCACGCCTGAGCGCCTGTTCGAGGTGAATCGCGAAATCGAGGACCTGGGTGGCCGCGTTATCGACCAATGGGCCGTGCTGGGGCTCTACGACTTCCTCAGCGTGATTGAGGCACCGGGTGACGCTGCCGTGGCACACATGACCGCCGAGCTCTCCGCCCGGGGCAGTGCCACTTTCGAAACCCTCACCGTCGTGGAGACATCCGACGTGTTCACCGGGCTCGACCCGGCGGAATAGCTGGTCAGCCCGCTCGGCGCCACTCCGGCGACTTGCACAGCGGGCATGCGGGAAGCACGAGAATGCCGTCGGCCTCTTCAGGTGACGTCACAAGCAGGTCGCACTCGGAGCAGCGGAACTCCCCCACGACCTCATCGCCGACTTCGAACAGCTCGGTTCCATCGTCGGTGGTACGCGGCACTCGGGGTCCCTTCGGGGTGGGTTCAGGTGGCCAGCGCGGCGACCAGGCTGGCCGCCGCAATGAGGGCAAATATGACGAAGCCGGCGGCCAGGAGGCGCGTCTCGGTGATCATGGGGCGCCGGATATCGCCCATCTGTGCCGGGCGCCAGTGAGCGATGCGGCTGATGGCGCCCTCATGGATGGAGCGCTCGCAGTAGGGGCAGAAGTCGGTTGATGCCAGCAGCGGAAGCCCGCAGCGGTGACAGCCCGGGGCGTCGGCGTGATGGTGTCCCTGGAGGTCCGACTCCGTGCGCACTGGCTGCTCCTTGCATGCCTCCGGCCGGGCGACCGGGGCCGGAATCATACCGCCACCGAGCAATCTCGCAAGGGAGATTTCGTGTGGACCGGCAGGAAACGGCACCACTGCAACGAAGTTATTCGGTTCGGTCGGGACCAATGGGCTCATCGGGCACCATCGGAAAGGCAATATCTGCGGACTGGTGCTCGCCTTGGGCAGCCTCGTGGTCATCCGATCCCCCGTGCTCCATCGCAGCTACTGCGGCGTCAATCGCCGCCAGGCGGTTCTCCACGTCGGCGACTTCCGGGGCGAGTGCGTCGCTTGAAATAGCACCGTCGCGGATGAGGGCGTAGGCCCGCGACCCGAGTGCCTCGAGCGCGCTTCGATGGCGGCGCTCAAGCAGGCGCCGCTCGCCTTCGAGACGTGCCCTCCGCACGGAACCCTTCATGTCGCGGGCGACGCGACCGGCACGGCTGCTCATCGAGTTGATGATCGACACAGGTGCTCCTCAGATGGACACAGGAAAGGCTAGCGCCGCTCCGGCCGCATCGGTGCGAAGGCATGGCGCAATGCGCACGTTGCGCCACCCACGCGTGCGCCTCCCGATCATACGGTCGATGTATGGACAACGCATTGGGGCGGTGGAACCAGCGGGGGCAGGCCACGGTCGAGCATGTGGGGATCACTCTCGTGGTGGCGCTGCTGATGGCGGCGATGGCGCTGTGGGCATCGGGAGTGGCGCGAGTGCCCGATCACCCACCCGCGATCATCGCGCGAGTGACCGCACCGCTGGAAGCGGTTGACGCTCAGGGGCCTCCCGTGGCAGTTGGCCTGTCTGGGCAGTTGGCCACGGATATGGCGGCCAGACAGGGTCAGCCGGGGCTGCTCCACCGGATATGGGATGGCTTCGTGTCGTGGGGTGTGCTCAATGTTGACGGCGAGGCTCAGGCCCTTGGGGGATTCACTGATGAGGTGCGGTCGCAGGCTGAGGGGCTCATCCGCCACCCGCTCGAGACGGCAGCGGGGATATTTGGGCAGGGGCGTATGGGCCCCGCACGGCAGGTGGTGAGCAGCGGCGGTGACATTGCCCGCGACGCGCTGGGTATCGGCGACCGCCCGCTTCGTGAGAGCTTTCTCCAGATCTCCCGCGCTGCCGGGTCGATGGCAGCCGACTGGCTCATTTTGCGGGGCGCGCGGTTTCTGCGCATTCGGGCTTTCGAGGCCGTGAGACGGCGCTGAGGTGGCGCAGATGCACGCGCTCGATGGCACGCGGCGGTCTGGATGCGTGACTACCCGCCCAGCCACGATCACGGTGACCGGTGACGACGATGAGGGAGGTCTGGTGACAGCTCGCATGACGGCTCGATTGCATACCGCGGCGCTGGCCACCTGGTGGCGCCTGCGCGATGAGCGCGGTCAGGGAACGGTGGAGTACGTGGGAATGGTCGTGATGGTGACCCTGCTTGTTGCTGCAGTTGCGGTGGCCGCCAAGGGATGGGCCCCGGATATCGGCGAGGCGCTGAAGAAGGCCCTCACGGGGGCGATCACGCATCTCACTGACGGATTCGGATGACCGCACGGTCCCGGGGGCGCACGGCCGGCCCCCGGGGCCCGGCGATCAGGGAATGATCACCGCGGCGCCCTGCACCTCGCCTGATGCGATTCGCTGCAGGGCCCGGTTGGCATCGGGAAGTGCGTGCTCCTCCACCTGGGTGCGCACCGGGATCTGCGCGGCGATCGCCAGATAGTCGCGGGCATCGGCACGGGTGACGTTGGCGACGCTGCGTATCGATCGCTCCCACCACAGGTCGCCGTAGTTGAACTGTGGGATGCGATCGAGGTGAATGGCGTTGACGGCCACGGTGCCGCCACGGTCGAGCGCCTTGAGCGCAGCGACCACCACGTCACCGGATGGCGCAAAGGTGACGGCGGCATCGAGGGGGAAGGGGGGTGCGTCGTTGTATCCACCCACCCACTCGGCACCCATTTCGAGCGCCCGCGAGCGCTCCTCAGATGAGCGCGTGGCAACGGCGACGCGGCAACCCCAGTGGCGCGCCACTTGAATCGCCTGCAGCGCCGATGCACCAAATCCGTAGAGCCCCACTCGGCACCCGGGGGTGACTCCGGCCACCCGGAGTGCGCGGAATCCGATGACGCCCCCGCACAGCAGCGGGGCCAGATGGCGATCCTCGGGGCCGTCGGGCAGGGGCACCACCACGTCGGCGCGGGCCGTCACCATCTCGGCGAATCCACCGTGCCGGTCCCATCCGGTGAAGGTTGCCTGTTCGCACAGGTTCTCCCGGTCGGCCCGGCAGTGGGCGCAGTCGCCACACGACCCGGCGAGCCATGTGAGGCCGGCGCGGTCGCCCTCGGCCCAACCGGTGACGCCTTCGCCGAGCCCTTCGATACGACCGGCAACCTGATGACCAAGGACAATGGGCATGGTGCGGGCGCGCAAGTCGCCTTCTGCGATCTGCAGGTCGGTGCGGCACGCGGCGCATGCTCCCACCCGGATGAGCACCTCACCGGGACCAGGTGATGGATCGGGAAATGTGGCGAATCGCAGCGGCTTGGTGCCGATGGGTGATATCGCGGTCAGGACCATTGCGAGCATGCCGTCACGGTAGCGGCGCCTGCTGACGCGGGCGTGCGTCATCATGCCGGGGTGGCCGGTCTCACCCCCATCCCTGTCCCCGCATCCCCATTGGCGGGCGGCGATCCCACGCGCCGCTTCGGTATCGGTGCGGACGGCGAGGTGATGTTTGCCGGCCTCACCCGCCCGGAAGCCGAGGCCGTGGCCCAATGGCTCGGGGGGCTTGACGCCTCTGCCCGATCGGGCGCACTCATCCCCATTGAACTCGGCGTGGTGTTGAGCGATGGCGCCGGGCCGCACCTGCTGGATGCCGTCGGGGCGCTACTGCTGGTGGTGGGCGAGCACTCACATGTGCCGGGGGCCTGGGTGGCCATGGGGGTGCCGAGCCCGCTGTGCGGAGTGGGTGCGGTGGAGCGGGACGGCCACGTGTATCGCTGGATCGGGCGGGTGGAGGTAGCCGAGGCGGGCAGGGTGGCCGTTCTTGACGCCCTTGATGCATGCACGGACCGTGATGCCGTGCGTCGGTGGGCCGCACATGGCGGTGGGGCCGTGCCTACGCTCATCGGGTGAGCGAATACATCATCAGGTTCATCGCGGTGAATGTCGACGATCTCGACGATGCCGCGTACGCGAGGCTGGTTGAGGCAGCAAAGACCATGCCGGGGATACGCCTCGTCGGGGAGGTGATGGTTGATGCAGAGGCCCGCCGCATGGATGTGCGGTTCGCCATTCCCGTTGAGCAGGCCATGGCCGAGGCCGCGCGGGATGGCGGACGCCTTGCCAAGGAGATTCTGCTGTCGGCCCGTATTCCCGATGCCCGGCTGGTGGAGATGACGGTGCGCATGGTTGATCCCGAAGCGGATGGCTGGACCGGGACCGACGACGGCGAGGAAAACGAATAAGGACCCCCGGCGCGATCGAAGCCTGCTCGTCGCACCGGGGGTCCTTATTGAGTGACCGGGCTCGCGCATTTCTTGCGCGGGTCATTGCAGACCGGCCTGACACCGAGTGACCCTACTTCTGGACGCGTGCCATGCAGGTGTTGTGCGTCTCCACCGCGGGACCGAAGTCCCACTTGCGGCCGTTCCCCCGAATCAGCGCGTGGGGAGGGCGTAACACCTGCCGGTTCGCGTCCGGCGATCATCTCGGTTGTCAGGGTCCGGTGCTGCACTGGGAAAGGTATGGACGCCCCATCCCTGTTCCATCGGGGCGTTCCCCGATCTTGTTGCGGATTTTCCGCACCCCGTACAGCACACGACCGGGGCACCGGCCGCGCAAGACTGGGGGCGTGAGCGACCGTCCCATCACCGTCATGTGGTTCAGGCGTGACCTGCGCGTGGACGACCACCCGGCGCTCGCCGCCGCTGCTGCGCGAGGTGACGTGGTTGCCCTGTGGGTCGCCGACCCCGACCTCCTTGGTGCTCCACACCACCGCTCCCCCGTGCGGTTGCGCTTCCTGCGGGCGTGTCTCGGGGCGCTTGATGCAGAACTGACTGCCCTCGGCATACCGTTGGTGATACGAAATGGCTCACCCACCGATGTGCTCCCCGCGGTGGCTGCCAAGGCCGGGGCCGATCGTGTGTACGCCACCGGGGACGTCACGCCGTATTCGGCGCGCCGGGACGAGGCCGTGAATGCCGCGCTGGGGCGCGATGGCGTGTCGTTTGCCTGCATCGGGGGCCCGTGGCGTGTGCGGCCCGATGCACTCGTTGGGTCATCCGGCAACGGATATCTGGTGTTCACACCATTCTTCCGCGCGTGGGATGCCATTCCGGTGGATGCGCGCATCGCAACCCCTGATGCGCTCGCCGGACCACGTCTGCCATCTGATGGGCTCGACGTGCTTCCCGCTGGTGCGCCGCCGCTGCCAGCTGGCCCCACGGCCGCTCGGGCCCGGCTCGAGGACTTCATCCGAAGTGGCGCCGTGGATCGCTACGGCGATCTCCGCGACGACATGGCGTCCGATGCCACCTCGCATCTGTCTGCCGACCTTCGCATGGGTGTGCTCTCGCCGGCACAGGTGGGGAGGGCAATCGGCGCGGGCGGTGGCGTGCCCTCATCTCGCCAGGCCTTCTGGCGGCAGTTGGCGTGGCGCGACTTCTACGCCCATCACATGCAGCGTCATCCGGTTGTGGCACGCGCGGCGATGAACGAGAAGTTCCGGGGGATTCGCTGGGACGATGCCCCCGCGGCCCTGGATGCCTGGCGCGAGGGGCGCACCGGGTTTCCCCTCGCGGACGCGGGGATGCGCCAGATGGCGGCGACCGGGTGGATGCACAGCCGGGCGCGCATGGTGTGTGCGAGCGTGCTGGTGAAGGATCTGCTGCTCGACTGGCGCCGCGGCGAGGCCGTGTTCATGCGCGGTCTGGTGGATGGCGACCCGGCAAACAACAATGGCGGGTGGCAGTGGACGGCAGGTACGGGTACCGACGCGGCGCCGTACTTCCGCGTGTTCAACCCCTTTCTGCAGGCAAAACGGTTTGACCCGACCGGCGCGTACGTACGCCGCTGGGTGCCGGAACTGGCCGACGTGCCCGACCGCTACATCCACGAGCCGTGGACCATGCCCGAGGAGGTGCAGGTGGAGGCTGGGTGCCGCATCGGCACGGACTACCCCGAACCCATCGTGGATCACGCGACCCGCAGGGTGGAGGCCATTGAGCGCTACAAGTCCGCCGCTGAGCGGATGGGAGTCGCATGAGTGAAGAGGGAACGAATCGACGGGTGATGATGACGGGTGCCACGGGCTATGTGGGTGGCCGCCTGCTGCACCGCCTGGAGCAGGATGGCCTGGGGATAACCTGCCTGGCACGTCGTCCACAGGTGCTTGCGCCCAGGGTTCATGGGGCAACACGCATCGTGCAGGGTGATCTTGTGACAGGTGTGGGACTCGACGAGGCCATGGCCGGTGCCGACACGGCCTTCTACATGGTGCACTCGATGGGCGCTCAGGGCGACTACCTCGCGGCCGACCGGGCAGCAGCACGCAACTTCGGTGATGCCGCCCGCCGTCAGGGTGTTCGGCGCATCGTGTACCTGGGAGCCCTTGGTTCGGGCACATACATGTCGCCGCATCTCGAGAGCCGTCAGGAGGTCGGGCGCATTCTCAGGGAGTGCGGGGTGCCTACCATCGAGCTGCGTGCGTCGGTCATTATCGGCTCGGGCAGCCTGTCGTTTGAGATGGTGCGCGCACTCGTGGATCGCCTCCCGCTGATGGTGTGGCCCAAGTGGGTGGACACACCCACCCAGCCCATCGGCATCGAGGACATCGTCGAATACCTCGTGCAGGCCCCCGACGTTGACCTGCCCGAGAGCATGGTGGTCGAGATCGGCGGTGCGGATCTCGTCTCCTATGGAGATCTGCTCCGCGCGTATGCGCGGGCCATCGGACTGCGGCGATTCTTCATCCGCGTACCGGTCCTCACTCCGCGGCTGTCAAGCCTCTGGCTCATGCTCGTGACGCCTGTGTACGCAAAGGTGGGCCGTCAGCTTGTGGAGGGGCTCCGCGCGCCGACCGTCGTGAGCGATGACCGCGCGCGTCGGATGTTCGCCATCACGCCGATGGGCATGGTTGAGCAGATAGAGCGTGCGCTCCTCAATGAAGATCAAGAGTTTGCTGAGACCCGCTGGTCGGATGCAATGTCATCGGTGGGGCAGGACGACCTCGCATGGGGTGGCGCACGCAAGGGCTCGCGCATGGTCGACGCGCGATCGCTGTTCGTGCCCGTGCCACCCGACCGCGCATTTGCACCCATCCAGCGCATCGGTGGGGAGCAGGGCTGGTACCACGCCAACTGGATGTGGGACCTGCGGGGATTCCTCGACCTGCCATTCGGCGGCGCCGGCACCCGTCGTGGCCGCCGTGACCCCGAGCACTTGGTGGTGGGCGACACCCTCGACTTCTGGCGGGTGGAGGCCATCGAGCCCGGCCGGCTCCTGCGCCTGCACGCCGAGATGGCACTTCCCGGGCGCGCCTGGCTGCAGTTTGAGGTGCAGGAGGTGCCCAACGGATCGATCATTCATCAGACCGCGCTCTACGACCCGCGTGGCCTATTGGGGCGGGCCTACTGGTACATGGTCTGGCCATTCCACAAGTTTGTATTTGGCGGGATGCTGCGAAACATCGGGCGTGCGGCGAGGAAGAAGCCGGGCCGATGAGGGTGGCGGTGATCGGCGCGGGTATCGCCGGTCTGGTGGCGGCGCGCGATCTGACGGCCGGCGGGCACGAGGTGGTTGTGATCGAGAAGAGCCGTGGACTGGGCGGTCGCATGGCCGCGCGGCGCGTGGAGGGCATGGTGCTGGACCACGGCCTGCCGGTGCTCGAGGTGCCATCCGGTGGTGTGCTCGCAGGCCTGGTGCGCGACCTGGCAACTGATGGGCTGGTGCACCTCGACGGCGATGCGGTTGCGTGGCCGGCGGGCATGACCGTGCTGCCCAAGGCGATGGCTGGTGCAGTTGAGGTGCTGCTGGGCACGCGGGTCTCCGCGCTTCGCGAGAGCGGGCAGGGCATTGAGATTGCGCAGGATCAGGGCAACACGATCAGCATGGTCGATGCGGTCGTCATCACCGCTCCGGCACCTCAGGCGGCTGAGATTCTCGCCACGCTTCCCGATGCCGTGGCGCGAGCCGACGCACTGCGCGCGGTGGAGTACGACCCGGCCGTCATGGTGCTGGCAGGTCTCTCCATCGACGAACCCGGCTGGCTCGCCGCGCGACCCGATTCCGGACCGATCGCATACGTCATCAATGAAGCCGTGAAGGGGCGCACGCCCATCGACGGCGCGCTTCCGGTGGTGATCAGACTGCGCCCCGACGACAGCGCCCGGCTGTTTGACGCCACCGACGACACCGTGCTGGGTGAGGTACTGCCCGCGCTCGCCGGGGTGATGGGGCACGCCGCACCCGCCGCATGGACGCAGGTGAAGCGCTGGCGCTATGCGACTGCGCGCACGCGGATCGACCAGGAAGTGGTCAACCCGGGTGGGTCACGCGTGATCATCGCGGGCGACGCCGTGGCGGCGGGCCCGGGCGTTGAGGACGTCGCACGGACCGGTCAGTGGGCCGCGCGACGTCTTCTCAGCGGGTGATCAGCCCTCGTCGGTGACGTCCGCGCCGGGCTCATCAGCCGGTGCGGTGGGCTCGGCCTCCATGGCCGGCGTGGTGCCGGGCTCGGCCACGGCGGGGTCGTTCGTGACAGGCGGCGCCGGGTAGGAGATCTCCTCCACGCGCTCGACTCCATCCACATCGGCGTCGGCGGAGTACGCCTCACGCAGGGTGCGAAGTTCGTCTGCTGCGCGCGGGTTCCCCAAGGACTGGGCGGCTGACAGCGCCGTCTCGGCCTCTTCGAGCAGGCCCAGCTCCACCAGTACCTTGCCGAACGCGTACTGCACGCCAGCATCGGCGGGCGCTGCGCCGACTGCGGCACGCCCTGCGGCCTCGGCAGCGGGCAGGTCGCCCGAGTCGCTGAGCGCCGTGATGAGACTGATACGCGCATCAGTGCGCTGCGGATCGGCGTCGATCGCGCGACGAAGCAGCGCGATCGCCCGATCGGTCTCGCCGATACCCCGCAGGGATGCCCCGGCGCGGGTGAGCGTGTCGGCTGAATCGTCGAGTTCCACTGCGCGGTCGGCGAACGCGATTGCCACAGCGACGTTGCCGTCAGCCCCTTCAAGACCGCGGAGTGCCTCCTCCACATCGGTCACCTGCGTGGCCTGCAGCACGGCGTGCGCGCTGTCGCCGGCCTCAACCTTCTTGGTCGCGGCCTTGCGCTTGCGGGGTGCGGGCGCCGGCTTGGGCGGATCGATGACGACGGGCACTACACGCTGTGCCTCGCGCTTGGCCAGCTGGTCGCGGGCCGCGTGCAGCTTGCGTACGCGGACGCGTGACTCCACGGCGCGGTCCACGGCTGCGGCCTGGCGGGCGAGGGCCGCGTCGTAGTCGGCGCGGATCTCGGGGTCGGTGATGAGGGCACGCTCGCTCCAGGCGAGCCAGTGCATCTCGGCGTCGCGCACAGCGGCGCGCATGGGTGTCTCTTCGACCCATTCGGTGCGCGTTGCGATGGCCGCGGTGATCGTCGCGTCATCTGCGTCCCTCGGGATGTCGAGCATCTCGTAGAGGTCGCGCTCCATCAATGCGCGAACCAAGGCCGCGCGCTTGGGATCTGTCGTCGCCATGGCCACTCCTCTAGCGCTTCGTCGTGAGGAACACAGTTGTCCCCGGAGATGTCTTCTTGCCGCCGTTGACCGCAATGGCCCTGACGGTGTACTTGGTCCCGGGCTTCAACCCGGTGACCGTCTTTCGCAGCGTCGCGAGAGGCGCGCGCGCGGCAACGGTGCCGAGCGTCACTGTACGGGTTGACCGCTTCGTGGTGATCTTCAGGCTCACGCGCACCGCAACGCCATTCGGGGCGACCAGCGCCCCGAGTCGTGCGCTCGTCTTGGTGACCTTGGCGGGCTTGAGCGTGCGGACATCAGCCCGCGTGTTGTATGAACCCGCCGCCAGCACCGCTGTGGGTGCCGCAATCGCCGCCGCGGCAAGCGTTGCCGCCGCGATCCGAATGGTCGTGCCCCGTACTGTCATGCGCGCTCCCTGTTCGCTCACCTGCCCGCGGCATGGTAGGCGAGCGCGTACCCCCCGGGTCCCGATGACGTCGCGGCTACTCCGCCCGGGGCAGCAGGCGGGCGATCAGCACCAGCCCAATCGCCACGATCACCGCGACTGCAATGCACACGCCGATGAAGGGCATCACCGCGGCCAGAAGGCCACCGATGACTGGTCCAAGGACGAATCCCAGTGCGTACACCATCACCATTGCGCCTGCGCTGATGCCGTAGCTCCCCGCCAGGCCCATCTCATCAATCGCGTGCGTGAAGAGCGGGCCTGCCGGGGCAGCCATCACCGCCGTGCCGAGGAGCAGGACGGCCAGCGTGACGGTCACCCACCACGCCGGGCCGATCGCAATCAGGGGCAGCGTGATGACGGTGACCACGCCTCCGACCAGGATCGGCGTACGCCGCCCGACGATGTCGGACCACTTGCCACCGATCGGGGCACCGAGGAACAGCGCCGCGGTGCCCAGCGACACCACCAGACCGATTGCGGCCGATCCCAGAACCAGTCGCTCGGTGAGGTCCAACGGGAGGATTGACTCAACCATGCCCTCCACGATGGCGAGAAGGATGAGCGCGACCGCCCCTGCGCGTGCGCCGGGCGATCGGCCCAGCGCGCGCAGCGTCTGAAACATTCCCGGCGCCGCGCGGCGCCGAACGAGCGTCTCAGGCACCCGAATGGCCCACATGATCAGCGCCACAGGGAAGATGGCGAAGATCAGGAACGTCTCGGTGAGGCCGACCGATTGGATGAGCACACCCGAGAGGAGCGGCGCCATGAGACCGGCGCCACCACCGGCGGTCTCGGCAAGCCCCAGCCGGAACCCCATCTGGTCGGGTGGGTACACGTCGCTCACGTACGCGAGTGCGCCGGTCCAGGTGATGGCGCTCGCCCCGCCGAGAACTGCGCGGGCGAGGGTGAGGGTGTACGGATCCCGTGCGACAGCAAAGCCCACTCCCGCGAGTGCGAGCAGCGCTGCGCCGGCGATGATTGCGGGCCTGCGGCCGATGCGATCCACCCATTTCGCCGCGAATGGCGCCACGATGAGCTGCGCAATGGGGAACGCGGCGAAGATGAGCGCCACGCCGGTGACGGACAGGCCCAGATCGCGCTGGTACACGGGAAGCGCGGGGACGATCGCGCTGAACATGAGCGTGTCAACGGCGATCGCCACCATGGCGAGCAGGAAGACGCGCGTGCGATCGGGGTGTGTGGAGGTGGCCATGGGCATGAGCATCACGCTAGCGGCCGCGTCGTGCCGCTCCCGGCCGCGAACCGGCTCCGCACCTGTCACCATGGCGGCATGAGTGAAAGTCTCTCCATCACCTCGCCCGACCCGCCGCTTCGCGACCCGGTGGTCATCACCGCGTTTCGTGGGTGGAATGATGCGGCGAGCGCTGCGACAGCCGCCATTGCCACGGTTGGCGAGCAGATGGGTGCCGAGCGCATCGGCACGGTGGATCCAGAGGAGTTCTACGACTTCCAGGTGACCCGGCCGATCATTGACCTCACCACCGAGCCCCACACGCTCACATGGCCCGAGGTGGAGATCAGCGCCGTGCGCATCCCCGGCGGTACGCGCGACCTCATTCTGATTATGGGCGGCGAGCCCTCCATGCGCTGGCCCACGTTCTGCACCATGCTGCTGGATGCCGTGCAGGCACTCGGATGCCGCAGGTTCGTCACTCTGGGTGCCCTGCTGGCCGACGTGCCGCACACCCGCGATGTGACCCTTACGGTGATGAGCACCGAGGAGTCGCTGGTGAGCGGACTCGACATGCGCCCGCCCGGCTATCGCGGCCCCACGGGAATCGTGGGCGTGCTGCACCTCATGGCCGCCCAGCGCGGGCTTGAGGCCGTGTCGCTGTGGGCCCCGGCATCGCACTACGCCGCCGGCGTCGTCAACCACAAAGCCGAGCTCGCCCTGCTCGACGGCATCATGCGCGTCACCGGCGCGACCGTCGACACCGAGGCCGTCCGGCATGCCGCCGCTGAGTTCGAGGAGCAGGTAGATCAGGTGGTGGCCAGCGACCCGCGCCTGCAGCAGTTGGTGGAGCAGCTGGAGCAGGCGGCCGACGAGGACCGCATGGATGCCAGCGACCTTCCCTCGGGCGATGAACTGGTGGCCGAACTCGAGCGGTTCCTGCGCGAGCGTGGCGACACGCCACCGCCCGCCAGCCTCTAACCCGGGCACGCACCCCGCCGCCTAGAAGGCACCCCGGCTTACGCAGGCGTTGTACAGCGAGCAGCGCTCGCAGTGCGGTGTTCGTGCCGGGCAGGTGTCGCGCCCATGCATGATGAGCCGAAGTCCGGTGTCGGCCCACATGGCACGTGGCCACAACATCTTGAGGTCGGCCTCCACCTTCACCGGGTCGTCATTCGTGGTGAGCCCCAGCCGCTTACCCAGGCGCAGCACATGGGTATCCACCGCAATCGCCGGCGTTTCGAACCACTGGCCCAGCATCACGCTGGCGGTCTTGCGGCCCACGCCGGGCACGGTCACAAGCTCCGCCATGGTGCCCGGCACTTCGCCCCCGAAGCGTTCTTCGAGGGCCGCCGCCATACCGATGAGCGATTTCGCCTTGGCCCGGAAGAAACCGGTGGAGTGGATGATCTCCTCGACGGCCTCCGGGTCGGCCACCGCCAGATCGGCGGGGGAGGGGTACCGCGCGAAGAGGGCCGGGGTCACCAGATTCACCCGTACGTCGGTGCACTGGGCCGAGAGGATCACCGCCGCAAGCAGCTCGTACGCATTTCGGTGGTCGAGCGGGATCGGCACATACGGTCGCTCCTCGGCCAGGATCTCGGCCACCACCCTGCCGCGGCCCTTGGGCGTACGTGGCTGGCGATCCCGCAGGGGCGTGTCGCCGCTCAGTGCCATGACTTGAGCAGGATGATGATGACGCCGATCAGTGCGCTTGCGCCGACTGCGACCAGCACCTGGGGCCAGTCGCCACCCCGCTGGCGCGCGGTGATGCCACCCCACGTCCCCAGCGACACCACGGCCACAAGCAGTGTCCCCAGGACCGCGTTTTCGCTGCTCAGCACTCCGAGGCCTCCGAGGATGAGCGGGATGGAGAGCGGCACGGCGACCTCGAGCACGGCCCAGTGCTCGCTGGCTGCCCGGGTAACCCGCACCCGAAATGGGTCAGTTGAGCTGTCGCCCAGCACCTCGGCGTAGATCTCGGCAAACCACAGCACCAAGACCGTCACCACCAGAGTGGACAGGAATCGCCAACACCCCCACTCGCTCAGGGCGGCGGCTTCGGCCGCCACGACGGCGGTGGCAACGATCGTTCCGTACACGGCACGTGAGGTGTGCGCCAGGAATCCGCGGTATGGGCGTGGGGTGTCGGGGGTGGTCACATTCACAAGGGTACGACGCCCGCGCCATCGGATGTCGGGCTAGGGTGCCAATGGCATGGATCTGATCGCCGCCCGAAACCTCCAGGCCCTGTCGCTGGGCTTCCACATCATTCTGGTGTGCTTCGGCGTGGCGTTCCCGGTGTTCGTGCTCACCATGGAGGGGTTGTACCTCCGCACGCGCGACGATCTGTACCGCCGCATCGCCCGGCGATGGAGCAAGGCCATGGCCATCCTCTTCGCTGTGGGAGTGGTGAGCGGCACAGTGCTGTCGTTCGAACTCGGAATCCTGTGGCCGGAGTTCATGGCCAGGTACGGCGATGTGTTCGGGTTCGCGTTCGCGCTCGAGGGCACGTCGTTCTTCGTGGAGGCCATCTTCGTGGCCATCTACATCTACGGGTGGGACCGCCTGTCGGAGCGCACGCACTTTCTCTCGGGGCTGCCCATCCCCATCGCGGGGTTCTTCGGTTCGCTGTTCGTCATCTCAGTGAATGGGTGGATGAACAACCCCGTGGGTTTCGACCAGGTGAATGGCGTGGTGAGCAACATCAACCCCATCGTCGCGCTCTTCAACGGGTTCTTCTGGCATGAACTGGTGCACATGCTGCTGGCCGCATTCATCGTCGCCGGCTTCATGACCGCATCCGTGTACGCCGTTGCCATGCTGCGTGGGCGCCGCGACCGCTTTGTTCGGGTGGCCATGATCGTGCCGCTCACCATCGCCGCTCTCGCCGCCCCGGCCCAGCTGATCGTGGGCGACTGGGCTGCGCGCACGGTCACCAACGATCAGCCGATCAAGCTCGCGGCGATTGAGGGCCTGGGCCATACCCAGAGCAACGCGCCCTGGCACCTGTTCGGCTGGTACTCGGCATCCGATGGCGAGGTGCATGGGGGCATTGCCATCCCCGACATGCTCTCGATCCTCGCCTACCACGACCCCAACGCCACGGTGCAGGGGCTCGACTCGGTGCCCGTCGCCGACCAGCCAGGTGCCATCAATACCGTTCGCATCGCCTTTCAGGTGATGATCATCCTCGGGTCCGGGCTGGCCATGCTCGCCGTGCTGCACCTGTGGGTGTGGTGGCGCAGGCGGCGCATCATCAAGGGCAAGTGGTTCCTCTTTGCGGTGGGCGCGGCGGGTCCGGCGGCCATCCTGACGCTTGAGAGCGGATGGATCACCACCGAGGTCGGTCGCCAGCCGTGGATCGTTTACAACTATTTGCGCACCACCGATGCGGTGACCAATGCCACGGGGATCCCCATCGCGTTGATCGCGCTCGGCGTGGTGTATCTGGGCCTGCTGTTCGGTGCCATCTGGGCGCTTCGCCGCTTGGCGCACTCGCCCGAGGAGCCTGAGCGGCCGCCGGTCGCGCCTGGAGCCGCCTCATGAACCTTGCGCTCGCCGTGTTTGCGGCAATCCTGCTGGTGGCCGGCCTTACGATCTACGCCGTGCTGGGCGGCGCCGACTTCGGCACCGGTGCATGGGATCTGACGGCCGGCCGCGGCACGCGCGCTGAGCGCATGCGCGCACTGCTGCACTCGTCGATGGGTCCGGTGTGGGAGGCCAACCATGTGTGGCTCATCTTCACGTTGGTGGTGTTCTGGACGTCATTTCCCACGGCCTTCGCGTCGGTGATGTCCACCATGTACATCCCGTTCTTCCTTGCCGTGGTGGGCATCATCCTGCGCGGATCGAGCTACGCCTTCCGCCCGCTGGCCCGCGGCACGTGGTTTGAGTGGCCGAGTGCCGTGGCATTTGGCATCGCATCAATCCTCACCCCGTTCTTTCTGGGCACCATCGTGGGTGGCATCGCAGGCGGTCACGTACCGCTGGGTAACGCCGCCGGTAATTCGGTGGATGCCTGGTGGAATGGCACCGGCATCATGGTGGGCCTGATGGCCGTGGTCACCGGCGCCTACCTGGCAGCCATCTTCACGATGGCCGATGCCAGTCGGCGCGGCGAGCATGACCTGGCAGAGGCCTTCCGTCGTCGTGCGCTGGTGTCAGGTGTGCTGGCAGGCGTGGTGGCCATCGCCACTCTTCCTGTCCTCCACGCCGATGCGCCACGCCTGTTTGACCGTCTGCTCCAGGGCCCCGGCCTCGTGGGAGTCATCGCGTCATTTCTGCTCGGCGGGGTGACCCTGTGGCTGGTGTGGAACCTGCGCGGCGCGCTCGCGCGCTGGTCGGGTGCCGGTGCCGTGGGCGCCATCGCCGTGGGCTGGGCGCTCGCGCAGGCCCCCTACCTGCTGCCCACCACCGTCACTGTGGAGGATGCGGCCGCGCCGTCGGCAACGCTCTGGGCACTGGTGGTGGCGGCCGTCATCTTTGTGGCCCTG
>Ga0194048_10000166_pt1 | contig 29883 bp, 28 predicted proteins | sample JunL225m_MetaG_FD_161685 | JGI IMG/M metagenome (GOLD analysis project Ga0194048, IMG submission 161685) | Anoxic zone freshwater microbial communities from boreal shield lake in IISD Experimental Lakes Area, Ontario, Canada - Jun2016-L222-5m | ecosystem: Environmental > Aquatic > Freshwater >...
GTGTACGGGTTTGGCCTTTGGTTTTCTTTTACAAAAAGGTCGCGTCTTACGTTACGACAAACAGGTCAACGCCATGTTGTTCAAGGACATGACCATTTTTAAATTCATGCTTTCGGCCATCATTGTTGGCATGTTCGGCATTTTGGCGCTTAGTGATTTAAAACTGATTCAACTCAGCCATAAGGCCATGAACATGGGCGGCATTCTTGTAGGCGGTGCTTTATTTGGCGCCGGCTGGGCCGTGATGGGCTTTTGCCCTGGCACCTCAGTGGGTGCGGTGGGTGAAGGTCGTTGGCACGCACTGTTTGGGGTAGTGGGCATGGTGGTCGGTGCGGGCATTTATGCCGAGCTTTACCCGACCTTTAAAAATACAGTGCTGTCATGGGGTGACGTTGGCAAGATTGGTTTGCCTGAGGCATTGGGCATCAATCACTGGATTGTTGTCCTCACCTTCACTGCAATCGCCTTGCTGCTCTTTCGCTGGTTCGAAAAGAAAGGTCTTTGACTTCCTCCCCGCCCTAAAGGGCGAAACTTTTTGCGCAGTCCGGTAAAATTAGGCTCGACGTCACCACGGGCCTAAACCATGTTTTTGAGTCTCACGCGCTGGATCGATCGCAACATTCTTGAGCTTGGCCGCGAAATGCGGCTGTCGTACCTACCCCCTTTGATGGTGTATGTCGCCGCAGGCGTTTCGAGCCTCACGGGCATCGTCGGCACCTTTTTTGTCAAAGACTATCTCAATCTTTCTGCGGCCTTTTTAGCGACCTTAAGTTTTTGGGTGGTGATCCCTTGGTCACTCAAAATGGGGCTAGGGCACGTTGTCGATTTATTATGGCGCTTCAAAAGCGGGTTACTTTTTGTGGGCGCTTCTCTGATCGCGGCAAGCTTGCTCATCATGGTGGGTTTGGTGTCTCACCGCGACGCGATGGCTGGCGTATTTTCTGTTGAAGTCTGGTACGTCTTGAGCGCCTTGCTCGCCCCCATCGGCTACGTACTGCAAGATGCCGTCGCCGACGCCATGACTGTCGAAGCAGTACCTCACGTTGACGAACACGGTCAGGCCATCGAAGCTGAACGCCTCAAGCTCATGCACACCACCATGCAAACGTTGGGGCGTGTGGCTATTATTGGCGGCTCAGTACTTGTTGCGCTGCTCAATATCTATGCCTTTGCAGGCGTACAGCACTTGTCAGAGGCCGAAAAACTCACGCGCTATGCACAGGTTTACACCTTAGCACTTGGCATCCCGCTGATCTCGGTCGCGGGCGTTGCGGTAGCGGCTTGGCTCCACACTCGCGATAAGCGACGTCTGATTGAGCAGGGTTTCACCAAAGAGCAAGCACGCGCCGCACTGACCTCACATATCGATCTCGTCACACCCAATTGGACCATTCTGTTAGGAAGTCTGGCCTTTGTGGCATTCACGCTGACCATGGGTTTGAGTCAAGTTCAGTATGGCCAAGAAATTATTTTTGTCGGGTCGATGATCATCATCATTTTCTTGATGAGTCGACTCACCCGTGATCTTGAGCCGCAGATGCGTTCAACCCTCGTGGGTACCGCTCTGGTAATTTTTTTCTTCAGAGCGATTCCAACACCGGGGCCCGGTGTGTCCTGGTGGCTGATCGATGAGCTTAAGTTTGATCAACATTTTTTTTCGATACTCTCACTGATTGGTAGCGTGCTGTCTTTACTTGGCATGTTTATTTTTCGCCGCTTCATGGCCGAGAAATCGATTGTTTATATCATTGGCACGCTCACCATTTTTGGTACGTTGCTGGCCTTACCGACCCTAGGGATGGTGCATGGCCTGCACCACTGGACAGCAGCAATGACAGGTGGCATCGTTGATGCACACGTCATCGCGCTGATCGATACTGCGCTTGAGTCGCCACTGGGGCAAGTTGCAATGATCCCGATGCTTGCTTGGATCGCGCGCTCGGCACCCGACAATTTGAAGGCCACCTACTTTGCAGTGATGGCTTCGTTCACCAATCTCGCGCTATCGCTCAGTCAACTTGGCACCAAATATCTCAACCAAATCTTTGAAATTACGCGCGCAACCAAAACGGCAACGGCCCAAAGTGCGGCAAACTATACCGAACTCGGACCGCTGTTACTCACCACGATTTGTCTTGGCTTTGCGATACCGTTTATCGCGATTGCCATTGTCAAACTCACACGATTTAAAAGCAACTAGGCCTTCAACCCAGACTATCGGCCCAGATATTGCGCGCCCAGCCCCAGGCGTACACGCCTTCAAGATCGGTTGGCCCAGCAGAAATGCCACCTGAACCTGCCACTGTTTTAAAGGTCTTTTCAGTCGCATCATACTGATGCACACTCGCCACATGAATCACTTGGTTCTCGTTCACAAAGCTGTAGCAGGTATTGGTGAGCACAGGCGCTGGATTAATCTCCCAACCGTTTAGTTGTGCAATGATCGCAGCAGCCGCAACTTTAGCGTGCTGGTTAGCCATGTGACCTGATTTTGGCATCAAGGGTGCAACTTGAATCGAATCACCCAATACGTGCACATCTTTCGCTGCTGTAGATTCAAACGTTTTGAAGTCAACTTGCACCCAACGCTTGTTTGCGTTGGCAATACCGCCTTGCACTGCTAAATCACCTGCGCGCATCGCGGGCAAAATATTCAAGACATCCGCCTTCAAATCGTCTTGCACATCAAACTTAAGCGTCTTAGTTTTTGCGTCAACAGCAGTCACATTGAACTGAGGACGATATTCAAGGATGCCCGCATACTGCTCGGCCCAAACTTTTTTGAACAGGCCGGGCTTTGAGGTGACATCAGGGTTCGCATCCAGAATAATGACCTTGGACTTGGGCTTATTCTTTTTAAAATAGTTGGCAACCTGGCAGGCGCGCTCGTAAGGCCCAGGTGGGCACCGATACGGCGCAAGCGGGATACTCAGCGCATAGACACCACCATCCTGCATCGCTGCAAGCTGTTTATGCAAGGCAATCGTCTCGTCGCCTGCTTTCCAGGCTTGCAAGGTAAGGCCCGCTTGATTGGCTTGCGCCAGGCCTTCGATGCTGTCAAACATCAGGCTAATACCTGGTGACACCACAAGCTTATCGTAGGGTAATGTTTGACCCGACGCGAGTTGAACGGTTTTCTTTTCAGCGTTAAACGAGGCGACGCTATCTTTCACAACTTTAACGCCATGCTTTTTTTGTAAAGCGTCGTAAGACACGGTGACGTCAGCCAAGGTCTTTGAGCCACCAATCACCAGATTGGACATCGGGCACGAAATGAATTGTGCATTGGGCTCGATCAAGGTGACATTTGCGGTATTGTTCGAAAGCAGTCTTAAGTATTTAGCTGCAGTCGCACCACCGTAGCCGCCACCCACCACGACAATTTGAGCCTTGTTGAGATTAGCGCGCGCAAGCCCTGGCATACCAAGCGCAGCACCGAACAACGCAGAACTTTGTCCTAGAAATAAACGACGATTCATATTGTGCCCCTTTTATTTTTTTCCAAGCACAGACGCAATCGTCTGCAACTGTTCTTCGGTATAGCCCTTTGCTAACTGAGGCATGATCGTGCCGGTCAGTGCACCGCTTTTATAGTCTGTCAGTTTTTTCAAAAGTTCGGCTGAGCTCAGATGATTGATTAAGGGCATGCCCGCCCCCACCACACCTTGACCATCCGTGCCATGACAATTGGCGCAGGTCGCTGCCAAACCCCGCTGATACAGTTTTAAAGCATCTTGATTTTGAGCTTGTGCCGCACCTGTCATCAAAAAACTTAACGCGAGTACCGCTGTTGCGTGGGGCAATCGATCAAATAAAAATTGGGACACGGTGGTGTTCTTCATGTTGTCTTTACTCTTTTAAATATTTAATGAACAGCTTGAGCAAGCAAGCTGACGACGAGATCTTGAATTATGACTGACAGCCTTTGTAGAACAGAAATTATTTTACAGAGGGTTTACCCTTCGGGACGCAAACAGACATCAACGCATTTGCTATATACATCGAAGCATTTGCTATATCGCGTCGTGGTTTCTACAAACCTTGGCTTTTAAACCAGGCCAACGCTTTTTGCCAACCGTCTTTTGCAGGCCCCTCTTGATAGGTCTGTCGATAGTCAGCATGAAACGCGTGAGGCGCTTCGGGATAGATTTCAAACGTTGACGTCTTTGCCGCGGCACTGGCATTTGGGCCAGTCAAAGCGAGTTTCATCTTTTCGACATCTGTGAGTGGGATGCCTGTGTCTTGCCCACCGTATAGCCCCAAGACAGGCGCACGCGTTTGCGGCGCGAGTTCAAGCGGATGCTCTGGAAAATTATCGCTTTTTTCACCGGCTAAGCGGCCGTACCAGGCGACACCAGCGCGCACAGAGGAAAGCTTCTGACAGGCCAACCAGGTGATGCGTCCACCCCAGCAAAAACCAGTGATGCCCACACGACTGAGGTCGCCATTGTTGGCACCGGCCCACTTTAACGCCGCTTCGAGGTCACCCAACACCTGTTGATCAGGGGTCTTGGCCACGATCTTAGACATGATCTCGGCAACCGTACCCAACTCAGTGGGCTCACCCGCACGCGTAAAAAACTCGGGTGCAATCGCCAAATAGCCTACCTTAGCTAGGCGGCGGGTCACATCGGCGATGTACTCGTGCACACCAAAAATCTCACTCACGACAATGACAATGGGTAGTTTGGCCTGCGCCTGCGCAGGCCGAGAGGTGTAGGCCGCAATATTAGTACCGCTTGAATCAATTGTGACTTCTTCACTTTGAATGCCAGCAAAGTCTGTTTTGATTGCCTGAGACAAAACCGGCAGGGCTGCGCTGGCAAAACCAGTCCCCAAACTGCCGAGTGTGGCCGCTTTCATAAAGTGGCGGCGCGAGGTTGAGCGCGAAATAAGCAATGCGACTGCGTCCTTGGCGAGATCTGAGTTCATACGGTGCTCCTGACTGACTGAAACGTTGAGAGGATATTCGGATATTCGGATATTCGGATATTCGAGCCCGTCGCGATGACAAGGGTATTTACCAATAGCACTAGATGGTCTTTTAAAATTACTTTTTGGTATTAGCTTATAACCAATAGATGATCTTTTTTATCCACATCTCTTTTTACCTCAAGTCCACGCGCCAGGAAACCAGACTGTGAGCAAGAAATTTTCAGGCTTGACCTTTGGTCGTCTGCGCAACGCGCCAGAGCATTTTTTGGATGGCGATCTGTTGGCCCACGTCAGCCAGAACGGGCTCGATGCACAGCGACGCAACTTCATCCGCTCAAGCTTTTTGGGGGCGCTTGCCACGGCCACGGGCGCAAGTGCCTTGGCGCAAAACACCGCAGCAGTCGGTGACCCCGCCATTCTTAACAAACAAATTTGGGCCACAACGCTGGGCAAGCCCGTTGCAGCAAATCCTTACGGAATTCCGTCAAAGTACGAGGCAGGTTTAGTGAGACGAGAATCACCGGGCCTGACACGGGTGTCGGCAGCGTCGGTATCGTTTACCCCGCTGCAGGGTTTGTTTGGGATGATCACGCCAAGTGGCTTGCACTTCGAGCGCCATCACCAGGGATGGTACGAAATTGATCCGGCTCTGCACAGACTGATGATCAATGGCTTAGTCAAACGCGAAATGATCTTCACCATGGAAGATCTCATGCGCTTACCAAGCGTCTCGCGCATTCACTTTATTGAGTGCGGCGCGAACACTGGGCTTGAATGGGGCAACGTTGCGGTGCCGACCGTGCAATATACCCACGGCATGATTTCGTGCAGCGAGTTTACCGGCGTACCGCTGTCAACACTGCTCGATCTATGTGGTGTCGATCTTAAGAAAGGTAAGTATATTCTTGCTGAAGGCGCAGACGGCTCGGGCATGACGCGCACCATCCCGATCGAAGCAGCCATGGACGACGTGTTGGTCGTGTGGGGGATGAACGGCGAAATGTTGCGACCTGAAAATGGCTACCCTCTCAGACTGCTTGTCCCCGGTGCGCAAGGTGTGAGCTCAGTCAAATGGCTGCGTCGTATTGAAGTGGGCGATCAACCCTATGCCAGCAAAGATGAGGCCGTGCACTACATTGACCTGATGCCAAACGGCCTGCATCGTCAGTACACCTCGATCCAAGAATGTAAATCTGTGATCACGACCCCCTCGGGCGGGCAACAGCTCTTGACCAAAGGGTTTTACAACGTTAGTGGGATCGCCTGGTCTGGGCGAGGCACGATCAAGCGCGTGGATGTTTCGATGGACGGCGGCAAGAACTGGCGAGAAGCGCGCCTCGAGGGCCCAATCCTGACCAAAGCCATCACACGCTTCAATATCAATTGGGACTGGGACGGCTCACCCGCAATTTTGCAATCACGTGCGATCGACTCAACGGGCTACGTGCAGCCGCCAATCAATATGTTGCGCGAGGTGCGTGGTACGCGGTCGATCTATCACAACAACGCGATTCAATCCTGGAAACTCGACGCAAACGGTGAGGTCAGCAATGTTCAAGTTGGCTAAAACGTTTGCTGCAACCGGCACGAGGGCTTATCTCAAACCCGTGAAGCTGGTTGCACTCGTGTTGTTCAGTACGGCTGCGATCCTTTTCATGGTCAAAGAAGGCACTGCGCAAAACACGACGTCAAACCAGTTCAACGGCCTTGGCCGCACAGCCACCCCGGCAGAAGTCAAGGCCTGGGATATCGATGTGCGCCCTGACCTTAAGGGCTTACCCGTCGGTTCAGGAAAAGTGCAGGACGGCCAACCGATTTGGGAGAACAAGTGTGCCAGTTGTCATGGCACGTTTGGTGAATCAAACGAGGTCTTTACGCCTTTGGTAGGCGGCACCACTGCAGAAGACATCAAGCGCGGACGGGTGGCCTCACTGACTGACCCCAAGCAACCTCAGCGCAGCACCTTGATGAAAGTTGCCACGATTTCGAGCTTGTATGACTATATTTATCGGGCGATGCCTTGGAATGCGCCTCGTTCACTGACAGCCGACGATACCTATGCCGTCTTAGCCTATATGCTTAATCTGGCAGAAATTTTGCCTGATGACTTTGAACTCAGTAACAAGAACATGGCCGAGGTGCAACAGTTGATGCCAAACCGCAATGGCATGACGCGCGAACACGGTATGTGGCAGATTGGCGATGCGCCCGACGTTAAGGCGGTTGCCTGTATGAGCAATTGCGTTGAGGTGGTCAAAATCACCTCAAGTCTGCCGGATTACGCGCGCAATGCGCACGAGAATCTGGCTGAACAAAATCGCGCCTATGGGCCGTTTCGCGGAGCCGACACGACTCGGCCCCCTGTCGCTAAATTGCCAGGCTCGGAGCTAGGCCGTCTAGCCTCAGCCGGTTCGACCCCTACAAGCTCGGCCGCGATGGCCTCTGCCACGACGCTACCCTCTGGCACCCCCGCCACGCTGATGCCACCAGCCGATTTATTTAAGAAGCAAAACTGCTTTGCCTGCCATGCCGCGAGCAGCAAGCTCGTGGGGCCCTCGCTCGTTGAGATCGCCGCAAAGTACAAGAGTCAGACCGATAGCGAAGCAAAACTCACTGAAAAGGTCTTAAAAGGCGGAGCAGGCGTTTGGGGAGCGATCCCCATGCCGGCGCAGAACCAGTTATCGGTGGCCGATGCGCAAGCGCTAGTGAAGTGGATACTGACAACGCATTAAAGGCCTTCTAACGCCCCGATCGTAGAACCGGCGTAACATTTAACTATTCGGTAATATGCACGGCTACGAGTCAATATCGGGCACGCGCTTAACCTTCAACACCAGCACACACTATTTTTTGAAATTGACAGGAGCAACAATGAATAACCAACGCAGAAACGTCCTACGCCTGACTTCGGTCATTGCCCTGATGGTAAGCACGGGCCTAATCAGCAGCGCACAAGCCGCTGAATGGAACAAAGCTGCCTTTGAAGGCAAGAACCTCGACGACGTCCTCAAAGCGATCGGTGGCACAAAAGCTGAGGCATCCGCTGACATCATCATGCGCGCACCCGACATCGCCGAAAACGGTGCCGTCGTACCCGTTGGTGTTGAAACAAAACTCAAAGCCAGTCAAATCGTAATTTTGGTTGAAAAAAATCCTAGCAGTCTTGCCGCTCAGTTTATGTTGCCTGAAGGTGCTGAAGCCTTTGTCACCACGCGCGTCAAAATGGGGCAAAGTTCAAACGTACACGCTCTAGTGAAAGCAGATGGCAAGTGGTACATCGCCACTAAAGAAATTAAAGTCACACTCGGTGGTTGCGGCGGCTAAGGCCTCGCTAGATTTCACACAATCTAACGCACGCAACACGCTTAACAATCGAATTTAAGACATTTCAAAAGGAATCATCATGGCAGATCCAATGCGCATTCGCGCTGCTGAAAAAGACGGCATCGTTGATGTCAAAGTGTTAATGAAACACGACATGGAATCCGGGCAGCGCAAAGATGCGGCCGGCGTCGTCATCCCAGCCTGGTTTATTCAAACCGTCGTTGCACAAGTAAAAGGCAAAACCGTCTTTTCAGCAGAATTTGGCCCTGCAGTTTCAAAAGACCCTTTCCTGAATTTCAAAATCAAAGGCGCTGCAAAGGGCGACGAAATCGTCGTCGATTGGGTAGATAACAAAGGCGACAAACGTAGCGACAAGGCCAAAATCACCTAAAGCATGCTCGTCGTAGTCACTGACGTCCGTTTGATTTTTATGTTGTCTCGCTTCAGGATCTGCTCATGCAAACAAAATATGCACCATTCATCTTTGCAAGCTTACTAAGCCTCGGTTCAGCCTCTGTATTTTCGCAAAGTGCAACGGACGAAATCGCCAAGTATCGCGAAATGATTGCCGACGGCAATCCTTCAGAGCTTTACGAAATGGCGGGCGAAGAGCTCTGGAAACAACAAGCAGGCCCTAAAAAAGCGACGTTAGAAAAATGCGATCTGGGATTGGGGCCAGGCGTGGTCGATGGTGCGGCAGCGCAATTACCGCGTTACTTCAAAGATACCGATCGCGTGCAAGACCTTGAGTCGCGCTTAATGACTTGCATGCAAACGCTACAGGGAATCGAACAAACTGAGATCATTAACGGCGCGTTTGGAAAAGGTGCCCGTAAAAACGTTGAAGCCATCGTCGCGTATGTCGTCACGCACTCGAAAGACATGAAGATTAACGTGCCGGCCACGCATCCAAAAGAAAAAGAAATGGTCGCGCTAGGTCAAAAAATGTTTTTCTATCAAGGTGGTCCAATGGATTTCTCGTGTGCCTCGTGTCATTCAAGTAGCGGTCAACGGATCCGCCTGCAAGACTTGCCTGATTTGACGACACAAGCTGGCTCTGCTTTAGGCTGGGGCTCCTGGCCCGCCTATCGCGTCTCGAGTGGCGAATTCTGGACGATGCAACGCCGCCTGAACGATTGCTTTAGGCAGCAACGGATGCCCTTCCCGATTTACGGCTCTGACGTCACGATTGCCCTGTCGATCTTCATGGCAAATAAAGGTGATGGCGGCACGGTTCAAACACCCGGCCTCAAGCGCTAAGCCAACTCAGGAAACTATTATGAACACTACATACCTCCGTTACTGCACAAGCGCCGTATTGCTCGCAAGCCTTGCACTGAGCGTTCAGGCTCAAACCGTTGATGCAAAGTTTGATGCCATGCTCAAAGACGGCTTTCGGGCTGAAGGCATTGCCGGGCTTGATCGACTGAAGCAAGATCAAATTCAGGCAATTTGTTCAGATACTGAATTACGTCAAACGCCAGCCGCTCAAAAAATCCTGATCGAGCAACAAACAAAGGCCATGGCTGATATCAAACCGCCCTCTGACGGAAAATATCTAGGTAGCTGGAAAGCCGGCGAGGCGATCGCACAAAGCGGTCGAGGTGCCACGTGGTCAGATACCACCAAAGCCCCAAACGGTGGTGGCTGTTACAACTGTCATCAAATCAGTAAACAAGAAATCTCTTATGGCAATATTGGGCCTTCACTGGCCGGCTATGGCAAAGCGCGGGGTACAAGCGAAGCAATTTTGACTTATACATGGAATCGCATCAACAACTCTAAAGCGTATAACGCTTGCAGCAATATGCCACGCATGGCGCACTTTAATCTACTGACCGAGCAACAGATTAAGGATGTGATGGCACTGTTGCTTGATCCAGAATCCCCTGTGAACAAATAGTTTTGATATTCCTTTTAGACAAAAAGATGGCAGCGCAATGAATCGTCGAGAATTTATGCAGGTGCTTGCCGTTGCTGCGGCAGGCGGTTTCGCACTGCAAGCGAAGGCCTCGGCCGCACAAGCGGCTGCCGATGCCTTTTATGACCTGCCTAAATTCGGTAATGTGCATCTACTGCACTTCACCGATTGCCATGCTCAACTCAAGCCTATTTATTTTCGCGAACCCAGTGTCAATCTTGGCTTTGGCGCTCAGTTTGGTAAAGCACCGCATTTGGTGGGCGAGCATTTTCTCAAAGCCTTTGGACTTGCAGCAGGCAGTCGTGACGCGTACGCGTTTACCTCTCTTAATTTTGAAACTGCGGCAAAAAACTATGGCAAAGTGGGCGGTTTTGCGCACTTAGCAACACTGGTCAAACGCCTGAAAGCCTCGCGGCCTGGCGCTTTACTGCTGGATGGTGGAGACACCTGGCAGGGCTCTGGCACCGCGCTCTGGACCAACGGTCAAGACATGGTAGACGCTTGCCTTGCGATGGGCGTTGACATCATGACGGCGCACTGGGAAATGACGCTTGGCGAAAAACGCGTACAAGAAATTGTTGAAAAAGATTTTAATAATAAAGTTGCATTTTTAGCGCAGAACATCAAGACTACCGATTTTGGCGATCCTGTATTTGAGGCCTACACCCTCAGAGAAATGAACGGCGTCTCAGTCGCGATCATCGGCCAAGCGTTTCCATACACGCCTATTGCCAACCCTCGCTACATGGTCGAAAGCTGGACCTTCGGCATCGAAGAAGAAAACATGCAGAAGGTTGTTGACGAAGTACGCGGCAAAGGGGCAAAAGTCGTTGTGCTGCTCTCGCATAATGGTATGGATGTTGATCTGAAGATGGCCAGTCGCGTACAGGGTATCGACGTTATTTTGGGCGGGCACACACACGACGGCATCCCCGCACCCATTAAAGTTAGTAACAAAGGTGGTGTCACGTTAGTGACCAACGCCGGCTCAAACGGAAAATTTTTAGGTGTACTCGACTTTGACGTGCGCGGCGGAAAAGTCTCAGATGTACGCTACAAGTTAATGCCCGTCTTTTCAGATTTGCTGCCTGCTGATCCCGCGATGTTGGCCTTGATTGATAAACTGCGTAGCCCCTTCGAAGCCAAGTTAGCGCAACCGCTTGCAGTCACCGAAGGCCTGCTTTACCGACGCGGCAACTTTAACGGTAGCTTTGATCAACTGATTCTTGATGGTTTGATGAAAGTAAAAGATGCACCTATTGCTTTCTCGCCAGGCTTTCGCTGGGGCACTTCACTGCTGCCCGGTCAAACCATCACGATGGAACACCTGCTTGATCAAACTGCGATCACCTACCCGTACACCACAACAACCTCCATGAAAGGTGAGATGCTCAAGACGATTCTTGAAGACGTCGCGGATAATTTGTTCAACCCCGATCCGTACTATCAGCAAGGGGGCGACATGGTGCGCGTTGGTGGCTTACAGTACACGATCGATCCAACAGCTGCCGCTGGAAAACGTATTTCAGAAATGCGTTTGGGTGGCAAACTCATCGAGGCAGACGGCACCTATAAGGTTGCAGGTTGGGCCCCAGTCTCAGAAGAAGCCAAGCAAGCCGGCGGCGAACCGATATGGGACTTGATGACAACTTACTTAAAAGATATCAAAACAGTCAAAGCCAGCCCTTTAAACGTGCCAAGCATCAAAGGCGCCCTCAACAATCCTGGCATCGCCTAAATAGAGACTGATCATGATCATACGGCTCAAACATGCTGTACTCACATTGGCCCTCGCCCTAGCGGCCTTAGGTGCCGACCTAGCCCTGGCACAAACCAGTGTCGTTTATCACCTCGACAATGCTGCGATGCAGGGCTTAAAAGGGTTGCGCAATATTCGCAATCATTTGGATGTAGCGCCTAAGACAAAAATCATCGTGGTCACCCATGCCGAAGGAGTTGACCTGCTAATAGAAGGCGCTAAAGATGAAAAAAATGCCGTTGAGTATGCGCCCCTGATCGCCGCGTTGAAGTCACGCGGTGTACGCTTTGAGGTCTGCGAAATCACACTCAAGAATCGTAAGCTGAACAAAGACCAATTTATTTTGGATGCTGACTTCACACCTTCGGGGGTCGTGCGCATCGCTGATCTGCAGTTTCAAGACAAATACGCATACATCAAGCCTTAGTGCAAAAACTTATTGGCCGTATTTTTTTAACTCAAAAAGATCAGCATCGACCATCAACCCAAACTCCTTCTGAACGACTCTGCCCTGAGGGTTCACAACATACAACTCGGGGATTCCTCTTCGCTTACCAAGCTGGGCAGACCAAGCTGGCGTCATCATGGCAGTCAAAAATCCCCAAGAATGTTGTTCTGCATATTTTTTTGCGTTCCCTTCTTCGCGATCAACTGACAAGGCCAACACGACCGCCTTGTCCGACGAAAGTTGCGGCGCTAGTTTTTGTAGATTGAGATTCTGCTTGTGACAGTAGGGACACCAAGAGGCCCAAACCTGAATGATTAAATATTTTCCGGTTAATTGCTCGGTTGTGATCGCTTGACCGCTCAGGGAGGTCAAGCTTGAAATCGTCACTGTCTGACCCACCTCAAGCGCACGCGCAAACTGGATGCCTGCTAACCAGAGCAGACTTAAGCTGAGACAAAAAAATCGAAGAAAGCGCGTATTCAAATTAAAAATTTACGTTCGTACGGCCTTTGAGCTTAAGAATCTCACGCGCGTCAGCGGGTGTGGCCACTTCAAGAGACAAACCTTCGATGATCTTGCGCATACGAGTCACTTGATCTGCGTTCGACTTGGCTAATGCGCCCGGGCCATCCCAAAGTGAATCCTCAAGACCCACCCGAACATGACCACCCATTGTGGCTGACTGTGTTGCTATCGGTGTTTGATTGCGACCCGCACCCAACACTGACCATTGATAATCATCCCCAAACAAACGATCGGCAGTACGTTTCATGTGCAGCACGTCTTCAGGGTGAGGGCCAATACCACCTAAGATACCAAAGACAGACTGAATGAGGAACGGGGCTTTAATCAAGCCACGATCAATAAAATGCGCCGCCGTATAAAGGTGACCAATGTCGTAACACTCGATCTCGAAGCGCGTATTGTTTTCACTGCACGAAGACAAGATGTGCGCAATATCTTTAAATGTATTTTTAAAGACACGATCATCGCTACCGGCCAGGTATTTGGGTTCCCAGTCATGCTTAAAGGTTTTAAAACGCTTCAACATATCGTACAAACCAAAGTTCATTGAACCCATATTCAATGAAGCGACCTCTGGTTTGAAATAATGCGCGGGGCGCAGACGATCTTCAATCGTCATGGTCGGCGCACCACCCGTCGTCAAATTGATCACGACATCGCTTTTCTCTTTTATCTGCGGCAAAAACTTCTTGAACAGTTCTGGATCTTGCGAAGGGCTGCCATCTTTAGGATCGCGCGCATGTAAATGCACGATTGCCGCACCAGCTTCTGCGGCGCCAATCGCAGCATCGGCGATCTCTTGTGCCGTAACTGGAATATAAGGCGACATACTCGGGGTATGAATGGCACCGGTCACCGCACAGGTAATAATGACTTTTCTAGGCACGACAGTCTCCGAAGACTAAATAAAAGAATGAATGAATGGAGGAATAAATAAATTATTGCACAAGCGTTTCGACATTACCGTCAACAGACAAGCTCTGCCCAGAGATCTTGGCACCCGCCTTTGAACAAATAAAAACGATTTGCGCTGCGATATCGTGCGCCGTGACCGTCGTGCGCATCGACACTCGCTCAAGCGCTCGCGTACGCATTTGCTCTAGTGTAATCCCATACGATTTTGCCTTCGCACTTAGCACCCGGTCTTGACGCGGCCCCTCGACGATCCCTGGCAAGATCGCATTGACACGTATGCCTTGCGGGCCCAACTCCATCGCCCAGGTTTCTGTTAACCCGATCACCCCATACTTTGAGGCTGAGTACGGGGTGCGCAACGGAAAACCCAAGCGCCCAGCCGCCGACGAGATGTTCACAATGCTACCCCCCCGGGACTTCATCAGAGGCACCGCACTACGTGCACATAAAAACGTACCCGTTAAATTGACATCAATGGTTTGCTGCCATTCATTTAACACCGTGTCTTCAAGCGCCGCTGTGGGGCCGGCGATACCCGCATTATTCACCAAAATATCAAGGCCATTCCAGCGCTTTTTTATACCTGCGAACATTTCTAAAACCTGAGTTTCATTTGAAATATCCGTCAACGTCGCTGTCACCTGCGGAAACGCCCGCTGCACATCCTTTAGTGCTGCCGCATCGATGTCACACACATGTACTTCAGCACCTTGCGCAAGCAACGCCTCTGTAATGGCACGTCCGATGCCTTGCGCACCTGCTGTGACAAGTGCGCGCTGCCCATCTAAGCGAAATGAAATTGCCTCTGCCATCACGACCTCAAAAAATTACATCCAGAGAATTTTCTTACGATAATCGAGATCTTCTAAAAGCGCACTTGCGGGGCCCTCGTGAAACACTTGACCTCGCTCAAGTGCGAAGACGCGATCCGATAACGCCAGCACCAAATCCAGATTATGCTCGACAATCAAAATAGAGACTTCGCTGCGCAGCTTATCGAACACGGTGAAGAGCTCGTTAATCACCGACGGCGCCAAGCCCTCGAAGGGCTCATCCAACAACAGTAGTTTGATGTTGCCTGACAAGGCGCGCGCGACCGCGACCATCTGTTGCTCACCACCCGAGAGATAATCAGCAGCCACGTCCATCCGATCCCTCAGACGCGGAAAATATTCAAAGATTTTTTCTTCGGTCCAGTACGTGCCGCCGATCGCAGGATTGACGCGATTCATACGACCTAAGGCGAAGTTATCTCGGACTGACATGCCGGCAAACAAGCCGCGACCCTGCGGCACATAACCGATACCGATTCGCGCAATGTCTGGCGCTGCCATACCCGAAATCTTTTGCCCATCGAAGGTGATCTCCCCGCCCACCGGTTCAACCAGACCCGTCAAGGTTTTAAGAAGCGTTGATTTTCCGGCACCATTGCGCCCCAGTAGCGCAACGATTTCTCCTTTGTGCACATTCAAAGAAGCCTCATTCAAGATATGGCTCTTACCGTAATAACTATTCACCTGATTAAACGAAAGCAATAGATCATCCGCTTGAGTCGATGCCGCAGTTCGCGCTTGAATGGCAGGGGTTCCTTTACCCGTATAGACTTCTTGCACGCGAACGTCACTGCGTACCTCGGCAGGCGTGCCCGACATCAATACGTTACCGTCGTTCATCACCGTCACGTTTTGAGAAAAACCTAAGACGCGATCAAGATCATGTTCAACAATCAGCACCGGAATGTGATGTTGTATTGTCTGAATTAAATTTGAAATACGCTCACGCTCGGCAGCCGCCAACCCGGCAAGTGGTTCATCCAGCAGCAATACCTTAGGATGGCAACCTAACGCAATGCCCATATCCACCAAGCGCTGACCGCCGTACGACATACTGGCCGCCTCGCTCTGCTCAATTCCCTCTAAGCCAAGGTACTTCACAAGCTCAGCCGTTTGTGCATGCACCACTTGATAAGAGTCGATGTCTCGCCAGATATTAAAATGACCCTGATGACGCGCCTGAACTGACAGCCTCAGATTTTCGTAAATACTCAGCCCTTTAAACAAGTTGGTAATCTGAAAAGACCGCGCCAAACCTAACTGGCTAATTTTGTCAGAAGACAAGCCGGTCAGAGACTTTTCATAAAGTGTGACCTTGCCTTGATCCGGTACAAACATCCCCGAAATCAAATTAAAGGTCGTCGTCTTGCCCGACCCATTCGGGCCGATCAACGCGTGGATCCCTGAGCGTAGTGTCACGCTGCAATCACGAACCGCTTTGACTCCGCCAAAGCTTTTTGCAATGCCTGAGACCTCAAGCGCGACGGCATCGCTTTTGTGCGGCTGTAAAAATGAAGGAAATGCCAGACCCTGATAAATTTTACGTGCGCTCATCGCCGCATCGGTTTCTTTTTCAGGCTTGAATCGTTTTTTAATTTGTGCCCAGACACCCACAAGCCCTTTGGGCGAAAAGAGAATGAACCCAACAAAAAGTATGCCGAAGTAAAGCAACCAGTTCGGCGTCCAAATCGAGAGGTATTCGCGAAATAAAATATAAAAGAATGCACCAACCACGGGCCCCAGCAAACTATGCATGCCCCCGATCACAACCATGGCCAAAAGTTCACCTGAAAACGTCACCGACGTCGGGTCAGCCGACGCAAAGCGGTAATGAAATGCCAAGAGGCTGCCGGCAAGTGAGGTCACCGTACCCGAAATCACAAAGGCAAGTAACTTATAACGCTGTGTGTCATAGCCTTGAAATTGTGCCCGTTGCTCGTTTTCTCGAATCGCGGCAAGAACATGCCCAAAGGGTGAACGCGAGACTCGCCAAATTAGATATAAAACAAGCCAACCGATGACGCTGACTGCAATCAGATAGGGCACGGGCTGATCAAGCTGTAAAAATCCCATCTCTGGCCGCACAACATTGCCCAACCCGTTTTCACCACCGGTCAAGGCGGTCCAGCGAAAAGCAATCGCAAAGGTCAATGCAGAAAATGCCAAAGTCAACAACGAAAAATAAACGCCCCGCCGTCGCAAAATTAGGGCACCGACAAGCGTTGCAAGCAGTGCGCAAAACACAATGGTGAACAAAATCGGCAACACCATCTGCCCTTCGAACCAATGCTTTTGTGACAAGGCCGCTGCGTAGGCACCAATGCCAAAAAACGCGCCATGTCCAAAGGAGGTCAAGCCCGTGTGCCCAACCAAGAGATTCAACCCCAACGCTGCCATGGCATAGATCACAACATCCGTCGCAGTACCAGGGGTCAAACCCAAAGACCGCATGATGAAAGGTGAGATCAATAAACCCAAAAGTGCTAAACCCAAGGGCAAATATTTGTGTGTGTTTACGTTTGTCATGCTGGCTTCTTATTCAAATCGCTCAATACGCTCACCTAGCAAACCGCGCGGGCGCAGCAGCAGAACTAGAATCATCAGCACATACATGGATGCTTCAGACGCTGGCGGGTAAAAGAACGTCGTGATGCCGCGCACAACGCCCACCAACACCGCCGCCAACACGACTCCCCAAAAACTGCCCATGCCTCCAATGACCACCACGACAAAGGCGGCGGTCATGATTTCAGCCCCCATTGCGGGGTGCACACCCGCCAAGGGCGCGAGCAATACACCCGCTAACGCGGCAAGGCTCACCCCGAGCACAACCGCACCCGTCATGTAGTGATTCAAACGGATACCCAAGACCGCCACCATATCGGGGCGCTGCGTTCCTGCGCGGACCACACGACCAAAAGCTGTCTTGTTGAGTAGCCACCAGATACCCGTCATGGCGCCAATCACCACCAACAACATCACCAGTCGATAACGTGAGTAAATAAAATCGCCTAAAACGATCTGACCTTTAAACGCAGACGGAATCGAATAGGCCAAAGGACTCGAACCCCAAATCATTCGAATCACTTGCTCAGCAATCATTGCCAGACCAAAGGTGAGCAACAAGCCTAGAATCGGATCACTTTGATAAAACCGACGTAACAGCAGACGCTCGAACGCGATGCCAAGCAAACCCACGAGCACTGGCGACAGCACCAAGGCTCCGCCAAAACCAACATACTGCGTCAACACAACCGCACCGTAGGCACCCAGCGCATAAAACGCACCGTGCGCTAAGTTGACGATTCCACCCAAGCTGAAAATCAACGAAAGCCCAAGCGCGATCAGCAGGTAATAGCCGCCGATCATGAGACCATTTAATACTTGCTCGAAAAAAAAGATGAGTTGCATCGACTTTCAAACCATAAAAATAAAACGACTCCCGTAACCTTTTCAGATTACGGGAGCGAATCAGCCTAATAAAAGCTTGGACGCAGTTGGAATCCGATCAAGACAGATTGCAGGGATTCTCTTCGCGCGTAGGTGCAATGATTTCGAGAGACTCATCTGCGTTAGGCACTGTGGCGCCTAATTGTAAGAAATCCCACTTGTCACGCGCCGCACCTTTTTTCTTAGGTGTCAGTGTGTACATCTGTTGCATCAGTTGGTGATCCCAGGCACGGAAATAACCCGTACGACTCTTCAGAATATCGAATTGCGCACCTTTTTCAAAATGCTCAATCACTTTCATCGAGTCGGTCGATTTCAGATCATTCATGGCTTGAGCCATAATTTTCATCACGGTGTAATCGCCCCAAGCTTGATTCTCAGGTGGTTTGCCTTGGCGCTTGATGAATTCAGCGACAAACGCTTTTGAGGTGGGCGAGTCAACATCATGATGCCAAGGCACAGGCCAAGTACCCAAGAAGTTATCTGCACCAGCACCCCAAGCCAAGGCGGTATCAAAACCAAAACCCGCAATCGGGAACGGCAGCCCATACTCAGAATATTGCTTCATGAAACTCGTAATTTGCGTACCGGCCAAGTTAGAGATCACGATATCGGGTTTGGCCTGGCGAATCTTCAGCATATAAGCCGAGTAGTCGGTCGCGTCGGTTGGGACTTTATCTTCACCGGCGATCTTGCCGCCTTGCGCTGCCAAAAAGCGGCTTGCGACGCGCGTCAGGTCATGTCCAAACGCATAGTCAGCTGTCAAGAAATACCACGATTTTCCTTTGACCATCCCTTGTTGCAACAACGCACGACCCAGTGTGTTCACATACATCGAGTTCGCGCACTCAACGTGAAACATAAACTTGTTGCAACTTTTGCCACGAAGTTCGTCAGAGTTACCACCGGTATTAATAAAAATCTTTTTGTTGCGCAAAGCAACCTGGCTAATCGCCAAGCCTGAGGCCGAATTGATTTCACCCAACAAGCACATCACACCATCACGTTCAAACATGCGCTGTGCTTTGCTCGCAGCAGTTGCCGGATTGACCGAATCTTCGGTGACGAGCTCAACCTGGCGACCTGTAATGCCACCGGCCTTATTGATTTCGTCGACGGCCTGCTTGATCCCCATGGTGCCGTACTCACCCAAAGGGCCTAAAAACCCTGTCAGCGGTGTCAAATGACCAATGCGAATTTTGTCAGACTGCGCCTTGACGATCGCAGGCAAGCCCAACAGAGCCATCGCGCTGGCGGCCGAACCGGCTTGCAATAGCTGGCGACGTGATTTCGATGCTTCTTTCATTGCTGCTCCTCAGTTTTTTATCGGAATCCTACTGAACCACTTGCACGCATGTGCTGTCTTTGAGACTCTACTCAAAATGCCCCTGCTTGCCCTGATTGACTATAGAAGTCAGCCACACTTTCGTCAATGCTCGTGGCATAGCACTTACCCTAGGAAGCCAGTCCCTTTGGCAGCCTCTTAATCGACACGAGCCCCAGCGCGCTTCACGATGTCCGCCCATTTCTCAACCTCTTTTGACAAGTAGGGGTCAATTTCATCTACCCGCATGGGCTTAGACTCAAAACCGCGGCTCTGCATTGCTTGGATGACTTCAGGATCGCTCAGGACAGTCCTAGTGATCTCCCTTAAGCGAACTTTGAGTTCAGGCGAAATTCCGGCTGGCGCACACAAAACCCACCACGCCGCCAGATCAAAATCACTAATCCCTTGCTGATCAACAGGGATCACATCTGGCGCCGCGCTTGAACGCATTGAACTCGACACCGCAATGGGACGGATGCGACCGCCTTGAATCAACGCCATCACGGCCGCCGGGTGATAGAACATGAAATCAACCTCGCCCGCAGCCAAATCCGTTAGTGCACGCGTTGCATCTTTATAAGGAGCGTGAAGCATGTCAACCCCCGTGCGAACTTTAATCAACTCTCCGGCCAATTGACCGGTCGTACCATTGCCCGCGGAAGCAAAAGTCAGCTTGCCTGGCTTATCTTTGGCCATTTGAACCAAATCCCCCACGTTTTTAATCTTCGAGTTCGCGGGGACCACGAGCAAGTTGGGTGTAATACCCATAACGCCAAGCGAATAAAAATCACTGAGCGCGAAAGGCAACTTTGAGAATAAAGCCTGGTTGATCGCGTTGGTCGTAATTGAACCCATCCCAAGCGTGTATCCATCGGGCGCCGCCTTAGCAAGATAGCTCATACCAATATTGCCACTCGCCCCGGCTTTATTGTCGACAATCACCTGGACGTTTATCGCCTTGCTCATCCCTTGTGCAAAAAGCCTAGCAACGACATCGCTGGTCGTACCCGCCGCAAAAGGCGAAATGATCGTCACGGTCTTATTGGGCCATGGCGCAGCTGTCGTATTTGACTGTGCACTGGCAACCGTCACCACTGACACCACCATCAGCAATAAACCACCACTCAACATACGGTTTAGAATTTTCTTCATTGATGTCTCTTTATTTTTTATCGGTCAACGTAAACTTTAAGTCAAATCCCAGAAATTTTGCATATTTTCAAATTGCTCTAAAGCATCGATGCGTGCGATCAACTTTTGAGCCTGCTGCAAAGGCAACGCGTACGGCCCACTCGTCAAACAATCCAGCGCCTTTTGACGCACTTGCTCGTCTGACAGCGGTTTGCTCGGGGTGCCCGGGATTTCATTAATCGTACAGCTGAAGGTGTCTGCTGTCTTCGTCTTAATGCTCACGGTTGCCGGGGTAAATTTTCCTGTTTCAGTGGAATCGATTTCGATTTTTATTTTTTTAATACATTCCATGATGGCAGGATCCAGTACGGCCTCTTCATCAATATCTTGCAGTCGAAAACGACCTCTTAATAATATGCTCGCCACTGAATACTGCACGCTAAATTGGGCAGAAACCTGGGGGCTATCTCCGTAAGCAAACGCGGCCCCGACTAAACGATTCATATAGGGCGTGATGCGCACCTTACATTCTACGACTTGATCCGCTGAAAGTTGATGCTGCTCAACCAGCTGTTCAGTCGCGACAATCGCTGCATGGTTACAGAAACAACTCGGATAGTTTTTTAAGGTTAAGGTCTGTAGCAGATAATTTTTTCCGAGGCCACCCAGTGTACGTTCGCGATCAAGCGGCTCGTATAGGTTATCGAAGCCTCGCTCTCCCTCAAACATCTGCTTCGGCGACGTGATGCCGCACTGCGCTAAAAAGGCTGCTTCAACGCCATCGCGTGCGGCAAAGGCCGATTGCAATCGCTTTACCAAAGCTCCTTCTACCAGCGACTGTTGGGTTCCGGCTGCCCGGCTTAACGCAATGCCCATCGCAGTATGAATGCCCGTCGCATTTAACCCGAGCATTCGTGCAGAGATTGCCGCAGAGGCAAACACCCCTAGGGTTGACGTCATGAACCAGCCTGGATTGTGAGTAATCCCCATACAAAGACGCACGTGCATTTCTGCACCTGCAATGTAGGCGGTCAAAAAGTCTTTGCCATTCATGGGTTGTCGATCAGCTAGCGCCATCAGCGCTGGGATAATGACGATATCCGGATGTGACGTTGCCTGATCGTGGACGCTATCGAAATCAAGCGCTGCTGCGTAAATGCCGTTGATAAACGCCGCCGACGTTGCCGGAAGATACTCGTTGGTTAACCAGACTCTGCTCTCTGGCTTGCCACCCTGTGCAGCGACCCAGGCATGCACTGGCTCAGTACCCGTTGCTCGCGAACCCGCCCAGGCAACCGCTAGTGCATCTAATAGAAATCGCTTGGCATATTGAATGATTTCAGCGTTCAAATCTGCATACTGCAGCGTACTCACCCATTGCGCCAATTGAACACTCACTGACGATTCTGATGTTTTCATCGGGCTGCCTTATTGAAAGAAAATAAGCTAATCATTCGACTTAGACATCTCAACTTGGCCGACGACGATATAAGATCGTCGCGATCATTTCTTGAACCGTTGTTTCATGCTGATTCACAATATTGCGTTTAAAGGTAATGGTTCCACGATCGGGTTTACTCGACTCTTTTTTTTCAATCACGGTTGATCTCATCCGAATGGTATCTCCGTGTTTGACTGGTGCAAGCATGCGCCATTTATCGATCTGCACTAAGGCCAGCAGCGTGCCATCATTGATGCCGCTTGCATATTGCAGCCCTCCCGCCACGCCATAAATCATCGGGCCATGCGCAATCGGCTCACCGAATTGCGTCGTTTTGCAGTACTCATAATTGGTATGCACCTCATTAAAATCGCCCGACAAACAAGCAAAATTAACAATGTCCGTACTGGTAATCGTGCGCGCGGGCGTCACGAACTCAAAACCCACTTCAAAATCTTCAAAATAACGGCCCCGAACGGGAGGTGTAGCGATTCCCATGTTGATCTCCTGATGATTACTGTTTATCTTTAGTCAGTATGAGCGTGCAATGCGATGAAAGCACACCCCCTTCGTTGTGTACCAAGGCTGTCTCAGCGCCCTCAACCTGCCGCGCACCCAGTCCGCCGCGTAGTTGACGAACAGCCTCAACGATTCCAAATAAGCCGCCGGCCGCCCCTGCATGTGCATGCGATAGCATTCCGCCATGGGTATTGACTGGCAAACGACCCCCAATCCGGGCGTAGCCATCTTGATAGAAACTACCGCCCTCGCCTTGCTTACAGAAACCGAGTTCTTCAAGCTCGATAATCGGTACGATCGAAAAGCAGTCGTATAACTCGGCGACGTCAATATCTGCAGGGCCGAAACCCGCCATTTTGTACGCGATTTTTCCGGACTCGTGGGCACCAAACTCAGTCAGGCTTGGGGCACACATCAAATGCTCGTGCGTATGATATTCGCCGATCCCCGCCAGATAGACGGGTTTACAAGGTAAGTCCTTTGCAATGTCAGCCGAAGTCACAATGAAGGCGCCCCCTGCATCTGACAGCAAACAGCAGTCTAGTATCTTGAGCGGATCTGCAATCGGTTTTGACTGCATCACATCTTGAATTGTCAGAGGCTTTTTCATATGTGCGTTCGGATGCAGGAGCGCGTGCGCACGGGTGGTCACTGACACCGCGGCCATCTGTTCTTCCGTCGTCCCGAATAGCTCCATATGCCGGCGCGCAATCATTGCATAAAAAGCCGGAATCGACGGGCCATAGGGTTTTTCAAAATAAGGATGACCAACCGCCATCAGCGCAGCAACGGCCTGATCGCGGCTTTGGCCTGTCGCGCGATTTTCTCCAGCGCAAATCAAGACGGTCTTGCAATGCCCTGCCGCAATCGCTTCTGCCGCATGTTTAAGCATGACCGCCGGAGAGGCCCCGCCCACAACCATCGAGGCGGTATAGCGCGGTTTGATGCCCAGGTACTCACAAATGACGCTACCAAGCATAAAGTAAGGCTCGGTAAATGAGTAGGCAGTCAGCACCCCATCAATATCAGAAAGCTTTAAGCCTGAGTCATCTAAGGCACGCCGGGCGGCCTGAGCGTTCAGTCCTAAACCGCTCATAGTCGGCACTTTGCCAATATCTGATTCACCCACACCAACGATGGCAACTTTATTACGAATCGAGTTCATCGTCTGCGCCATTTAGTTTGCACCCTTTTGCGCAAGATACCTGACAAACTGTGGCACTTTGGCATCCGGCCCACGCGCTTCAAAACAAACTTTGACTTGATCACCAATACGCGTCTCAAGTGCGTCTGGCCCCAAAATATTCGTCATCATACGCGGCCCTTCCTTAAGTTCGATCAGGGCAACGACATACGGCACTAAGTGATCAAATTCTTTCATCGGCGCACGTCTGACCACGGTAAAACTATGGACGACGCCAAGTCCACTGGCTTGAATCCATTCAAGTTCAGTCGACCAACACGCAGGACAAAGATAGCGTGGCATAAAGTGCAGTTCTTTGCAGGCTTTACAGTGCCTGATCATCAGACGCTCTTGATTCGCGCTATCCCAATACACTTGCGAATCAGGATTTGCGACGGGAATCGGTAATTCAGAATTCATTATTTTTTCTCTTTAATCGCTTCAAAATTTTTTGTCTTTCGCGTTCAAAAAATCCGCTTCTCGACGTTGGAGTGCCGCCTCAAGACCTTCGTGAAACTCTGGATTTGACATGGCAAGCGCCTGACCAAATCCTTCGAAAGCAAACATATCAGCGAGCGATGTTTCAAACGAACGTGCCATTAAGGTTTTAGCAAGCCCCATGACCTGTGCGGGGCCTTCGGCCAGGCGTTGCGCCTGCGCGAGTCCAGCATCATAAAGCTCAGCATCGGGCACCACTTTAAATACTAAGCCTAACTGCGCAGCTTGCTCGGCCGTAAACGTGCCGCCACTAAACAGAAAATTCTTTGCCTGAGCCATGCCAATTAATCTTGGCAAGTGATACATCATTCCAATATCGGGCATGACACCGAGCTTAAAGAAGCCCGACATAAATTTTGCGCTTTCGCTTGCGATCACAAGATCTCCGGTTAAGGCCAAGCCCATTCCGCCGCCAACCGCATGGCCGTTGACGCCAATGACGACGGGCTTATCGAGCCCGATTAACGGAAACAACCATGTTTTCAGTGCGCGGAAGCGACGATGTACCGTCCAAGGGTCGCAACTGGTTGAAAGCGCTTTCAGATCACCGCCCGAACAAAAGGTCGGGCCCTCAGCCGTCAGAAACACACTTCTTACTTCAGTGTCATTATCGGCGAGTGCAACGGCCTCGCCCAATTGTTTTCGAAACTCAGGTGTCAAGGAGTTTCGATTTTCTGGGCTATTTAGGCAGATCACTAGTACTGCGCCAACTTTTGATGTTTTCACTAATTGCTTGGTCAATTTTTTCTCCGCAATCCCTTGGATTAAAAGCTTACGCGCGATCCATTACCGCTTTGTCATGCCCGCTTAGGCAGACACATATTTCAACCACCGACCGCCATCGACGACCATGTTTTCACCGGTCACATAGGTGGCTAAGTCAGACGCAAGATAAGCCGCTGCATTCGCGATTTCGCTCTTTCGACCAAAACGACCTAAGGCGGTCTTTTTGCGTTCGAGTTCTTCTCGCCCCGTTTCTTGATAGAGGCGCTGCACACCTAGTGTGTCCGCAATGGGTCCAGGTGAAATCGTATTCACCCGGATATTGTCGCCACCCCACTCAACTGCAAGCGTACGAGACAGTGAAATGATGCCCGCTTTCGCAGCGGCGGCATGTGCAGCCGCTGGCCAGCCACTCAGGCCCAGCATAGTCACAATGCTGATAATGCAGCCCCCGTGAGCTGAATTTTTTAAATGCTTGTAACCGGCGCGACAGCCATAGAACGTGCCGTTTAAGTCGATATCAACGACCGTTCGCCAGCCATTGGGCGATAGTTCAGCCGTGGGGCAACTAAAATTACCCGCTGCGTTATTGACCAGGATATCTAGACTACCGAGTTGCTCAACTGTCTTCTCAATGGTCGCTTCAACTTCGTCATAGTTTCGAACGTCGGTTTTAAACGTGAGGGCTTTCAAGCCCTCGGCCGCCATTTCAGCCACCGCACCATCGAGCCGTTCTTGACTTCTGCTCGCCAGTACAACCTGCGCACCTAGCCGTGCGTATGTCTTAGAAATTTCAAAACCGATACCACCCGCTCCGCCGGTAATCAATGCCACACGGCCCTTCAAAAGATCTGGTGAAAACATAATTCAATATCCTTTCTATTTTTATCGCACTTAACAATCAATCTACCTTCGCGCCAGATTCTTTAACTAATTTGGCCCACTTAGGAATATCTTTCTTGATGACCTCAGTGACCTCTTCGGGCGTGCTTCCGACTGGGATGCCACCCATGGCTTCAATTTTTAGTTTGAAGTCAGGGGTATGAATGATTTTTACAATCACTGAATTCAGCTTCGTCACAATAGGTTTGGGCGTGCCAGCCGGCAACATGATGCCGTACCAGGCAGCAAGATCGTAATCAGCCAAACCGGCCTCAGCCATCGAAGGCACGTTCGGCAAAGCCGGCACACGATCCAGCGAGGTCACAGCTAACGCTTTTATTTTTCCAGAATCTGTGTAACGCATGCCTGCCAGTACGCTTGCAAAAACGATCGGGACTTGCCCACTCAGAACATCGACCATCGAAGCGCCATCGCCCTTGTAGGGAATGTGCTCCATTTTGACCCCCGTCATCATTTTAAAAAGCTCACCCGAAAAATGAGAACTGGTTCCGTTTCCACCAGAACCAAAACTGTATTTGTCTGGATTCGCCTTCAAGAAAGCAATCAGTTCAATCACGTTATTCGCAGGAATACTTGGATGCACCGCTAACATATTTGGCAAAACCGTAAAGATTGTGACCGGGGCAAAATCTTTGAGTGGGTGATAAGGCAAATTACCAAACAAGGTCAAGTTTCCCGCCAACGGGCCGTTGGTCGAAATTAAAAAGGTGTAGCCATCAGGGGCAGCCTTGGCAACCATATCCGTCCCAATGTTCCCACCGGCGCCCGGTTTATTCTCAACCGTGACCCGCTGTCCGAGTTGATCGGACATTCGTTCGGCCAGTGCGCGCCCTAACGTGTCGGTCGGACCACCTGCACCAAAAGGCACGATCATTCTGATTGGTCGCGTCGGATACGCATCTTCTGCCCAAGCGTTCGACAAAATGAACCAATTGGCCAAGATCAGCGAGGCTGCGATGAGTTTTCTTGTATTCATGTGATGAAGATCCTTGTCTCTATTTTTCGCTGTCAAGATTCTAGTGATCCGATGGGCGTACTGACCCTAGGCAGCGCCCTTCACCTTAAAACTCGGTCTAGCATCCGTCAAGCCAAAAGAATGTTGCTGCTCACACCCGCACTGAAACTTCTCGAGGGCAACCTCTGTGTAGCGTTTAGATCTAATTTTGTGCGCTGCAGCGAGGTCGTTTTTACCCAATACTATTGTTATAGGCTCGACCTATACTAGGCAGACAAGCTCGCTTCGCTCAATACTAGGAAATAACAGATGGCCTTCACCTTTCTAAAGCTCTTCGCGGTCGTAGCGGTCATGGCCTCTACAACAGAAGTTGGCGCACAAACGAAAGAGACTTTTCCGGACAGGCCAATTACCGTCGTCGTGGCTTATCCAGCAGGGCAAGCGGTTGACTCTCTGGCGCGTCTGATTGGAGAAGGTCTCACGAAATATTTAGGGCAACCAATCATTATTGATAACAAAGCGGGTGCGGGCGGCACGATTGGAAGTAAGTATCTGATTCGCATGCCACCTGATGGCTACACCCTGGGTATGAATGCAAGCGGGCCTCTAGGAATTGCTCCCCATCTTTTCAAAGAAGCAAATTACGATCCACGTAAAGACTTCACGCCAATCATGGCCGTCGCCGCGGTCGCACAAACGCTCGTCGTATCCTCAAAATCAAATATCCGATCGGTAGCCGACCTGATTGCCGCAGCCAATGCGAAACCAAACAGCCTAAATTTCGGCTCGCCTGGCAACGGATCTACCAGCCATTTGACTCAAGAAATGTTCAAACAAGTCGCTGGCATAAAAATGCAGCATGTACCCTACAAGGGCGGGTCCGCCGCCTTGACTGACTTACTAGGGGGCCAAATCGAGGTGCTCTTTGAAGCAGCTCCGTTGGTCATACCGTTTATCAATCGAGGCGAATTGCGCGCGCTCGCGGTGAGTACTGCGAATCCGATCGACACGCTACCGTCTGTGCCGACCATTGCCTCGCAAGGGTTGTCGGGCTTTGAGGCTGTTGGCTGGATGGGTGTTGTGGGCCCTGCCAACATGGATCCTGTGCGGGTTGAAATTTTATCAAAAGCACTTAAACAAACTGTGTCTGACCCAGCTATTCGCGCCAAACTTGATTCGACCGGAATGTTAACGATTGGCGGGTCTCCACAAGAATTTTCAGAGTTCATCAAGACAGAATATACAAAGTGGGGGGATGTCATTCAAAAGGCCGGCGTCAAACTTGAACAATAGCTTCCTGAATTTGACAGCTGAGCGAAGTATCGTGAAAAATGATTTACAAATAAATTGAAGCTGCTTTAACTTAAGCAATAACAAAAATATAAGTTCGGAGACAAAGATGGCCCTAGATATTCACCTGAATGGCACCCCACTCGGTCACGAGATTCGCGGCGTCGATCTAAATAACTTAGACGAACAAACGTTTAAAGAAATTGACGATGCTTATAAAACCTATGGTGTCGTAGTCATCCGAGATCAACAACTGACCCCAGAGCAACAACTCAAGTTTAGTCGTCGCTTTGGATCCCTAGATCGCTTCGTGTTCGATCGTTTCAACATGAAAGAAAATCCAGAGATTTTCATCGTGTCGAACCTGCTCGACGAGGGAAAGCCTGTTGGCATGGAAGATGCAGGGCGTTACTGGCATAGCGATATGTGGTACGTCGCAACACCCCCACGTGGTTCATTCTTATATGCGGTCGAAGTACCGCATGACGGCACGCGTCCACTTGGAGATACATACTTCGCTAGCACGCGCCATGCCTACGAAACGTTATCCGAGCCGCTCAAAGAACAAGTGAATCAGCTCAGTGCCGTCTTTAGCTCAAGAAAATATGGCGAGTATGTGGGGCATACACCCGAAAAAGCAAAAGATAATATCTACCTCAAGGAAGTTGTTGCTGCGCGTGAAAAAATTAAGAACAACGAGATTACGCACCCTTTGGTTAGAACACATCCCATCACTGGTAAAAAAAGTTTACATGTCGTTCAGGGTGTCATTAGTCAAGTCCTCGGTTTGTCAGCACAAGCCTCTGAAGAATTAATTGAAACTCTCGTCAACCATGTCATTCGACCAGAAGTTGTGTACCGACATGTTTGGCGCGTTGGAGATATCGTTCTATGGGATAACTATGCTGCCTTGCACCGCGCGACAGGTGATTTCAAACTACCGCAGCGGCGGCACATGCATCGTACGACGCTCAGCGCACCCAAAATTAACTAAAACGAATGCGGAGTCATCACGAATGAACATTTTTGCCAGTCGGGCATTGAAACTATTTGTTTTCTTTAGCTTTGGATTATGCGGACCAAGCTTGCATGCTCAGACAGAGTTATTTCCGAGCAAGGCCGTCACTCTGATCGTACCCTTCCCAGCCGGTGGCTCAGCGGATGCGACGAGCCGCTCGTTGGCTCAAAAGCTTTCAGCGCGCTGGAAGCAACCTGTCATTGTCGTCAATCGTCCTGGTGCGGGTACAACAATCGGCCTGAATGCAACCGCCACGGCAGCCCCCGATGGTTACACGATTGGCATGAATTCTATTTCGCATATTGTGCAGCCGGCAGTCAGGGCAAAATTGCCGTACGACTCGGTGGCTGACTTTACGTTTATCTCAAAAGTACTTGAGGCACCCTTTGTACTGACGGTCAATGCCGCCTTACCCATCAATTCGATTGCCGAGCTCGTCACCTATGCGAAGGCGAATCCCGAAAAACTGAACTATGCCTCGTTTGGCGTTGGTTCAGCCGGCCACATATTTTTTGAGATACTGTCTCAACAAACTGGCATTCGCGCCACACACGTGCCTTACAAGGGTACCGGCGAAGCAACTGTTGCTCAGTTGAATGGTGACTCGCCCTTGATGTTCGACATGATTACGTCACCCCTACAACAAATTCGATCTGGAAAGTTACGCCCGCTGCTAGTTACCACCGCAACGCGCTCTAACGAATTGCCAAACGTACCAACGAGTCGCGAATCAGGCATCATTGAACTTGAGATGCCCACCTGGTTTGGCATGGTCGGGCCCAGAC
>Ga0194048_10000168_pt1 | contig 29634 bp, 26 predicted proteins | sample JunL225m_MetaG_FD_161685 | JGI IMG/M metagenome (GOLD analysis project Ga0194048, IMG submission 161685) | Anoxic zone freshwater microbial communities from boreal shield lake in IISD Experimental Lakes Area, Ontario, Canada - Jun2016-L222-5m | ecosystem: Environmental > Aquatic > Freshwater >...
ATTATTTAAAACTTCTAATGCGTCAAGAGTTTTTTTCAAATTTTGACGCATATCTATGAGGCCCAAATCTCCTGAATCAACTGATGAGTCATTTACTTCAAATAATTCATTATTAAAGTTATCTGGATCAATTCCTAACTCTACTAAAAGTATATATACTTTTTTTTCGTATTTAGGAATGTTTTCTTGTATAATTTCTATTTTAGTGCTTTTATCTACATTATTAAAGAGCATTGTTCTTCCTTTGCATGAAAAATTATACTGATATAGTACTTAACTTAATTGAAATTTAAACACTAGGTATTAGGCACTCAGGTTGGATCTATTAAGTTTAAAAGACCATCGTGCTTTGGGCCTATTATATTCCCGTTTTCATCTAAACCGCTTCTAATTCCATTCATCCAAGTCCATGGTTGTTCGTGTAGTTTTTTCATTTTTGCATCGCCGTATGATTGTCTTTTGGCAATTAATTCTGGTTTATCCCACAAATTTTCTACGGAGAATTGTACATTCTCCAAAAGATTATTTTCATATATATTAAAAAACATGAACGGCATTCCTGCTTCGAATCTAACCGGCTCACCAATCTTAGTAATCTTCCAATTCATATTAAACTCATCAGGCCACCAAGAACTAGGTATAGTGGCGGATAAAGGAGCAGCTCCGTCAACAAAATAATTGGGAGAACCTGTAACCCAAGTATCGTAACCTTCTTCAGTATTTATAGCCCATCCTGTAGCAAAAGAAATAATGCCTATTATAGAAGGTATTACAACTGGTCTTCCATTTAAAAACTCACCTTCTAAAACCCTAGGAGGAGTATTTCCGCCATCCCATTGCACTACTACATCTTGCTGAAGAATAAGCTCCCAACCATTAACGTTTGCTGCCGTCATGGGTAAACATTTGTAGGCGTGTTTTTTGTAGGTTTCGTCCATCCAGTCTCTTTTTAATCTAGACTGTTTTATATTTGGTGGATTTTGATGAGTTTTAATTAAAGTTATCTTAGTCATCTTAAAGCTTTTTAAGGGTAACTCCAGATTCTTCTTTTGTTACCGCACCGGCATTAACTGCCTGGTGGTAATCTTTGTTATTATCCTTATAATCAAACATGGTAACAGCCGAATATTTAACGCCTTCAGTGACCGGCATGGAACCGTGAGCAAAAATATAAGTTGATGGGAAAAAAATTACATCTCCCTTTTTAGGCTTAAACTTTAAGTTAATATAAGGAAACCAAAGCTCTCCACCTTCGTAATCGTCATTTAGATATACAATCGAAGAAAGTGTGCAGGTATAAGAAAATCCATGATCTGTATGAACAGAGAAATGTTGTCCAACTTCATATCTTACAAAGTTAATAGATTCCATAAATTCCATTTTAAAATTATATCTAGCTTCATAATCTGCCAAGCATTTTTTCAATATTAAATCTGTGTCATCATAAACGTTCTTGATTTCTTTTAGTTCTTCAGGTAAATGTTCCCAATGAGCTGGGCCTACCTTTAAGTCAACACAATCTCTATAGTCTGGCATTGGTGTATTGTATCCAACAGTGGCTGTATTCCATTTAAAATACTCATGATCACTGTCTTTCAGAGTTTCCTCTAATCTACCAACTATATTAAGATCTTCTGACATTACATCTCTATATAAAATTATTCCAAACTTAGGATCTTCTACGTTGTAAATTTCCATTTTTTCCTTAGGGGTAATTGCCTTTTTGGTTCTGCTATAATATATCACAAGGTGTTTGTCAAATCAAACCATAAAGGATACAGGCATGGATCAATCGCTAATAAATCCAGGTTATTTTGGAAAATCTATCGATAATATAAAAGTATATAAAAATTTTGTTGAATTAAAAGATCTTAAAATTATACAAAAGTTTTTACCTACAATTTCTGAGTGGATGGATGCAGGTGAAAATCAATACGCTGAAGATGGTACATGTACTTATGACGCTTCTTATTGGTCTAATAGACAATGTAGTTGGGATATTCTACAAAGAATAAATATAGAAGTATTCAATATTGTAGAAAAATATATTCAAAAAATGAAAAAATGCTTAGAAGATTCTTTTAAAGTAGAACTGTCTACAAGACCACCGGTAATTATTAAATGGCGTCCTGGTATGGAACAAAGACCTCATGCGGATAAGCAAATGAATGATGGAAGACCTAATCCTTTTCCAACATATGATATAAATTCATTAATTTATTATAACGATGATTTTGAAGGTGGAGAATTATACTACCCAGATTATAACTTAACCATTAAACCAGAACCAGGTTTGGCGGTAGCTCATCCTGGAGATGTGGATTATCTTCATGGGGTAAAACAAATTATTTCTGGAGAAAGATATACAACTCCATCTTTTTATACTATTACAAAGTTAAAATAACATGTATATAATAGAAAACTCATCTGTTGAAGATATTGATGTTAATTTATCTAATTACATAAATATTTATCTAGAATATGGTTTACTTGCTTTTCCTAATTTAAATATAGAAGAAGTAAATCAACTTAAAATTATGCAGTTTTTTGGTAAAAAATTAAACTGGCATTTTTTTTCATCTGTTGATTCAGAAGATCATTCTGTTTCTTTTGCTAAAATAGAAAAACAATTTGAATCAGATCAAGTTTTTATACGTTGGCATTTGGAGCATATTGAGAGACGTAATCCACAAGTTTGCGCTTCCTGGAAGATGAATACTTTTACATGCGATCCTGTTGCGGGATCTACTGGATTTATAGATGCTCGTATTATTTATCAAAGACTTCCTAATGAATGGAAAATATTTTTGGATAATGTTTTTGTTATAGATCCAGAAAATAAAGATTTTGAAAGAAAATGTGTTCAAAAACATAGGAATGATAAAAGAAATATATTAAAGTTATCACCATATTTATATCAAAATATCATAGTTAAGGTTGGAGATAATAAACCTTCTACATCAGAATTTAATTTATTTAGAGAGATAAATGAATGGTTTTCGTATCAAGTTTTGTGTGTTGAAAAAGATAAAATATGGTGGAATTGGAGCAAGGGAGATTTGCTTTTAGTAGATTTATCTACAATGATACATTGTGTAAAAGGTGGATTTTTACAAGGTGAAAGAATTTTTTCTAGATATTGGGGATATGAAAAAGAAGAAGATTTTATAATGTATACAGATATCAAATTTAATGAAAGATTTGGTTTAAAAAATGGATAAGATACATATTTTTAAAAATATTATAGAACAAGAAGATTTAGTAAAAATTACTTTACATTTAAAAAATACTCCAGTTATAGTTGACGAATCTGGATATTCACCATTTGGAGTATATGCCGGTAACGGCAGCCCTGTTCTTCCTGAACTTTTGGGCAAATATTACGATACGCTAAAAACTATTATAGAAACTTCTTTTGATTGCAAAGTTTATGATGAAGGAGTTAGTAGTGTAGTGGAAATGAAAATTGGTGATTCAATGCCAGTTCATTTAGACCATGGGTCTGCTCAAAACGAAAGTGTTGGCCTAAAGACGGGAGCAGGGCATCCATCTAGAGATCTTAGTTCAGTCCTTTATTACAATGATGATTATCAAGGTGGAGAAATTTATTTTCCTGAACAAGATTTATTAATTAAGCCAGAACCTGGAATGTTTATTTGCTTTCCAGCTAAAGATGGATTTCCTCACCAGGTTAAAGAGGTTAGGAGTGGTTACCGTTGGTGCTCTACTAATTTTTGGTGTATCAAAAAAGACTAAGCTTGTAGGTCGCCTAATGCTACCCAAGTATCAGTAGCTCTTTTTATGAGGGTGACTGAAGACCATTGAGCTCTAAGCTTTAGCCCTGGTGTTGCATTTATCGTTACTCCGCCTGTAGCTGTAACCGTAGTTTGTCCTGCACCTGTTTGAAGAATGGTTATTTGAGTTCCAACTGGAAAAGCTACAGTAGAGTTTAGTGGAACAGTTAAAGTATTAGCTGCAGCGTTGCTTACTTCTACTAGTTTATCTTTATCAGTTAATACTAATGTGTAGCTAGCAGTTTGTGCGTTTGTTATAACATTAGAAGAAGCAAAGTCTAATGATATTGTTCCATTGCCAACTTGCAATTTTTTATTCGTACTATCCCAAGAAAGTCTAGCATCTGTTGTAGACGATGAGGTAGAGAGTGTTAGTATTGGGGTGTTGGTTACTGGACTTGTAAAAGTTTTATTAGTAAAAGTTTCGGTGCCAGCAAGTGTAGCAAGCGTACCTGAAGTTGGAAGAGTTACGTTAGTGGATGCAGTTTGAGTAAGCGTTAAAGCAAATGCACCTGAAGTAGTAAGGTCTGATGCTAAGGTTAAGTTTCCGCCAAATTTTAATGTCTTAGCTGCATTTACTAGATCTAATGTAAGAGTTCTACCAGCGGTTAAAGTAGTAGAAGAAACAGCTGCAATAGTTATATCATAAGCTGCTGAAGTATCTCTAATTCCTACTGAAGTTAAAGCTGTTGATGATGCGCCAGTAATACTTGGGCTAGTAAGAGTTTTATTGGTAAGAGTTTCTGTTCCCGCAAGTGTGGACATTGTGCCTGTAGTCGGTAAAGTTACGCTTGTATTAGCTGTAACTGTAAGGGTTGTGCTATACATACCAGAAGTCGTAAAGTTGCCACCAAGTGTAATTGTTTTTCCTGAGTTATTTACTCCCGTACCACCATATTGTCCTGCGATAGTAGTACCATTCCAAGTACCAGTAGTTATGGTTCCGATAGAAGAAAGTCCAGATAGGGTTGTAACTGCTTCGTTAACAAGAGTTCCCGTAAGTGGCAATGTTACATTTGACCCCAAAGCCGTATTGAGAGTTATGTTGTAGGCACCAGTTGTAGTAAGGTTCCCTGCAAGGGTAATAGTTTTACCAGTATTTGCAACACCTGTACCGCCATATTGTCCTGCTATTACATCTGCATTCCAAGTTCCAGTTGCAATTGTTCCGAGGGTTGTTATATTTGTAGTTGCAGCGTTTACCCAGTTGGTTCCGTTGTATCTTAGTACTTGTCCAGTTGCCGGAGTGGTAACTATAGTGTCAGATAGATCATCTAGTACAGCCGAACCAAGAGAACCTTGTGGGCCTGTTGGTCCAGTGGGACCTGTTGGTCCAGTTGGTCCTGTTGGTCCAGTCTGTAATGTAAAGTTTAAGACCGCAGCTGATGAGGTACCTGAGTTGGTTACTGCTGCTGTGCCAGCAGAGACTGTGCCAACAGTAATTGTAGCAGCTGTTCCAGTTGGTCCAGTGGGACCTGTAGGTCCAGTCGGACCAGCCACTGTAGAAGCAGCTCCTGTTGGGCCAGTGGGGCCAGTGGGACCTGTTGGGCCCACGGAACCAGTAGTCGCAGTATCTGCCCAAATAACACTAGTATCTCCAGGAGCTGTTCCCTGTATGACTACACCAGTAGGCCCAGTAGGGCCTGTTACTCCAGTATCTCCCCTGGGTATGGTGAAATTAAAAGTAGCAGCAGAAGATGTTCCAGAATTTGTTATTAAGGCTGAAGACCCAGCAGTTCCAGTGGTTACTGTGCCCACTGTTATGCTAGCAGCAGTTCCCGTAGCCCCTGTAGAGCCGGTTGGGCCAGTAGGACCCGTAGGACCAACCTCAAGGCCTGCTACGGCTATATAAACCGATATCCTGACTGAGTTAGAGGCTGGAGGTGAATCAAAATAAACCGTGATAGTGTTACTTGATGTTGCTTCCCAAGAAATTAATATTAAACCATATGGAGAAGCTGCTTCTCTAACAGTTACACTTACATCTCTGCTTCCAAAATTATGAGTAAGAACAAATGAAGTACTGGTTCCATCTCCTATAGTTGCATTATATACTGTGCCAGCAAGATTAACGGAACTAGTAAATTGTACAATAGCGTCTAAACTATTCTTGTAATATATTTTACCATCTGCATAATTTAAGGCTAACTCACCATAATCTAATGTTGCGGGAGCTTGAGTTGGTGTTGATGATCTTTTTATTTTAATAGTGTTAGCCATATTAGGTCTTTCTTATTTAAACCCAGGTGGGAAGTAAGGTGGGAAGTAAGGTGGAAAATAAGGTGGAAAGAAAGGTGGGAAAAAAGGTGGGAAAAAAGGAGGAAAGAAAGGTGGGAAGTAAGGTGGAAAATAAGGTGGAAAGAAAGGTGGGAAAAAAGGTGGGAAGAAAGGTGGGAAGAAAGGTGGGAAAAAAGGAGGAAAATAAGGTGGAAAGAAAGGTGGGAAAAAAGGAGGAAAGTAAGGACTATATTTAGTATAGTCTACAGATCCAGTTCTTGGATAAACAGTAGCAGCTGCAGGAGATTCTGAAATAATCTCGTCTAACCTAGTTAAATTTCCACCACTAGGATCATTTAAAGCTGTATTGGTTACAGTTCCGTTTGTTAAACTCGGCAGCTGTCAACTTGGGGTCGGCAGTTGCGGGTTTATCTCCAACTATGTTAGGTACATCGTTTTTCCTTGTACCTGATGTATTTCCACTACTAATAGCCATAATTTAACCTGTTGACAAATAATATATTATATTGACTTGTCATTTCTACTCCATAGATAAAGTCTCAGTTAATTATAGTCTTAGAATGTTCCACCGTCAAGAGTGTAAGTGCCAGCAGCTACTGCAGCTAACGTTGAGCTATAAGCTTGTACGTCAGTACCGATTGCCAATCCAAGAGCTGTGCGAGCTCCTGAGGCTGTTGTTGATCCGGTTCCACCATTAGCTACAGCAATTGCTGTACCAGTCCAAGTACCAGTTGTGATAGTACCAAGAGTTGTGATTGAGCTAGATCCGGTATAAGTTCCACCAGCCACTGCAGCCAATGTTGAGTTATAAGCCTGTACGTCAGAGCCAATTGCCAATCCAAGAGCTGTGCGAGCTCCTGAGGCTGTTGTGGAGCCAGTACCGCCATTAGCTACAGCAATCGTTGTACCATTCCAGGTACCGGTTGCTATTGTGCCAACAGTTGTAATACTGTCATCACCAGCATACGTTCCACCAGCCACTGAGGCAAGCGTTGCATCGTAAGCCTGTACGTTAGTTCCAATGGCAAGTCCAAGGGCTGTACGAGCGTCTGAGGCGGTTGTGGAGCCAGTTCCACCGTTAGCTACGGGGATTGCTGTGCCATTCCATACTCCGGTTGCAATTGTACCAACCGAGGTAAGGCTTGATCCAGTTACTCCTGAACCAAGGGCTGAACCACTAAGAACTTCAGTTCCGTTAATCTTAAGAACTTTACCTGAAGCAAGGTCCATATTTTCAGACGAGGTCCAAGCTAATGTTGACTTGACCCAGTTAAAGGTTTTGTTCGTAGCACCCTTAAGAGTGATACCGCCACCATCGGCTGTATCATTATCTGGACTAGCTATCGAACCAAGTTCAAGGTTCTTGTCATCTACTGTTACAGTTGTTGAGTTAATTGTTGTAAGAGTTCCATCAACCGTTAAGTTACCAGCAATCTTTACTGTTTTACCAGATACGCCCATGTTGATATCTGCTGCGCCACCAAAGTTAATCGTTGTAGCAGTAGAATTTAATAGGTCAAATGAAGTATCTGCTGTAGTAAGAGATGTTCCAACAACTGGGCTAGTAAGAGTCTTGTTTGTAAGAGTCTGAGTATCAGTTGTCCCAACAATAGCTCCCGTAACACCATGTGTTGAAGTTAGGCCTGCGTGAGTTGATACATAGCCTGAAGCAGTTGACTCTGCATTAGTTTGTGCTGTACCAGCTGCACCATATGCATCGTAAGTATTTGCTGTTACGGAAATTGCACCAGTTGCATCAGTATAAGTAAGTCCAGTTCCAACTGAATTACCAATAGCATCTTGTGCTGCTTCAGTAAAGTCAGTAATTGCACTTGCTGCAACAGCAATGTTTGTTGTTCCAGCTGCGGTCAAACGACCCTGAGCATCAACTGTAAAGGTTGATACTGCAGTTGCTGAACCATAAGAACCTGCAGTTACTGCAGTATTATCAAGATTTAACGTAAGTACGTCAGTGTTAGAGGCTACCGATGTTAAGCCTGTGCCACCTACTATGTTAAATGTGTCTCCACCAGAAATTGTTTGATTTGAACCACTATCTGCCGTAAGAGTAAATGAAGTAGAAATAGAAGCTGTGCCAGCTGCAGTCAAACGACCTTGAGCATCAACTGTGAAGGTTGGGATTGCACTAGCTGAACCGTACGATCCAGCTGTTACTGCTGTATTGTCAAGATCAACAGTAACTTTATCGGTTGCTGAAGCGGTAGCCGTAAGGCCAACTCCACCAGAAATTGTAAGAGTGTCACCACTAGCTATTGATTGCGTACTTCCAGTATCTCCAGCAAAATAAAGTCCGCCAAATGCGCTTACTCCAGTTATTGCACCATCTACGTATGCAGTGGTTGCTAATGCTGTAGAGTTATTACCAGCTGTTTGTGTAGTTGCGGTTGCCGAAGAACCAAGAGCTACAGTGCCTGAGAATGTCTTATTTCCCGAAATTGTTTGAGTGCCAGTAAGGCCAACTACTGCTCCTGGACCACCAATTGCCAATGCTTGAGTAGCTGTTCCACCTGCACCACCAGTTCCAGTACCGTAGTAGAGAATATCACTAGCTTCGTTGTATGCTAACTCTGCATTTGCTAAACTAGCTGGAGCGCCTGCTCCATCGCCAGAAGCTCTTCTTTTGATTCTAATTGTATTAGCCATTTTTAAAAGTTTCCTCCATCGGTGAGATTATTTTCTGCGTAATTAGCCCATTTAGAGCCATTGTACCTAAGTACATTACCTACAGCAACAGAACTTATAGTAACGTCGTTTAATCCGTTTAGAGCTTCTGAAGCTGCTATTCTATCTTTCATTGTAAGATATGTTCCTGCCGGCGTCACTCCCAATACTGTTTGTATAGCTTCTACCGCATCGTTAAGGTCAGAATGTTGTTTATGATGCGGTACTACTCCTGAATTTAAAGTATCAGAAGCTGAAGGATTTACAAAATCATCTAGTGCATTTGGATATGAAGTTGACATATTTGACCTTTATAAAGATAAAATTTTAATTGAATCATTATTCCAGATTATAGTAACGGGTAAGCTAAAATTAACACCCACAAAAGGCAAACCAGCAGAAGTATCTATATAAGAAATAAGCCTTGAATCTGAATCAGAAATACCATTTTGATATAACACCACCGCATTAAATGCAGCTCCGTTGTGTACTGGTATTTCTATATCATCTGCATCTAATATACCTAGTGTGCTAACTACATTTTGTATTATTCCAGATCTGTTTTTTATAGAATTTGGATCAAGGTCAGAAACATATTCATCTAAATTAATAGAAGGATTGTATAAATTGTTTACTAATAAAATTTTTAAATTATTAGACAAAACATTTATTTCACCATTTAATAAAGCTTGTTTTGCTTTTCCATAAATGAAATTAGCCATTTTTATATTCCTACATTTTCAGAAATAACTATTCTGTATTTGTATCCTGTTGCAAAATAATCTGGTCCATCAGTATAATACGACGGTGTTGCGTCTAGTGAAGGGAAGTCTACGTAAACATCAGGTTTCCAGGAGTGCATAGAGACTCTGGGTTCTAGAGTCTCCCATCTAGCTGGAGTTCTCTGTATTGCTTTTCTTTGAATCTTAAAATAAGTTTTATTGAGAAAGTTTGAAGCGGGTCTTTCATTAAAGGTAATGACGACTCTTCCGTTATTATACGTGTTATCTATATAAAAATCACCATTATTTGGATCTATTGATTCAATAAAAAATTCAGGGTTTTTTGCTATGACTTGATAAGTTGTATAAGTATTTGGAATTATAGAATTGTCTTCAACTAATATCTGTTCGATCTTAGGAATGACTGGTTGAGAAATTGATATTGGAGTAGCTGTATTTGTTTTAGTAAATTTTACTTTTTCTTCTGGAATAATTTGATTTGCTGCATCAACTAAGTTAGCTACTCTAACATAATATTCCTGATCGGATGTCAACATCTTGTTCCAGTTAAGAACAAGTACTCGTGAAATTTGATTATAATCTGCTATTGTTGATATAGCTCTAAATGGATCTGAGACAACTGAAGGTGTACTATCTGTTGTTTGTACAATGAAGTTTGCGTTTATTATTGAACTTATTTTTACAGTTCTAGCAAATTTTATAATTACTGTATCAGATCCGACGGAAGCATATTCAATAAGATTAAGTGCCACTTTATTCTCCTAGGACCTATTTATATATGTTAATAGTAAGAGTCATATTATAAAAAGAAAAGGGGACGGTGATAATTAAACCACCGTCCCCGATCCTTATAGGGAGTCGTAACTATAACTTCCCTAAGGCTTATATTAAGCTATTGGACTTGTAACGAGAACCTCGTAGTTACGTGCAAGGTTTACGTTCTTAGCAACAGTGATACCTTCACCGTCACCAAGCATTACGATGTCATAGCGCTCTTTCATCTTCATCTGACGAATGTCACGGCTTGGATCATCGAACTGATCTGTGCTCATGTCATCCTTGACGAGGAGAGTTCCTACTTCATTACGGTCGATAAGGAAAACGTCCGACTTTGCAGGTGTTGCGCCACTCTTTGCCGTAAAGCTAACGAATGGTGAAACCAATACGTTAAGGCCAAGAGGTGCTGTGGCGTTTAATGCGCCATCTGCATTTTGAGGACGGTAACCCCAGCTTGTGTTTACTGCAGAAGCGGCACCACCGTAGTGGAAGACGCTATCCTTGAGGAACACTGACCACATGAGTGGGTGCAAGATGAAGTCGGTAGGAATATGCTTTTCTGCCATGAGCACTGCTGCCATGTCAACTACGTCATCCCAGGTAATTGTATCGTTAGCTGCGCCATCGATGCCCTTACCAGTCGTTACATCACTACCCGAATTGTCGAATACAACAGTTGCTGCATCCTTAAAACGACTCAAAGCGATCTGTTCTTTCAAACGAGCCATAGCACGACCTGCTGCACGAACATGAAGTCCGACAATGTCCCAAAGGGAGTCAGCAATGACTTCCTCTGTGAAGGAGAGCTTTACGCCCTTCTTCGAGACTTTGCCTTCAATCTGCTTTGCAAAGGCGAGTGCCTGCTCTGGGTATTCTTGCCCTTCGGGAATCTCTGCTGCTTGAATTGCATTAACTGCTGGGAATTCCAGAGAACGCCCTTTGCCAAGGCGAACTACCGAAAGGAGAGGGGTTACGAGCAACTGTGGTTCAGCTGCCTCTCTTAGAGTACGAGAGATAACTTTAGGAAAGAGTGCAGCTGCGTCAGGTGACGAAAATGCTTCTTTGATAGTAACTCTGTTGTCTGAATCGATGTACCCATCCTCAGCTAATGCGGTTTCCCAAGCTGGGAGACCCGAAAGGAGTTCTTGGATTGTTTTACTCATCTTAGGATTATTCCTCCTGTTAGTGTTTTTCTTTATTATTACAATGTTAAGTTGACGCGGAATGCGCCAATTACATTAGTTACATCTAGGTTTGAACGGATACCTAGCTTACCCTGGTAGGCGCCAGACTTTGTTAATTCAAACACAGTCTTAAGTGCACCTGGATCTGATGGCAATTGCATGTAGGAAAGGAGTCCATCATCAAAGTTTGTAGCAAACTTCTCGACTTCAATAACCTTACCAACTGTTAACCATGGATATGTTGCTGCGTCCGTTAATTTTCTTGGACGACCCATAAAGTCAGCAGCGATTAAATCGCCACCAGCTAGATCCGCATTAACTCCTGTTACCATTGGGTACTCTACATAGCCACCTGTAATGAAACCAGCACCTTGTGAGGTTCCCTTGTCAAATGGTCTATAGAGATCATATTGAGCCACACCAATTGGGACGGTACGGGCAGCTACTGCCTGTGTGTCTCCTGATGCGCCTCCGGTTGGGGTTGCTGCTGCAAGTGGGTCCCAACCAGAAATTGTGTCACCCCAGGTGACGCTTGATCCACTACCGTTAGCTGGAACGAAACGTGAATCGCCACTGCCATCGGTAATAACTGAAAGGATTGTTCCTTTTGGAATAACTACTTCAAAACGGTTATCTTCTGTATCTGTGTACCAGGTTGGAAGAGCAACGCTTGGAAGAATGTATGCTGCTGGTGCAACACCTGAAGAAACCAAGAAACGGCCTGAACCGGTCTTTGTTCCTACCTTACGAAATTTTGCTAAACTCATTTATTTCTCCTTGTATATTTTTATAATTAAAGTTTACGACGGCCCATTAAAGCGTCTACAAACAGTTCTTCAACTGAATTAGCTTTTGCCTTTGGTTGTTCGATAACCTCTTCGTCATCCTCTTCTAAAACGTTTTCTTCTTTTTCTAAGACAACGTCATTTTCAAGGATAGACTCACTAAGACCATGAATGCTCTTTTTAAAAGTTGGGAGCTTTGCAAGATCTCTTAACGTATCAGCCAGTGAACCAGCTGATCTAGTTACGTGATCCTTAATAAGTTCTTCTCTGCTTTCAACAGATTCAGTTCCTATTGAGATTTTAGTATCAACAACTCTTTCAGCCAAAGTGCGGTGTAGAGCTTGTTTGAGCTTTCTGTTTTCTTCTTGGAGAGACTGCATCTTTTCATCAGCGACATCTTGCTCAGGGGCCTTTGTATCGCCAGTGAGGTCTGCCTCTGATAATACAGACTCTTCTTTTACTTCAGAAGTTTCAGCACTTGTAGAATCAACTATAACTTTTTCACCATGTTCTTCTACTGATTCTGTAACTTCTGTAGATCCTATATTTGTCCAGGATTCATCTCCTGGCTCGCCGGCTTCCATCTTTAAAGAAGAACGGAGTTGCCATGCCCACTTTTTGTGTTTGTCATCACGTTCTGCTAAGAAGTTTGCAATTCCTTGCTCGTTAGCTGTAGTGGCTGCAGTAAAAGCTGCAAGAACGCTAGAGTTGACCATGTTATTCTTCTCAAGAATACCTGCTGCCAATTCCATTGCATCAGTTGTAGTCATATCATCTTTAAAATCTGCGTTCATTACCGACTCTGTAAGAGTTCCTGGGAATGCCTGAAGTCTTCTCATATTTTCTGCGATGTCGTCAACTGAACCAATTGCATCTTCGTAGATCATTGAGAATAATTGATGGAATTCAGTAAAGTCTTCACCCTCAACATTCCAATGCGCTCTGTGAGCAGCAAAGTAAAATACGATTGTATCATTCAAAACTTTTTGAAGTGCTGCAGCGATTGAACCGGCATCAGCTTCCTGTATTGCTTTTTCTGACTCCTCAGAAACTTCTGGTGCCTCTGATGCTTCTGGAGCTTCTTCGGAATCTGGAGCCTCTGGGGCTTCTTGAGTTTCTGCGTCATCTTGAGATACCTCAGGATCTGATTCCTGAACTGTGCCTGCAGCAATGTCTGAAAGATCTTGACTTAGATCTTCTACAGCAGCGAGGATGTCCTCACTCTTAACGTTTTCGTCCATATTTGAGTTCTCCTCATGGCTATTGATATCTTCACTTCCCTTAGATAGTAATGATGAGTTCTCACTGTTACTATTTTCGCTCTCTTGTATAGCTATTGCTGACAAGAATGCACCTTTCATATGAAGATACAAGGGTCTAGATTCTTTTTTCTTTAAGTTATGCAGGATAGATTCGTTCTCACTAATTGAAACGATATCTTCCTCATTCATATGTAAAACAAAGGCTTTACTCTTTGCGACCCAGTCTTCTGAGTCAGAGATTGCGACTTTGCCATCAACAGACTTCTTAGATCTAACGCTAGATCTTTGATCGGCTGGTTGATTAACAAAAGAATATTCTTTAAAAGAAATGTCTTGCATATCTATATATGCCATTTTTCCTTTATGAACAGTTCCTCTTTTGTATTTAGGAGCTTTTGGTCTTCCGTTGGCATCTTCGGTAGCAAGGTCTTCTCCGCTTATAGAGCAAACTGCTTTTCCGGCACGACCGCCTACGGAACCTGTAAGGTATCTTTGATCGGAAATTTTTTGCGCTGCTACTGGATCAGTAACTGCAATCTGCAAACGAACAAAATGAGAACCATCTTCTTCTTTATCCATCTTTGCAGCAATAACTCTACCAATTGGTTCTGAGCTAAGATCATGATTCATAATGATTGGTTTTGGATACGGATCAACCCAAGATTGCAATGCTTTTTCTAATTCAGCTGCAGAATAGTTATTGTAGTTAGCAGTTAGTCCGTTCGTGGATTGCTGCTACTTCTATTATGAGGCCATAGTTTTCATTAAATCCTTCAGAGAAATCATATGTAGATTCAGAAAGATCTGGAAGCTGTATAGTAAAGTTTTCTACAAACTCAAATGTCATTTGCTTACTCCAAATAATGGTTCTTTAAATTCAAAGGTTATAGTAAATTGATTTTTATAAGATTGAACAATATTATATGAAAATATCATACTTTCTACTAATTACTATAAGTTACACTGCCTCTAGGATCTCCATTGTTTTGAAAATCTTGAAGCATTATTTTATTCATAATGTGCGGAGTGTATATATAACTTGCACAATATAAATTATACCCTAATTTTTTAGCGTTTGCACACCACCCTAAATCTTCTCCTTGAGAATGAAGTTTATAGTCTACGTTACTGTAAACATTGGGTGACATCATCTTTGCTGCCATAATTATATCAGATTTAAAATATGTTCCTAAAGGATATTGTTCTTTCCTATAAGCTTTTTCTAAATGTTGATCCTCTTTATGCCAGTCCATTACGCCTGGATACATTATGGTTGTAGGAGTCATAAACATTGCAGTACTGACTGCGTCTGCTCCTGATTGAATATGACTAGTTAAAAGTTTAATTGTATTATTATTTGTTAATAATATATCTGAATCTAAACTATAATAATAATCAGGTTTAATGTCTCTTACTTTTTTCAGCAAGGAGTTTCTAAGTGAAACCATATTTTCATACTTAGAGATACTCCACTGCCTAGTTCCTTCTTCGTGATAAAAATGAGGAATATCTTCTCTTACACTTATATCAAAAAGCGCAACTGATTTAACATGCTTTTTGTATCTTTCTAACATTTGGATTGTTTCTTCATCATCAGGAGATGCTTCAAAGATAAACCCTATATCAGATAAATCAATTCCTTGATTCTCAATACAGGAAATCCAATATGGAAAAATCCATTCTCTTTTATATATCGGACAACCTATTAATAATTTCATATTTATAAAATATTACTCAGAAACTGCTGGAGTTGCTTTTTTCTCTGCCTTTGGAGTTGGAGATTTTTCTTCCTCAACAACTGTTTTTGACTGGGTAGCTACGGGAGCCGGAGCGGGAGCTTCATCTTCCTGAGATAATACATCAACTATTTCGTCAATCACTATCACTAAATGCATCATTGCCAAACGAAGTTGACCATTATCAACAGCTGTCTTAAACTCTTCCAATGCTTGAAAGAAATCATTATCTTCTTTATTGTTCTGACTTACCATTTTCCATAACCTCTATTATATCTAATTGATCGAAATCATCTCGTATAGTAGTATACTCTTCATCGAGAAGATTTTCAATAGTGGTTAGGAATTGATTGTCCATTCTTTTAATATTTGGAGAAGTTCTTTTTCCGTGCTGATTAGCTGGGCGCATTGTATTATCTACGCCTTTATTTGTGGGAGCTGTTTTTTTATCAACAGGGGTAAGGCTTTGATTCTTATTTGCCGGCTTTTCGGTATTAGGATTCTTTCTCAAATCAGGTTGAGATGTATCTATTACGCTAGTACTTTGGTCAGCTGGATTAAATGAGTCTGAGTTGATGGCTCCTGTAGCTATAGCTAGCTGAACCTTGCCTTGAATAGCTGAGTACAGCTGAGAAAGATCTAATTCAGGGTGTTCAAATCCAAGAGCAACTCGTGTTTCGCCTAATGTTGCAATGTTATTTACGTACTTTTGGATTAAATGAGTTTCTTTTTTAACTTGAGTATCTACGTCTATTTCCTTAAATCTAAAGAAACAACGATCAGATATATTTGATTCCATTGGATTAACAATTGGATCAAATCCACCTTCAAACAATAATTCATTAAATATGTTGAGTCTAATCATCTCAGAGAATAATCTTTGATAATTTTTAACTTTGTCGTAAAGAGCCGTGTCAAGTCTTTCTGTAACAGATCTATTTCCACCATTAAGAGTCATACCAAGGTGATGAGGAGCAACTCCTAAGCCGATAGCAACTCTTTCCTTAAAGTGATCCATGTAGTGCATTGCATCCAAAGATGCGCCTTGTGAGCCTATGATGGACACATCATGCCTATGGGGAAGGATTAACCCACCCTCATTGTTTAAGTTCTCTAGTTCTACCGATGCTCTTTCTATCTCATCTGGCTCAGCTGGTTGTTCGGGGGTTCCAATCGTATATTTATATAATGGAAATAATTCTCTATGAACAAGGTTCTGAACATCTTCTTCCATCTGACGAAGAGCAATAATATCATCAAGTGCGTTAGTTACAAATGGAGTACCAAAAGCTCTTCCAGTTTTTCTATCATAATGAAGATGTATAATCTGATCGGCTGGCCATTCTGGAGCTAAGGTGTTAGGCGAAAAAGTATATGGGTTAGTCTGTTGCTTGTATCTTTTTGGCTTGTTATGTTTATCTCTAAGAATTCTTACTTGCTCAGTTGGGATTAAGTAATAACCAACTATCGGTTGACTTCCATTAATTGGAGTTAAAGTTGTAGGAAAATAATCGTTTATATCTGCTCTAGCTTTAACTATAAAAGCGTTACCAAATTTAAGAAGCTGATCAACTATTTCTGTCAAAAAATCAATGAAAGGTCTTTTCATTGTTATTTCCAAAAAATCTATTCTCTGATAAAGATAAGCTCTAGCTTCATGGTTTTCTGAGATAATATCCCAGCCTTCTTTCCAGAAGAGTTCTTTATACTTATTGAAACCTTGTTTTACATACGAGTCAGTATCTATGGCCTGAATGATTCTCTCGAAGTCATACGGAGCTGGCTCAAATACAGTTCTTGAAGCAGTTACTAAAGCTACACCTCTAAAGCCTAGAGCTATAGATGCCACTCTCATGGATGTGCCAAGAGATCTTAGCTCATCTGGTTCTAGAGTTTTTGCAACGAAGTTATTTTCGTTTTCCATTCTTTGGAATGGAAGGTAGTCTTTAATGGCCATGATACTTCCCGTATATAAAACTAAACTAGGTTAAATAGTAGTGTTTTATTTATATATGCTAAAGAATTTAGCTCTTGTCTTGCATTCCTGCTGCTTCAAATGTCTTTTGAATAATTAAATTCTTTACAGCTTCAAGCCAAAAAATAGTCTCTGCTTCATTAAAGTCGCTCTTGTAAGCTAGGTTCTTGTCGGAAATATTGATTCCAATATTGAATTCCTTAGGAGCCTGTACTTCTTCTGTTATTGCCTCTTCTTTTTTAGCTGCCATTACTTATCCTTTTTTGATATCTGATTTACGGGTGTTGATTCTACTGGTGTTGAAAAACCGTCATCATGAGTATGTGACTGAAGTTCTTGAATCACCAAATTTAACTGTTTGATTGTAGCTTCTTTAACTACTAAATCTGTTGTAAGCTGTGATAGCTTTTCTTGAAATGTTTGAATAATTAAATTCACATCTAAATTTGATTCTTGCATTGTCGTTCCTATCTTAGTTGAATTGACATCTTAGTATATCAGCTTTGAATCTTTAATTCCAACTCTTTTACTTTTTGGGAAAGCTCTTGAACAGCTTTGACTAAAGGTGATATAAATTGCTCATAAGAAAGAGACTGCTTGGAATCTGGATCGTTAATATTACTCATTGACCAACCAGCAAAATCTTCAACCCCAGATTGATCTATTACTTGTTTTACTTCTTGGGCGATAAAACCCCAATGCCTTCTAACTCCAGGTATTGGTTTTAGTTTGTAAATTTCTCCACCTTTTTCATCTGTTCCAATGATTATAGGATTTCCATTTTGATCTTTTTCTATTTCATTGCTTCCAACTATAAACTTATAACTAACAGGTCTAAGTGCTTCTATGAAATCAAGACCCAAACTTGCATCTTCTATGTCTTTTTTTAGTCTAATATCGGATATGGATATAGAAGTATTATTGGAGTATAATCTTTTCCACCTTTTATCGGCGGCTGTAGTTGCAGTTGTACTGGTGAGAGATGTATTATCTTGCCCTAAGTCATATGAATTATCGGCATTGGGAGACCAATCGGACTTGACTCCCCAACCTCCAGTAAGGGTCATGTATCCAACTTGCATATTTGTTCCATTTACGGTTGCTCCCGTTATCACAGAACCTGTTCCACTAGCGTTGATATCATAACCAGCTGCTATATTTATTGCACTAGCATTAATATTATAACCAGTTGTTATATTTAATTCCCTAGTATAAGTTGTACCTTGAGATACGAGATTCCCCGTAAGAGTTCCTCCAGACAAAGGAAGGTAGGAATGAGTGTGATCAGTATGCGACTTACCTGCAATGGTTAAGGACGTCTTGATTTCAACTGCACCATTATCTCTAATTATAAACGTATTAGCTGTAGTAGAGTCCTCTACTACAAGTGCTTGAGTTCCAGAAGTGGTTCCGTATCCCCTTATCTTAACTACGGCGTTGTCGTTTGATTGTGGTTCGTTAATTCTTAATTTATCACCTATTTGACAATTTGAGCCAATGACAAAATCAGTTGTCACGTAACCACTAGCGCCTTCGAGTCTTCCACTAAACTTAGCAGCTCCGTTTAGTAATTCTAGTCCGCTTGTCTTGATATTGAGAGTTCCATTCTCAAATTTAATATATTGATCATTTCCTGTATCTACTCTAAAGAAAACTGCGCCGTCGTTTCTCTTTAGGAATATATTACTAAAATCACCGGCGGGGTCCCCGTTACTACTTAAGGCTATGCCGTAATGACCTCCTCCTACATTGGATAGATCTCCAACGTAGGCTTTAAAATTACCAGAACCAGCTTCTACCCTACCACCAGATACGATAGATCCAGTTATAGTGGAACCGCTTATATTCCCACTGAAGCTAGCATTCCCAGACCCATCTATTCTAAAATTCTTAGAAACTATTTGCCCATTATCGAGATCTAATCTTGTGCCCGCTGCAGAATATGTAGAATATTCATTCCAACTAAAACCAGTAGACTGTATCGCCCCAGTTCTAATCAGCCCACCCTTAATTGTAGTTGAATTAGAGTTTATTCTAGTAGCTGGATTTTCTGCACCTGTTGCTGCGTTGCTAACGACTGTTGAAGCATCCGCTCCGCCTATTGTTACTTCTCCAGAAATATTAAGAGCATTAATTCCATCATAAGATATGTACTTTGTTGCAGTTCCTACTTTAAATGAGCCATCTACATACCAGTAATTGTTATTAACATTACCACTTCCTGTATCTGAAATTTTTAATCCAATGAACCCAGATCTGTTTCCTATTACCAAAGACTGTGGTCCAGAAGTTACGGAAAAAATATTAGCTTCTGGTAATGCTGCGCCTGGATCGATGATTGCATCTGCTCCAATGCGAACTGTTGTGCCGTCAAACGTGATACCTTGTATTCCACCAAAATTAACGTGTCCATCACCAGTAATATTCCAACCTTTTGCATAAGAAGTGAACTTAGTAAGTCCAGATATAGAGTGATTTACGGTTACGGTAAAATGAGTACTATCTACAATTGTGTCTATTTTTGAATTTGAGCCAAATCTACCAGGACCATAAGAGTTAGGTGTTGCCAAGTTAAGCCCAGGAATAAAAAAATACATTCCCGGATATAGACCTTGAGTAGTACCTTGTGTTAGGGTTACCGTTTTTGTTCCTGCTGTTAAAGTGGCTATTAAATCAGATTTTTCTGGCGTATATGAAGAAGATTTTAAGATTGAATCTGCGCCAGTTAAAACTATTGTTTCTGCGCCTATAAACCCTGATTTTATTTGAGATGCACTTAATTCTTTTATATGAGCTGCTTCTATGAAAGGAATTTGTCCAGATTTTTGCAAAGGTGTCCAACTTGACGCAACGCCTGATGTTGTAATTGATCTTACTTTAACAAAATAAAAAACTTTTGTTTCAATAAAAGAAATTGCAGTTGTACCAGTTGTAATATCTGTTTCTTGAGTTCCAGCGTCTATGCTGGAAGTTTCTTGCAGGTTTACAGTAAATACATTTGAGCTAGAAAAACCTTGAACCTCATAATCATCTTCAGATATAGGCGTATAGTGCAATCCAACTTGTTGTACTTGAGATTCTCTATATACTTTATATTCATAATTTTTTAGATTTAGATCATCAGCTGGATTAAAACTAACCATTGCTGTTTTATAACCTACTGATATTTGAAGATCTCCAAGAGAAGTTGGCTGAACTTGATCTGTTGGAACAGTGAATCTTATTGCAGCTGAAGGGTCTAAAGTATTATTTAAGTCAGCGTCTTTTGCTCTAACTGTTAATAAATATTGTTTTCCTGGTTTTAAATTTTGAAGCGTTTTTTTTACAATAGCCATTATTTTACTCCGCCTATAGATATAAATGATAAATCAGGATTTATTAGTTCTTCACCTAGTGATATATTGTAATTTTTTAAAAATTGTATTTCTTTAATTAATATATTATTTCCATATGATAGTACATTTTTGTCATATAAAGTTTCTATTTCTATAATATATTCTTCATAACCTAAATTTGATATATCAAGAAGTTCGCTTTCCAAAAGCCCAGAAGAAAAATAGCAATCAACATCTGTCCAGTCTACTACTACTTGTTCTATCTGTTGATTTGAATTACTCTTTGTGGATATTCTATATTTAAACATACCATAATCTGGACCTATGTTTCCTATAAGTTTAAATATAGGTCCATTAAAATTACCTATGACTTTAGTTTCTGCTTTTGTAGATTTATTATCTACCCAATCAACTCCGTCATTAAAGAACGTTAATGTGTAATTTTCACTAGAATTTTTATTAACTACATCCTGATATAAATTTACGTCACTAGGTGTTGCGCTTAATATAGCATTATCTTGAGAATTATTGCCAGTTAAATAATAACTGATAGTAGATTGATCATATTGGATATAGCTATAAACAGTTTCATCTATATCGTAATTATAATAAGAAGTTGGCTTTATATATTTTATATAGTCTCTACCATAATAAAGATTATAATTAACAGAATTACCAGGGCCAATAGCATGTTCTTTTGCTGATTTAAAATAAACTATATTATTTAAAACAATAGTTGACACTGGAGTTGCGTTAGAAGAATCTATTAAATCTTCATAAACCATAACGTAAGAATGGTCTTGTTCCACCTTGCTTAAGTCAGCATCGTATAAGTAGTTAATCTCATTGTCTTGTAAATCTACAAACAACCAATCATTTGCGTGAATAGTTTCTTTAATGTCAGAAAAAGATAGTCCGTCTTCTTAATGGCGGATTTGCCAAATTAAACGTGTAAGGAGATGCTGAAACATTACTGTCGTTTTTTAAATAGCTAAACCAAGTCATATCAAATCTCTATATATCTAATCTCAAACTCATACTTATCTTTTAAGTCATCAGGAACGTTAATGCTAACCACAACATCTGCTACTGGAACTCCACCAATTAGTATATCAGGTATAAAAGATTCTATCTTAATATCTAAAATATCCTTAATGTTTAACAAACCATTATTTTTATAGTCATCTCTTACCGAATTATAATCTATATCTATCGATCTAATCTTAGTTGAACCATCATAACCAGTGTGACTGTGTGTGCTTAAGTCGATACCATCAATCGTTACGTTGGCATCTACAGTAACATTGCCGGATATATTTCCACCAGTTTTTAATAAATATTGAGGATGGTTATCTTCTCCTAGGTCATCCAACGAAGAGTGACTAGATTTTAGGGATTCTGTTACAGAACTTCTATCTGCTACTGCATAATAAGCTGCTGTTACATAGTCCTGATTGAATTCAGCTGTAACTATTTTATTTTTAGATATTGCTTTAGAAGCTAATTGAGAGATATAAAGAACATATTTTCTTCTTTGAAGAATAGATTGATACAACGCATCTACTTTTTTGATCATCATATTTCTTCTTTCGAGAAGATCTGTCAAAATAGATTTAAAGTTTCCCTCTATAGCTAAAACTGCAGTAACTGCTTCTTCTGCTAGTCTTGGCATTTGAGATACCATGTTTGTTGTTCTAAAATCTAAAGCTAAATCTCCACCAACTTTTGTTTTAAATTTTATAGATGGTCCCAAAAACTTTCCATAAAATACATTACAATCTTCTCCTAGATCTTTGTTTAAAGATTCTATTTGATTATTAATAGATATTGTTTCTGAATTTACTCTGATCGAAAAAAATGCTTGAAATTGACCGGCTTGTTTTTTAGTGACTTTATCCACTTCGGATTCTGGGAGAAGGACGGGAGAGGCTGGGATCGCGTTTTCAAACCTCCCCTTATAATGGGTCGCCATTTTGAGCCAGTAGAGGTAGTATGTTGCGACTTGTTGTTGTGATTCATCTTCATAGTCATCTCCAAAATCTGTCATTAATGATTTTTTAATACATTGAGTTTCATTGATAAGTGCTTTTGTTATTTTTCTAAAAGAATAAACGTGTCCAAAAGTAGTAGAAGATATGAGCTGATCATACTCTTTCATAAATTTTCTACATCCTCTGCAAGCGTGTTTTTCTGCATACATGTATTCTGCATGAGAAATAAAATTAGGAAGAGTGCCTTCTCCTAAAGCTTGATCATTTAATTTAGATATTTCACTCCACACATACCTATGGTATTCGCTTAAAGAAGGGCTTGCATTTGGATCTAAGTTTACTTGATTAAGTAATTTTTCTAATTCGTCCAAAAGAAATACTAAATCATCATAAGTATTTTTTGCTTGATCCTTTACTGCTTTTAAAGGAACGCTATAAAACTGATCTGTACCAGCTGCATAAGTATTTACATTAGAGTTAAGTTGAAATTTATTTTTTCCTGCGTCTTTTTTTTGTTCTGCGTATGGAGATATTCCATTGAGTTGATAGTCGCCAAATAAATCTCCTTCAACTGTTTGAATTTGATTAAGGTTTTCAATAGCCATAATAGTCTTTAAAACATCTTCCTAGTAGTTTGTCTAGAACCACTTCTTCTAGACCTTCCAGCTTTTAAACCTTGTGTTCTATTGGTGTCCAAAAAGTGTTTTCCATATCCAGATTCTTTTTCCCCGTCACTGTCTTCTTCTTCCCCTTTATGCTTTGGCATAAAAAAGGTATTAGAGAATGTCATGGTATTTGTTGCTGATTTAATTTTGCTAAATTCACCAAAATTCTGTGTTATTGCAAGAAGAGATAACATTAGAGCATCGTGTGCATGATCCACTGCCGAACCGCCGGCTTCAAAGACTGGTCTTCCAGATTGAGTAGTTCTAACTACTACGTAAGATATTAGTTGAGTGTAAAGTTCTTCATCAAGGGCTGAAAATAAAATTTGTTCTCTTTCAAGATATTGTCTAAGGTTATCAACCATATAGGGTTTAATTTCTTTTTTAGTAGGAAGCTTGGTATAAGGATCTCTAATCTCTATCGATTCACCAAATCCAATTCCTTTTACTTTTTCCCTAAGATTAGATTGAGGATTTTCCATTCCATATTTATGAAGCAGTTCTACTTGAACTTCACCATATCCTCTATCAACATATATAAATTTTGGATTAAAAGAATGATTTAGTTCTACAAGTCTGTTTACGGCATTGGTTAAAGTGTACTCAGACTTTGCAATCTCTTCTCTATACGCAACTCTTACCTTACCTCTAAATCTTTCCTCCTCATAGGCCTCTGAGCAGGCTTCTAAGACGACTATATTAGTTCCGGCACCATACTTATCCCAATCGACTCCAATCGAGTAGAAGCTCCTTGCAGACTGTATCTCTGGAATGTAATTCCATCCTGGTTCAACAAAAGCTCTATCTACATATTTTCTAGGATATACACCTTCAGAGTCTTCACCCCAATCAGCTTCGATTTCATGTCTATATCCAGATTCTGAATATTCTTCTCTAAATTCATCTTCTTGATCTTTAGTAAAGAATGGGTTGCAATATGAAGGATACCAAAATTCTTTAAATCGTTCATTCCTACACCAGTCCCAAAATCTCTCTCTTCTACCAGTTGGAGTAGAAGCTCCAATAAGAACTTTGTCTGGTTGATCTTCTGCGGTCTTCTGTAACATTGCATAAAGTGCATCAAGGTCGTCTGGATTCATGTAATCCATTTCGTCCAAAACAATCAAATGAGCTTCCTGACCACGAGCTACGTCAGACTTTCCGTCCAGATCTCATACCAGAAGTAAAGAATCGAATAGTTGATCCATTAGAGAATTGGATCATAAACTGAGGAGATGTTACTTTTCTAGTTATAGAATTAGTTACAATTTCACTCTTAGAAGATAATCTTAATATTTCTTGATAAATTAATTCAACTTGAGTTTTCATTGGTGCAATGACTAATGAGCGACCATCTGTATGAGTGTAACTATAATGAAGCAAGTAAATAGCCATGCTAAATGTTTTACCTAAACGACGACCTGCTCTAAGTACTTTTCTTAATCCCGGATCTCTTAATATTAAAGTTTGATATACTCTAGTCTCTGCATTTAAGAAATGCTTTGCCCATCTACATGGGTCTTTAGCTATGTGTATCTGCCTTTGTTGTTCTGCGGAAACGCCAATATCTAATAGTTCTCTATCTATTTCAAAAGGTTCATCAACTAATAAAGCAAGTTCTTTTATAGTTAAAGGTCGTTCTGTTACTGGAGTTCCGTCATTCCAAGCAAGGTGGCTTAACTTATTTTCAAATACCCATTCAATTCTTTTTATTTGTTTAATTGTTTCAGGGTTCTGTTCTTGAATTATTTCAAGCAAATCTTCTCTTGAAAGATTCTCTAACTTTTCCCTAAACCTAGTAGTTGTATTTGACATGCTTATCCAAAATGAGCGTGCATCATTGCACCCTCTGAACCTAGAAGAGACCTTGCGTTTAGTCGACTATTTTGAATAGCTGCCACACCCCTTGATCTCGATGTTGCTGCTACCTCATTATCTTTATAACCGTTACCGAATAATCCATTATTCATAGTTCCAGTCATAGATTTCATTCCTTCTTTTCCAAAGTTAATACCAGCTTTAACTCCAGCACCAGCTAGTTTAGCTAAATTATACGCCATATCTGCCGCAAACACAAGGTTCACTCCAGGAATAGCAGCTAAGAATGCTTCTCCTCCAACTTGTGCTCCTAACCTAATACTACCTGCTTCAAGTGCTGCTTTTGACGCACCTTTTACTCCAAGCGTTTTTATTAAACCTTTTTCAACAGTTTGTTGAGCCATTCTTTCTGCAATCATTGTTGCTTCTTCTGAAGCATATGGGATAAGACTGTGAGATCCCTCTATTCCTGCTTCAATAGCTCTTGATCTTAAAGCTCCATTATTTTCAAAAGCTTTAGCTAATGGTTTTGCTATGTTTTCAAATTGCTTTGTCATTTGAGTTTCAACTCCGCCAAACATCCTAGTTTCAGCAGTCCCCATCATAGTACGCATTTCTTCACCACCGCCAGATGTTAATATGTTTTGAGTAAATGATTTAGAATATTTACCTGTCATACCTTCGGTAGTTGCTACTCTTCTAACTCCAGCGGTTATAGGAGCTGCGCCTTCTTCTCCCATTAAAGAACGATACGCATTTCCAGCAGCTGTGTGTTGTAACGTACTAAAACTTTGTTGCTGAGCGTAAGCGGTTGCGCTTAACCCGCCTCTTTCGGCTAATGTCATACCCATTGCATCAGAATATCCAATTCCACTACCAACTCTTGCTGGTGCTAAAAATTTAGGATTATTCATTTTCATTACTCTAGCTAAGTTAAGATTCATGCTAGATAATTTTCCAGCTGCCATTCTTTCAGATTTTGTAACAGCACCAAGTCTACCTATTACTCCTCCATTGAAGTAATTAATAGGTTTTTCTCCAACGGGTGTTTTTCTAGGTCCGCCTTTAGCCATTCTGCTTATTGACCTACCAACATTAACAACTTGATTTCCAGTTGTAGATAAAAACCCACCACCAACTGGTGCGTAAAAATTCTCATGAGACCCTGCGCCAAATACAGTAGTACTATGCATTCTTCCAGAAAACCAATGAGTTGGATTTGCATAGTTGGCTCTAAAACCACCAGCCATTCCATAAACTGCATGACCTTCTCCAGCTGCTGATTTTGCAAGAAGTTTGTCTGCTCTTGTAGTGGCTTTGCCAAATTTAGAGCCAAAAGCAAAAGACCTAGCTTCAAGACTAGTGGCGTCCATGGAACCATCAAATATTCTAAATTTACTTCTTCCTAAAGCTTTACCAACTCTACCTCTACTTAAAAGTGCGTCATCATAAAATCCACCTTTAAGCATTGTTTGTTGATAACGAAAGTTGTTAAACATTGCAAATCTTCCAGGCTTTGCAAGGTCTCCCATGTTTTCTTGAAATTGCATGCCGTACATTGCGAAACCTGCAAAACCCCCAGCAGATGCTACTTGTTCAGCTGCTTGCATTTTTGTATTTTGATCACCTATCATGCTATCCTCTTCTCAAGTTGTGCATTCCGAGGACTATGTTTCCAGAACTATTCATTTCCTGAGATATTCTTCCAGAAGAATTACGATAAGCTTCTCTTGGATCAGAAGCTCTTGTATCCCAATCATAATCTAATGTATTTGGATCAAGTCTTCTACTACCACCGTATGGTGTCTTAAGGGCTTTTTGACCTCTTTGGTATCCGGATTTAGCGTATCCTGCTGTTGCTATTGCCCCACCTAATAAAGCTCCTCTTCTTGCACCTTTTCCACTTCGAGTTATCATTCCACCAATTCCTGCGCCTATAGCTGCACTTATTCCAACGCCTGCTGCAGGATTAAATGGTAGAGCATAATCTTCCGCATATTGTGGGCTAAGCATTTTTGCACCACTTGCTGCTCCACCAATTGCCCCACCGCCAAATATTAATGGGCTTAATTTTCCACCAGTAAATGACTTATCAGCATCAGGGTTATCGAATGCAACATCTAGAGCTGCATCCATTGCTGGACGAGCTGCAACTTTATACATTCCTGCTGCTGCTGCTGCTCCAACTATTCCCCTTGTTCCCCATTTTGAAGTTGCTGCTTTATATACACTTTTACCTACACCAGGTGCTCTTGATCCTATAGCGTTTGCTCCTTTTACTAAAGGTGCGGAATTATTAGCATACTTTGCTCCGCTTTGGGCTGCTGCAGAAACTCTAGAGGACGCTGCTTCTGCCACTGAAGAAGCTCTAGAGGATAATTCTTCCACTACGCTAGCAGCACGAGAGCCTGATATAGCTTCTCTTGCGGCGTTTAAACCCTGTCCTGCTTTAGCTAAAATCTCTTCAATTAATGCCATTTGAATTATCCTCTAAATAAATGAGCGTTTTTTTGTGGACTCATATTTGTATGGCCTACTTTTCTGCGGTCTAGATTTCCAACAACTCCAGCTGTTGCCAGTGGATCTGAATTTGATTGCGGGGCTTTAGGGGCCAATAATGCTTCTTGTGCACCGTATGGTCTTTGACCTTGTTCGGGCTCAGACATCATCATAGTACTTTCGTATTGTTGATTTTCTCTATGTTTTTTAGATAAATGTCTTGCAATTAATGCAGTACCAATTATTGCTGCCCCAATTGCTACTTTGCCCTTATTTTCTCCCCACATTTTTTGTGCCCTTAGAGTAAACGGTCTAAACTTATCTCCTACTTCTGTAGCTTTTCTTATCTCTAAAGCTCTTAGTAAATCAGGACTTTCTTCAAGTTTTTGGGCTGCTACTCTTCTTGCACTTTGGGCTGCTTCATCCATTTCGCGTCCAGCTAGTTGAGCAGCTCTTTCTGTGGTTGTACTGCTCGTTGGTGGAGTAGTCAAACGATCCAATGCCTCTACACCAATTGCCCCTTCTTCATTTTTCATTGGTGAGACTTCTGCGCCTAGCATGTCATTAAACCATCTGGTTATTCTTCCCGGAGTTTTAATTAATTCTACGTCAGTATTTTGATTAGACATAGCTTCTGACCTTGTGTATTCAAGAGTTGCTTTAAGCGCTTTTCCAACTTCACCTTTTGCCGATAAAGATACTGATCCACTTTGCCTTAAAGTTTCACCAAGTTCAGTTACCAATCCAGCGTACGCTTCACTTGCTCCTTCCGGAATGGCTAAACCTTCTCCACCTTTTATTAATTGACGCACTTGACCAGTGCTTACTTCTACATTTTTTGAAGGATCCGTGTTAGATCTCATTCTCTCGACAAGTTGTGCTATAGGATGACCTTTATCCCATGTTTCCAATGGAATATCTTGTTCCATTAATCGCAATGTTTGTCTTACAAAATCTTCTGACTCTGCAACTCCTTCTGCTCCTTCTGAAAAACCATGTTTAAATACTAGGTTGACAGTATCTTCTTGACTTGATCCACTAGGTAGAGAGTAGTGAACTGTATGATTTGCTTGTTCTAAATATTTTTGACTGCCAATAGCAATTCTATCTCCAGTTTTTACTCCTAAATCGTTAATTTCATCTACTTGTATTTTACCTAAAATAGAAGATGGAATAATGAAATTTGTAGAAAACTTTTCAACTCCCGATAATGGAATTCTAGCATAAGGTCTAATCTCTTGAAGTTCATTTACCATTCCAAGTAGATGCTCTTTACCTTGTCCTGCAAAATATGTTTGTCCAAATTCTTCTAAATTACCAATGTTATTTGCTATACTCCTAGCGGCTTTGGCCTCAGCAACTCGATCTATCGAAGTAGAAGCTTCAAGCATTCCTGCTTCTTGCTCCCAAAGTTGTTGTCCTATACCCGATGTAGCCCTTGAGCTTTCAATGGCAGAAACCCTAGATGCAGGTGATAGGTCTGAGTATGGTAATCCAAATTCTTGTACTCCCCTAGCATATTGATCTATTCTTTCAACTTCACCTGCTTCTGTTGTTATCACATCTCCATAGCCAACAGTTCTGCTTAATGGTTTTCCATTTACTCTATACATCTGAGAAGTATGAGTAAGTGAATCCATAAACCTAGATTCTTCAGAACCCGTACCAACTATGGACGAAGCTAAACCTTTAGCTTGTCTTGCTGCGTGCATTTGAGTTAATTCAGTATGTTCCAAGTGTGTCATTCTTATGTCTAACATGTCGTTTGCCATATTGACATTTATTTTGCCACTTGAACCAATTGTTATTTCATTATTTTTTAATCCCGTTCTTGCTTCTTCCAAAGTGTCTCTTATTAAAGCTCGAGCTTTTCCTTGAAAATCAGATGGAAGAGTTACCCCTTCTGGAAGATTAGTTAAGTGAAATTGTTCTACGTCAGTAAATTTGTTTTTACCAAATCTTAATCTTCCTTCAAAAGTATCCCCTAATTTAGAAACATCTTCATCTGAGAAACCTAATGATTTTAATTGATGAGATACACTTCCTTCTATATCAAGTGATACTCTCCTCATTCCCTCTTCAGTATCTGCTAAATATTTATACCCAGCTTCACTCAATAGGTTTATGTCTTTAACATTAGTGGTCAAAGT
>Ga0194048_10000169_pt1 | contig 29599 bp, 35 predicted proteins | sample JunL225m_MetaG_FD_161685 | JGI IMG/M metagenome (GOLD analysis project Ga0194048, IMG submission 161685) | Anoxic zone freshwater microbial communities from boreal shield lake in IISD Experimental Lakes Area, Ontario, Canada - Jun2016-L222-5m | ecosystem: Environmental > Aquatic > Freshwater >...
CCCCCTATAGTCCCCCTCCCAAATGAAAATTTGTTCTAAGTTCTTAGATTTAGTATCTGATTTTGATAGAACTATAAATATTCAAATAGAATCTAGTACTGATAAAGATAAACACTATGATATAACAATATATCTTTGGCAAAGAGAAAACTCTAAGTGTACGTGCGCAGGATATAAATACAGACATACTTGTTCTCACATTGAGCAAGTATATGACAACTACTTTTGCGAATGGAATGAAGTCGATGGAAAAGAAGAACAACATGAAGATGGAATCTGCCCAAGGTGCGGATCGTTTACAAAAGATATCTAGGGATCTAGATCTTCTTACAAAAGAAATGCTTGATGTCAATGAAGCAATAAAACGTTTAGATAAATCTAAAGAATCATTAAGGTCTAGATTCTTTGAACTTGCCAATGAGTATATAGAAATATCAGATACTCCGGAAAATCAGGTACTCGATATAAAATGCGCCTCGCGTGCGGAGGCGGAGCGGTATGTCGAAGAAAATAACCCAGGTTGGATAGTAATTCAATATAGTTCAGATGAAATCATTATTGAAGAAGACCCGTCTCAGATGAAGTTTGTTTGGACTACCGACGATGGATATCAGGTTGGTAGAACAACCGCAATTGTTGGAACAAAGTTTGATTTTGAAAGATTGAAAGATTTCAATCATGTGCTGTTCGATCAGATAGTTGAATCTAAAATGGTTTATGAGTTGAACGAGAAGAAGGCTCAACAGATGATTGAAGACCATCCGGAAATTCTTCCCGTGTTGCAAGAAAGCACAAAACTTGGTAAGATTCAATTACGCTTGTCGTCACCTAGGAAGGTTAACGAAGAATGATTAGAGTTGGTGTTATTGGAGCGCCCGGTGCAGGCAAAACAAGATTCGCTTCTGCACTCAAAAGAGGTCTGCCAGAAGAAAACCTTCTGGTGATCGATGGCTACGCAGACAAACTCAACCAACGGTTGGAAATGTCTGTGGGTATTGAGTCAAGTTATTTGCCGAATGTGCATATTTCCTCCCTTAGAGAGCAGGAGGTCAGGAAAGCAAGTCTTGAGGATAGAAACTTTATAGTTTGTGGGACAATGTTTGAGACTTTGTGTTATGCGGGATTTCATACAGAGATCATTGCAAATGGACCTGGCACTGAAGATCAGAAAAACACAATTCTTATGCGTGAAGTCACCGCTGCTCAAATGTTCGCATATATGGCAATAGATACAAGTCAATCGCTTACGCATTTGTTCTATTTGCCGATCACCGATCCAGCCCTTATCATCGCGATTTCGAAAAAGGACAACATTAACGAACCCCCCGGTGAGCACGAGGCTTTTGACAAGACCATCCAAGACGCCTTGCGCCGCTACGGCAACCCTGCTACCGTCCTCAATGGTAAGCATCACAAGAACGTTCAAGCGGCCATCGAAATCATTAAGTCGGGGAAGAATGGAACACACACAGACGAGAGTCCTGTCGCTGGAGAATGAACTCCTCGACCATCTTGCCGTTCCACAAAACGCCCAAAGACTCTATGAGCAAAGATTCAAACCGGAACTTCTAACCGAAGAAGAGGCATTCGCTCGCTCCGTACTTGAATTCCAGTTTTCGCACATACGAAAATATGGAGCCCCTGCAGAGAAAGAAATCCTTGAATCCCGTTTTGCTGACATCACTTTTGTTCGCCCATCGTCTGAGGTCGACTGGCTTGCCGACGAATTCAGAACGCGATACACGCGCTCCGAGACCGAAGAAGTCCTAACCTCTCTCGCAAGGAGGATTTACAAGGACTCTCCCCAAGAGATTATAGATGACGCTAGCGCACAACTCTATCGGATCAGAGAAACGATCAGAGATAAGAAAACGGAGATGTCCTCGTCTGAATACGCACCCGTCCTTCAGGACTACTGGGACAGCGTTGATGATAGGTCTGTTGGCATCACATACGGTTTCAAAGAGGTTGACTCTGCTTTAAAAGGGTTAAAGCCCGGAGAGTTGGTTTATGTCATTGGCCGCCCAAAGCGCTATAAGTCTTGGATGTTGATGAAGTCAATGGTCGGAGCACAGAAAGTGGGAAAAAGGGCCGTTTTCTTCACTTTAGAGATGGACATGCCGGAGATGTTTCAGAGATACGCCTGCATGGCCTCTGGAATCTCTTGGAGCGCTTTTAAGAACCGCGAATTAATGCCGTCTGATATGGACAACATGTCTCAAAATCTTAAGAAGATCAATGAGATCGCTGAGGTGAAAATAATCAAACCACCACGTGGTGAGAGGACCGTTCACTCCCTTAAGATGATCGCAAAAGAGCACGGCGCCGACATTGTGTACATTGACCAGTTGAAGTTCATTGAGTCGTCTGTGAAGGTCCGGGCAGACATGCGCTTCCGAGAGATTGAATACATCAACGAAGACCTTAAGGACGCCTGCTCGGAATTTCCGATCTATGTTGCAGCGCAGTTCAATCGGGAGGCGGCCAATTTGACAGAAATGGCAGACCTTTCAAAGATCGGCCTCTCCGACTCAATTGGTCAAACCGCCGATGTTATCCTTGGTCTTCACCAGACCGAAGACATGAGAAAATCTCGCGTTCTTCAATTGGGCGTGATTGAAGCACGCTCCTATGAAAGCAAAAAATGGGAGATGGTGGTGGAGTTGTCTCAGAACTCTAATTTTAGGGTGACTGGGCAGGCGTGAAAACCATTAGCGAAAGGATGAAGGCCCTCAAGAAGTCTCTTGATATTGACCTTTTGGAAGACGCGCTTGGTATCGAGGTGTCCAACAGTGTTGGGGATGAGGATATGTGCAGTTGTCCCCTTCCCTCACATGAGGGCGTTGATTCTAATCCCAGTTTTTCTATAAACAGATCAAAACTTGTTTATAATTGTTTTACGTGTGGTGTGGGCGGTAACATAATAGATTTAGTTGCAAGAATTCTTGATCTTGATTATGAAGATGCTTATAAGTTTTGTCGCAACCATAAAGATAACACACTTGGAAAAGATGATCCGTTTGCCTACGGTAGACAGTTGCAACAGATATTCGACTCTCAAAAAGAGTCAAAAATATCCAAACCAATGCCAAGATATAGCAGGTCAATATTAAATGATTGGCTTGAAAACTACTGTGAGTACTTAGAACATCGGGGAATCAATCAAGATTCTCAAGATAAGTTTATGCTCGGATTTGATCCGCAGCACACAAGAGCAGATTACACGGGTCCCGCAGTCATAATTCCACATTTCTTTGAAAACAATCTCGTTGGCTATCAGGAGCGTTGGACAGACGACGACAGACCCAAGAACATACCGAAGTACACCAATTCAAAAAACTTCCCTAAGGCAGAAACTCTCTTTGCTTTCGATTCCGCGATCAAGGGCAATAATTCTCCAGTCATTGTTGTGGAAAGCGCGCTTACTGCGGTTTATCTTGATCAGTTGGGATACCCGTCCGTTGCCACGTTTGGGGCATCAGTCTCCGACGAACAGATAAGGCTGTTGCGTTCTTTCTCATGGGGTGTTACACTTTCATTTGATAACGATGCTGCCGGTCGGCAAGCCTGTGGTATGCTCTGCGATAGGCTCCATAAAACAATCCCTATTCACATTACGGAGGAGTTTGGAGAACACAAACAGGACCTGAACGACCTTTCAAAAAATGAGGTCGAGAAGGTCATAACCAATGCAAAACCGTGGTTTATGAAAGGAGTATAGAGTGGGATTTCAGAAGTTTCAAAAATCAGAAGAAGTAGAAAACGTAACAGAAGAAGTAAAAGTCCATCTCGAAAAGACAGCCAAGTCTTCGGTGTCTGAGATGAGCGAAGAAGAAAAAAAAGAACTCAACAAGGATCTAAACAAGGAGAACGAAAATGCCTAATTTCAGAAAAGGGAGCGCAGCCATTCTGGCCAATCCCCAGAGATCGGCGGCCGCAAATAATGACGGCAACCCCCGCCCACAGTTTGTTCAGTGGGAGCAAGAAGAAAAGAAGTTCATCCAGTTCATCACTCCGCTGGAAGATATTCCGCGTGTGAAGATGCATCAGTTCATCATCACCGGTCAGCGCGATGATGGCTCCTTCATCTACAACGACTTTGTGTCTCGTCGTGACGCGGCGCTTGATGGCCCGGACGGCTACGACCCTATTTGGACGCGTTTTGATACACAGCCGCGTGATCGCTGTGTCGCTGCCGCCGCTGCCCTTGAGCCTATCCGCGGTTCCGGTAATAAGATCGAGGGTTGGGAAATTGCGGCAAAGACTAATCGCCGCGGTGAGTCCACCCCAGAGGTGGGCCTTATCATTCAGCATCCCGCCAACTTCTTTTCGTGGCTCGCTACCTATGAGAGTGACACCGGCAACGCCATTCAGGACCGGGTCTTTACAGTTACTCGTCGTGGCGAAGGCATCAATACCCGCTATGACTTTATTGCTACGGACTTCCCGTCGTTTGATGCGGGAGAACTTGCTGATCTTTCTCCGAACATTGACGAGTATCTTTCCTATCTGTCGGATGAGAATCGTGTCCGTTCTTTGATTGATCCGCTGCCCGACAACGCAAAGATCTCGCGCTTTGGACCCGTTAAGGCCAAGGCTCCTGCCGAAGAGGAGTCTGCCCCGTGGGTTGACGATGAGACCCCGAAGAATACGCGCTTTGCCGCTCTTCGTGCAAAGATCGAAGAAGTCAACGAGTAGATAAACAATTTGGGGCGAGAGCGGCTTGTTCTCCTTCTACGAAACTGGTTACTTTCCGTTCTCGCCCCAATCTATTTAAAGAGGAACAATGAGCCCATTCAACATGGAATGGAACGGCGAACGTTTTCGGTGTTACGTCGATGGCAAGAACGGCAAGCGGCTACGCATCTCTCTGCTTCAAGAGGAAATAGTTATTGAACTTCTTGACGGAGAAAATACAGTTGCATCAGAGAAAGCAACGTATGAGGATATTGAAACGTCTTTGGAGCCGTAATGGCCGTTCCAATCCACAACCACAGCGAATTCAGCGCTCTAGACGGTTTCTCCACCGTTTCTGAGATCGCAAATCGAGTCCAAGAGATCGGTGCTCCCGGTGCGTTTATAACAGACCACGGCGTAATTGCCGGTTGGCGCCCCTTCCAGAAAGAGATGCGCAGCAAGGGTCTTATTCCCGGTTTTGGCATTGAGGCCTATCAGGCCGCCGTGCATCGCTCGGCTAGACCCGAAGATAAAAAGAAAAGCAGAGACCAACACCACCTAGTTCTTCTAGCCCAGAACAGCAAGGGTGTTGAAAATCTCATGCGTATTAATGACGAGGCCAACAGAACCGGCTTCTATTTTGTTCCCCGTACCGACTGGGAAATCTTAGAGAAGTACAGTGAGGGCGTTATTGCAACGTCCGCATGTCTTTCTGGTCTAGTATCAAAGGGAATAAATAATGACGACAACTCTGATCTTTATCGCTATCTCGATATTTTTGGCGACAATTTCTATATTGAACTTCATACTTATGACGATCCTTATCAAAGAGAAATAAATAAAGAACTGGCAAGAATATCGCGGGAACATGGCGTACCGATGGTTTACGCCAACGACGCCCACTACGCATGTTCTTCTGATTACACTCATCACGAGGTAATGCTATGCATGCAGACCGGAGCAAAGATCACAGACGAGAAGAGGATGTCCCATCCCCCATGTCTTTACATCATGGACGAGAATGATGTTCGAGAGAGTCTGTCCTATCTATCTTCATCTGATGTCGATCTTGCCATCTCGGAGTCATATGAGATTCTTGAGAAGTGCAAAGATGCTTATTTGCCTGAACCGCGCATGCATTTGCCTGTATATGTCCCAAGAGAGGCGACACTCGATAAATCGAATGATCATACGATAATTCGTCTTGTGGAGGAGGGATTGAATGAGCGTTTCAATGAGATCACTCCAGAGGTTGAAGACCGTGCCGCATACGAACTTGAAACCGTTATCGATGCTGGGCTTGCTGACTACTTCCTTATTACGGCAGATTTTTGTAAGTGGGCTGACGACAGCGGCATTGAGCGGGGACCGGGACGCGGTTCAGTTGGAGGATCGCTTATTGCGTACGCGCTTGGCATCACGGACGTTGATCCGCTGAAATATAACCTTTACTTTGAGCGCTTTTACAACGCCGGTCGTGATGAAGGCCTTCCGGATATTGATATTGACTTTGAGCCAGAACGCCGCACAGAGATCGACGACTATTTGAGAAGCCGCTACGGGACGAACCAAGTCATCCCGGTCGGCAACCACATTCGTATGAAGCCCAAGATGACGATTGATCGCGTTTCAAAAGCACTCGGCGTTCCATTTGGAGACGCAGAGGCGATCAAGAAGATCATTGATGCGATTCCAGACATTGGTATTATATCTGCCGATCAAATTGGCTGGGAGCCAAGCACCGATGTAAAGATCTCAGTTTTTGGAGACGCTGAGGCTGCCGAAAAACTTCAGCCGTATGTTGAAAAACATCCAGAACTTTTTGAACACGCAAAAGCAATTGGCGGAAGGCTTGTCACCTATGGTGTCCACGCTTCGGCAATCATTATTTCTGACGTAGACATCCGTGGTGTTCTTCCAACGATGTTGAGAACGTCAGATGATGGATCCAAGGGCAAGAAGGTTTTGGCAACCCAGGTTGATATGCGTGAAGTCGAGGCCTGTGGTTTTCCAAAGTTTGATCGTCTTGGTCTTCGCAACCTCAGTACCCTCAAGTCTGTTATTAATCTGACTGGTGGCGACTGGTCCTATAAGACCCTTGACTGGGACAACATGCCTAACGACTTCTGGGAATTGATTGAGCGTGGTCTAACCCTTGGTCTTTTCCAAGTCGAGGACGGTAATGCCAAACGGATCGGCAAGAAGTTAAAGCCACGGTCTATCGAGGATCTTGCCGCAATTGTGGCGCTAAACCGTCCGGGTCCTCTTCGTTCCGGTGTTGTTGATCGATTTATTGACCGCCGCAGTGGAGTCGAGGAAGTTGTTTATCTACACCCCATCCTTGAGCCAATTCTTGGCGAAACATACGGAGACTTTCTTTACCAAGAACAGGTCATTGCCTACTTCCGTGCCATCGGTTACGATATGAAAGAGGCCGACGGCATTCGTAAAATGCTCGGCAAGAAACTCGTTATTGAGATGGAGAACGAGTATCCCCGCTACCTTAGCCGTGCATCTGAGTTCATGTCAGAAAACGATGCAAAGCGAATTTGGGATCTTATTGTGGACTTCTCAAAGTACTCGTTCAACAAATCCCACGCAGTGGCCTATGCAATCATTCTCGCTCGTACAATGTACGCAAAATGGAAACATCCTGTTGAGTTTATAATGGCCTCCATTCAGACAAACTCAGCGGATGTGGGTTCCTACATTCGTGAAGCCGGTCTTATGGGGATTAAGATCAATACGCCGGACATCAACATGTCCAATGTGGAGATCTCTGAAAAAGACGGGGAGATCTGGTTTGGTCTGAAGAACATTAAATGGATCGGAGAAGAGGCAGCGAAATGGGTCGTCGAGAACAGGCCGTTCGCAAATTGCGAACAGTTCCGTTCCAAGCATGCTGAACTTCAAAAGCAGTGGGAGACGGATAAGAAGGGCAAATCTTCGCGCCAACTGCTTCGTTCAAGCCAGATAGATGCTCTTGTCGAAGCGGGTGCGTTCGATTCAACAGATCCTAGGGGGTATGATCCTCGGGAAGAAGCAGAGCGTCAAAAAGAACTTCTTGGTTTTGCAATTATTGATCCAAACTTTGATATAATCAAGAAAAATAGAGAGCGCCTCGATTCCCTTCCATCCTATAACGAACTTGATTCTATGCTCGGCCAGACCATCAGCATTCCTGGTGTTATCGTTGAGGTTAAAGAAATCAAAACAAAAAAAGGCACAAGCATGGGTCGCGTAAAGATCGAATGGAGCGGCAGCGAAGCAGAGTTCGCAGTCTTTGGACCCTCCCAATGGAACAACGACAATAAATGGGAAGAGTACAGGAACTGGCTTCTAAAACCGATGACCCTCGGTATCTGGAATGTTAAGATCGGTGAGCGTGGGCTCGTTCTACAAAACGGAGAGAAACTAAGTTGATGGCAACAGAACAAGACTCACAAGATATTGCAAAGAAATTATCGAGCGCTGCTGGTATCAAGGGCGTTGTTACAACCGCCAACGAAAGCCTTGGCTACGATGTGGTCCCGACTGGCTGCCTCTCCCTTGATCTTCATTTGGGTACGGGAGGCTGGCCGACCCGCAGATTGGTCGGCGTCTTTGGCCCGCGTGATGTGGGAAAGTCTGTTCTTGCTTTAAACGGAATTGCCAACGCCCAAAAGATGGGAATGACCTGCGGATGGGTCGCCGTTGAGCCGGACTTCAGTAAAGAGTGGGCTGAAATGCATGGCGTCGACACAAGCAAACTTGTTCTGTTTCATCCCGAAAGTGGAGAAGACGCCATTAAAGGTGCTCTCTACATGTTGGACAACGGTGTGCGTTTCCTGGTCTTTGATTCGATTGGCGCTTTGGCCCATGCAAGTGAACTTGATGCCAAGGACGGCAAGCCCCGTCAGGGCGGTCAGGCCAACCTTATCAGTTTCGCAGTGAAGGCAATGACTCCGCGTGCCTACGCAAAGAACGCCTGCATTATTCTTCTTAATCAGGTTCGTGCCGTAATGAGCGCAACCGTCGCTGGTGTCTACTCTCAGCCGGGTGGAAACGCCCTAGAGCATCACGAGCAAATCATTCTTCAACTTCGCAAAGGCGATTCTAAAGGTGACCGTTTCTACGACCCTGTGACACAAGAAATTGTGGAGAAAGGCAAGGAGGGTTCAATTCAAGTCTCTCACGAGGTCCGAATCATCACTCAGAGAAACAAGGTGGCCGTAGGCGGAAAAAGGGAAACCAGATACGATTTTTACAATACACCCGTTGAAGGACTCCCATTTGGTATTGACAGAGAGGGTGACCTTCTTTCAGTTGCCCTGCGTCTCAACATTGTTGAAAACAACCGCGGTTGGTTTAAATACGACGGCAAAAGTTTTCGCGAACGTGAAATTGCTGAACTTCTTTATGCGGATAAATATGATGAGATCAAAGACATTGCTTATGAAAGGTTTGGCATTGGCCAACCGAAAACTAATTAAAGAGCATTCCATCGCTCAAGAAGAGTTTATTGCAAAGGCGACAGACGGTAAGCGTTCTCCGTCGTCCGGGGCGTCCCCCTATGACGATGGCGATGTCGAAAACGACATGTTTATAATTGAGTGTAAGTTATGTGGAAATCCGGATAAATCTGCAAAGAGTATTAGTTTAAAACTGATCGACTTTGAGAAGGTTTTTGATGAAGCGTCTCTTAATCGAAAGACCCCAATGATGACTCTTCGTATTTATAACCCTGAGTCGGTTTTAGCCGACCACAAGGGGAATGTTGATTTTGTTTGTGTCCGTCTAAAAGATTGGAAAAATCTAATTGGCTAGTTTCATTAAGGATCTCGCAAAGAAAGAAATCCTTGTCCCACATATCAACAACTATCTAGCGCAAGCGGATTTTCCTAAAACGTTTGATATCGCAATACCAACACATAAAGAGCCTGACGATGCTTTTCACCCTTCCGGCGATTGCACTCCTTGCGAGTGCGAACTTTATGCGAAATTTACAGGCGTTTCTGAGAAGCAGGAACTAACCGCCACCAGTCACAAGAACTTCTTTGTCGGCCATTTCTGGCACGGCCTGCTTCAGGATATTCTTTGCGACCGTCTTGGGTTCTGTGAAAAGGACGATGTAGAAAAGGAACTTCGTTTTCAAGATCCAAAATGGTGGGCAAGGGGGTTTGCTGATATTGCGAAGTGTGACATCCCGGGTAAGGGATCTTACCTTATTGACTTCAAGACGATGAACACTTTTAGTTATCAGAAGCCAAATGAAAACCTACTTGCCAAGTGGCGTTTGCAAGTTGCATGTTATATGGCTTGGGATAATCGTGTAGAATCTGCTATAATTATTGGAATACAAAAAGATACACCGCATGAGTTTAAGGAATTTGTATTCCAGAGAGATGACTCCATTCTCGAACCAATTTACGAGAAGTGGACAAATGTTTCTAATGCAATAAAGAATGAGACTCAGGTGGTGTGTTCGAAATGCACCTAAATGTCAAAACGAATTAAAATATTTGGTATAGATCCCGGCGCAAAGAGATGCGGCTACTCCGTAATCTCTGTTGACCTGGAGTTTAGCAACCACGAATATATTACTTCGGGTATTTTTGGTCTCTCTCGAAACGATGAAGAGATGGAGACCTACAGTGGATATAAAAAACGATTAATAAAGAATGCAATAGATAGTTTCCAGGATCTGCTTGATGAGCACGAGCCGGATATCGCAGTGTTCGAGTTTTTGCCAGTATCTAATGTGGGAGCCGCCGCCGGTCAACGGCTCCTTGCTTTTGCCGTTGCAACAGTTGGACAAGCAATGTGTGATTTAAATGCTGTCCCCTGGAATGAAATAACGGCTTCAACCGTTAAAAAGATATTGACCGATTCAGGTGTTGCAACAAAAGTTAAAGTTAAAAATAGCGTTATTGAAATATTCCCACAACTAAAAGAAAAGAAATATCTCGCAGATGAGACTGATGCGATAGCGGTGCCAATAGCATGGACGAAAAGAAAAAACACAGAGCGTTAAGAGAAGCCGTCAGGCATTATAGAGAATTGCAGGAACTCTTCACTGGCAAGGGGGTTCTAGTGATATCTCATGATGGAATTGACATATGTTTTATGGATTTATCGGGTGCGCTTGAAAGACTGTCCCCAAGAAAAAAAGAAGCAATTTATTATAATGTCATTTGCGACATGAAACAAAAGGATGTCGCAAAGATTATGGGAATTACCACGGTATCAGTCGGTCAATATGTAGAGTCGGGATTTGCTCAGGTCGCAAAAGAGTATTTCTCGGATCAGATTCAAACTCCAAAAAAGAAGAGAAAATCAGTTGACTGACTTCATAGATGACGAAGAAATCTTAGAAGACGAAGAGTATTATGGGTCGGATGAAGAGATTGTCCCTAAGAAAAGGGGGAAAAAAATAGTCGTCGATCTTGGCAAAGAGGAGGAAGAAAATAATCTTGTTTTATATTCAGAAGAAAGATATAGTTCTTTTGAATTAGAAGAGATGGCTACTGAAATATTGAAAGCAAATGCAAGATCAATTGATCCGGAGACCGGCAAACCAAATGGTCTAGGAGACATTCTTTTTGAAGAGCATCTGTATTCTAGAAGAAGAAGAGAAATCTACAACATGAACGGTACGCCCGATCCATCGATTAACGAGGGAATGTTCTGGCGAACGCACCCACAGGGCAGAAAAGTTAATAGCGATGAGCAAAGAAAAAAACACGGCGCTAGTTTTTATAGGTAGAAATTATGGGTAGATTTGACGGACCAAAAGACAGTGGTGGTGGGGGCGGTAGAGCAACAGTACCTATTCCCAAGATGGAGATAAACGAGCCCCGCTGTTCTGTTTGTAAATCACAATTTAGAAGAACTATTGATCAACTTCTTGTTATGGGTGTTGCATTTGCCGAGATCTCAAGACAGTTTGAAGTCGAGGGTATCACACGAAGAGCGCTGTCTAACCACAAGCGCAAACATCTCAGTGTTGAACAGGCGGCAATCCGCAGGGTTATTGAAGAAAAAGCGCGACAAATTGGCGAAGATGTTGAAAACACTAGCCGTCTTCTTTTAACTCGAAAGAGTTATATGGAGATTGCCATGATGAAGTCCTATCAGGCAATTCTGGATGGGACTATTGTTCCCGAGCCCAGAGACATTGTCCAGATGATTTCTCTTATGGAGAAAATGGAAAAGGACACTGCGGCTACGCAAGTGGACGAGATGATGCGCGATTTCAACGCATTCACTCAGGCCGTTAAAGAGGTTGTTGGCCAAGAGCAGTATGATAAAGTCCTATATAACTTTAAAAGAATTTTAGAACAGGAAAAAATGGTTGCGGAAAGATTTTTCGATAGCCCGCAAGTAATTGAGTCCCTACCTACGAGTCAACCAATAGATCTTTTGGTTGAGGAAAAAGAAGAGGAAGAGGAAGAAGAGTAATGGATATCTCTGAACTATATGATTATGAACTAATGAAGGTCGGTAAAATTGCAAAAGAACTTGCAGCCGATTTTTCTAAAAAAACAAACAATCAGATGAACCTTGCCGAAATGGCAAAGAAGGCCGAAGACCGTTTCCAGGCTATCGGATTGAAGGTTCATGTTGACCTTGCTCCGGTTTTGTTCTTTCAGCCACCCTGCATCGAAATTATGGGCCGCATCGATACAACAGAGAATGCCAAGCAGGAGTTCGATCACGATAAAAAGAGGTGGGAAGTGCTCAGTGGCAATGATCGTGGCGAGAAATATCGCGGCGAAAAAGAAAAGTACAATAGTTAATGTCTGTACTTGCAGAACAGGTGCTCAGACAATTCGACAATAAAAAAATCAGCATTGTCGAGTTTGCAGAGAGTGATCAGTTCTGCAATAAACCGTTGTATCCACGACAAAGAGTTTTTCTTAAGACGGTTTTTCTTGAAGAACTTGAGGGTTGGGAAGAAGACATTCTTAATGATTGGCTTTCTCCCAGTGGTGAGACGAGAATATCTCCGAAGGTAAGAGAACAAACACAATGGTTAAGAGAGAATGGCTATAACAATTTTCCGGAAGTCCAGTTGGTTGGTGGTCGTCGCTCCTCTAAGGGCTATATCACGTCTCTTGCCGTAGGCAAGAAAATGTTTGAAACTTGGAAGTTGGGGGATCCGGGTCGCTATTACAATATTGACCCAGATAAAGAAATCTACTTCATGTGCCTGGCCACTGCCCTTCAGCAAGCAAAGGCATATCAATATGCTGATCTTGTGTCGGCTATCACTCGTTGCCGCTATCTTCAGCCACATATTGGGAAGGTGCAAGAAGAAACCTTCACCCTTAAAACTTCGGCGGATGAGCATTATCTTGCACAGATGAGAACAAAAGGGATGAAGATTGGTAGGGATTTTGCCAAACTCCGTGGTGTTCCAAAATCCGCAAACGCTGACTCTATCCGCGGTTCAGCCACCATGGTTATTGTTTTCGACGAGGCCGCGTTCATGACCTCGACTGAGGGCAACTCGTCTTCGCTGGAGCAGTGTTACTACGCAGCAGAGCCCTCCCTCGCCCAGTTCGGAAAAGATGGGATGATCTTTCTGAACTCCTCCCCGTACACCAAGATCGGGTTTTTCTATGACCGATTTGTTCAAAGCCACGAGGTCGTTGACAACAATGCAAAATTTCCCACGCTTTTAAGTTTTCAGTTTCCCTCGTGGGAATTTTACAGGGGTTACGACAAGGATCCCCATAGGCGTTTCAAAAACGCTATCATGGTTTCGCCAGATCTAAACCTTGAGGAACTCAGTTCTAGCGATAGAGACAAGGCTCGCGAAGCCCAACTTTCCGAAAAGGCCAACCCAGATAAGTTCAAGGTCGAGAGGCGCGGACAGTGGGCCGAGGTTGTTGACTCTTACCTCAATCCAGATGTTGTTGATCGTGCATTTGTATCCGAGTATCAGGGCAGCCCGGTTCAAATGACAACAAGCGGAACATATAAGCATAGATATTTTGCTCATTGTGACCCCTCGTCCACAACCGCCGGTTTCGGTTTTGCCATCGGTCATCTTGAAGAGTTTATGGATGAGGAAAAACAAATTACTCCGCATGTGGTTTTCGATTTGGTTAAGAGATGGAATCCAAAAGATTTCCCAGGCGAAACTATCAACTACGAAATCGTTTTAGAGGAGATTGTTAAATGGGCACAAGTCTTTTCTTTTGTTGAACTGAGTTTTGATCAATACTATTCAAACGTTCTTATTCAAACAATGAGAACAAAATTAATTGATAAAAGAATAAACACCAGGGTTATGGAGAAAACTGCCACTGCAAGCGGAAACATGAACAAATATGAGGCTTTGAAAACCGCGCTTAACCTGAATCTTGTACACATACCCATTAATTGTCCAGAGTCTGAGTACGCAAAACTAGAAATGAAGTTCTTACAAATCAGAAACGGAAGGGTTGACAAGCAGGATCTTGGCCCAGTTCAGACAAAAGACATATCTGACTGTATTGCCGAGGTGACATCAACAATTCTTGGTGGCAGTTCTGCACAAATCGCTGGTTTGAAGTCCCCTTTGAGATATGCATCGCAGGGTGGATATGGAATGGGAATGGATCGAAGTTTTGAAGATTACTATAGAGACGCTAAGAAGATTGAGCCGTCGTCAGCCAGATCCATGGATCGCCGTAAAAGATCCAGAGGCAGATAATACTTATATGCTGTTTGCCGCTAATCTTAATGTATAGGTTATATTACTTTGATCATGCCAAATAAAACTTCAAAATGGAACGTGGTCGCTGCAGATGACGTTCTTGAGATCGATAGCAGAAATCCCGCTGCACAAGCAACTTCTGTCCCCGATGAAATTGCTGCAGCAGCAGCCGGAGACAACGCGCTTAAAGGTCCCGATCAAGAGCATGCCGACAGAGCCATTGGCGCTGCTCTTAAACCGGTTATTGACATGTATAAAAATCAAGGTAAAAACCCGGGTGAGGATCAAGCGGCGATGCTCACATTGGCGCAAATGGTTCAGCAAAACTTTGGGGGATCGGTAGAGGAGGCGCTTCAGAAAGTCAAAGAGGCTCTTGATCTTCCCGAGGTCGGCGGAGCAAGAGTATCCGAACCCGCTGAAGAGGGTTCTAATCTTCACGATGAGTCGCAAAACGTTTCAACAGAAAGCGTTATGTCCCCAACAACGGGTCTGGGCGAAACTAGCCCATCCTCAACACAATTTCAAATGGGTGCTTCCTTGGATAGAATCGCTGAGTACAGGGGTAAGCATAAGAAAAATAAAACCAAAAAACATCTCAAGGGTGAGGGTCCCAAGGCCGACAAGGCCAATGAGGTTTATCACGCGATAATGCGAGACAGAGACGGAAAGGGCGAGCCAACCAAAGAGGAGCAAGCATCCGCTGCAGCGATTGCTTGGTCACAGGCAGAAAAAACTATGAAGAAAAAAGCATATTTCCGCGGTGCGGAGGCAAATATAATTGATTCATATCGTGGCATGTGGGGCGAGGAACTCGTCCGCATCTCCGTTGACAATACGGTGGTTGACGTTCCAAGAGAAACTATTGAGTTTGTTTCAACAGAGGTCATTGATCCCGTCGCCGAACTCAAAAAGTTTTTTTCGGCAATCCCAGAAGAGGCTGACACAAGGTCACAGATTCTTGCAAATATCCAAAATCTCAAAACCGCAAAAGATATTGCATATAGATTAATTGTGAGTGGTAATGACAACCTCTCCGTCACGGAGGAAGCAACAATTGACTCTTTCCACGTCTCTTGCGAAACCAGAATCTCTAATCTTGAAAACGACTTGTTAAACTTTTCAAGCGGACATGACGAAGAATATGTAAATTCTCTTCCTAAATATGAAATTGGACAAGAGATCTTTGCCTCCAGTTTCAGTAGAGAGGGCGACGGTTGGATGGACGAGGTCATTGAGAAGATGGCCGCAGAGGCAGAAGAGATCGATATTGACAAACTTGCCAATGAGGATCCGCTAATTTTTGTTGCCAGCCTGTCCAAAGAAGTTATCGCGAATGCTTCGGCCGTCCAGAACATGGCGATGGAAAGAGTTCTTGAGGCCGCCGGTCCGCTCGACGAAGAAACAAAACAACAGGTTGTCTCGACATACATTGAAAAAACAGAAACGGCTAGAAGAAAAGCGCTCGCAAGCATGAAGCAAAGCGCGGCGGAAGAGGTTGATATCCAACAGAAAACCGCAAACTCTATGCCAGACGAAGGACTATTCCTATGAGTGACATGTTTGAATACCTAGAGGCACAAGCCCAGGAAGAAAATATTCCGTTTAAGAATGCTGCAATCGTTTCTATTGATCGTGCTGAAAGACGTTTTTCGTCTTTTCTCTCTGCCGCACAGGGTGATAAAGAGTTTCAGTCTCGTCTTGCTCTTATCTCTGACGAGATTCAAAAGATTGCAGACGACGTTTGTGATGAGCAGGGCTATGAAGATGCCCAGCATGTCGCAAAACTTGTTGTCGGCCAACTAGAACTTCTTTCCGCCCGTAACTCAGACTCTTCTGATACAGACGGTCTTGGTAATATTGAACGCCAAACCCTTAAACCAATGGATCCAAGCGGATACTACACAGATCCCACCGTTGCGCTTAACCCCGGTTCTGCTGGCGACAACATGAAGAACACGAACCCGTCGATTCCAGAACTCAAGCCCTTTGATCATCAGCATCCTGACGATCTGAGTTACCCGAATGATGGTGCGCTTCCCAAAGCCAACCTGGTTGACGCCGATAAGCCGATGCAGCCCGCTGATCACCATGGTGACAGCACTATGACCTTCCCCAACAAGGGCCAGGCCGATCCAGTTACGTCGTCAAAAAAAAAATCTGAAGCCATAAGCCCGGCTGAGGTCTCTGGTAGAGAACCCATGGGGATTGACTGGTCTGGTTTTGGTCAAAACATAAAGAAAATGCTTCAGCCGGGAAGTCCAGAACATCAGGACGCGCTTCAGCAAGCCAAAAATGCTTTTGCTGAGGGAATGGATTTACCCTCTGTCAGAAGCAAATTCCCAGACCTTGGCATGGATGAGCCCGCGCTTCGTAAACTCCAACAGGAAGCGCTGGGGGAGGCCCAGTCAGAGAAGATCAGAGGCATGCAGTGGGCCAATGACTTTGGTGGATTCAATTCTTCTATCAAAGAAGCGGCTGAAAGAATGGACTTCAACTCTATTTCTGAGATGATGACGCCTTCAGAGGCGGTCAGCCATCTTAGAGAGTCTGGCATGGAAGAGCATGAGGCCAGCGATCGTATTTACTGGTATGTCAATCATGTAAACCCCGGTTGGGCCAACAAGAATTGGACTGCAGCCGCAGAAGACGGCGAACCGGATGCTGGTGGCGATACAACACCAGATCTTATCCCAGAAGAAGAATACACTCCTGCGGATCAGATGACATACGATCGGGCCGTTGCAAATGTTGAACAAACAAACATAAATGTGCCCCCGGATCAGCAGGGAACGGTTGTTGGTCTTACAAGAGACAAGAGAAGCCCTTACATTGTCTATGGGCCCCAAGAGGGCAAGCCCTCAAAGCCTTCTTCGCAATATCAAGGTCTTTACCACGGAGCCCCCAAAATGCAAGAAGATGAAGTTATGGGCGGTTGGGATGGCGAACTACCCGAATGGGTGGATATCGACAAACCATACAAAAGACCAGGTCGCGACGTATAATAAACTGCTAATTGTCTAGTTCAACTCCTGCGATTTGTATAGTTCGCACATGTCCTACGTCCGCCGGAAGCGTAATCTCTCCGCCCTAACCACCATTTCAAGGCAGATCGTGGTATAATCAAACCAAGCCTGTTGATTTGGATTGTGAGTCAAAGATTAAATGGAAAAGAAAATCCGTACATCCAACCTAGACAAGGAACTAACGAGGCTCAAAAGCCAGAATCTCGTTCTTCCTAAGAATCCCATGCGGGCTCTTCAAACGGTTCAAGACATGTATGGTATGGCAAAATCAGGATCTCTGAAACAAGATCTTACCCGTATTGACAGCGGGGACAACGACGCTCAACTGAAGGTTATTCGTGAGAACACGCGTCTTGCGCGTGCTGTTCGTGGTTCTCGTATGCAGAAGACGGGCTCCTCGGGAGATGTCTTCTCTGCTATTCCTCGTTTCTATGACCCAATGGAGTACTGGGATCTTTCCGGTCTCCCGTGGAACATGGCCGACGAGGGTCATCGTCATAAACTGCACAAATGGATGCGCCTTTACTATATGACGCACTATCTTGTGCCTATTCTTGTTGATATTTTTACTCGTTTTCCCCTTTCGGGAATGTATTTGAATTCAAAAGATGATAAACTAACTTCTTTTTACGAAGACATCTTCCTTGATCAGTTGAATTACCCAGAATTTCTGGTCTCTCTCGGGCGCGAATACTGGACCATTGGTGAGGCGTTCCCGCTTGCGTCCTTCAATGAGCATCTTGGCACATGGGAGCGCGAAGAACTCATTAACCCAGAAGACGTAATCATTGAGAACTATCCGCTGCTTGGCACCAAGCAGATGAAGATCGTTCCCCCAGAGTACCTCAAGCGCTTGGCCCGCACAAAGCAGCCAAACGACGAGTACAAGATGCTTGTCCAGCACTATGGGGATCTTATCCCGTATTTGGAACGTAGTGAAGCATTCCCAGTTTCTGATGTTCTTATGAAGCAGATCGCATTCAAGGCAAACCCATGGGACGATCACGGCACGCCTATCTTGCTTCGTGGCCTTCGTACGCTCATCCACGAAGAGAAACTCCTTGCCTCGCAAGATGCGATTGCAGAGCGTCTTTATTCACCGCTTATTCTTGCAAAACTTGGCGCAACAGACTTGGGCGACGGTCAAGGACCATGGATCCCCGGTCCTGAGGATCTTGAGTCGTTCCGCGACGATATGGATTTTGCGTTGTCTTCTGACTTCCGCCTACTCGTCAATCATTTTGCCCTTGACATTCAAAACGTCTTTGGTCGTGAGCAGATGCCGGATCTGTGGAGCGATTTTGATCGCATTGAGCGCCGTCTCATGCAGGTCTTTGGTATCAACCCATCCCTTCTTGGTGGCGGCGCCAACTCGCAGCCCTATGCGTCATCCGCTCTACAGGCTGAGTTCATGAACCAGATGCTTCGCACATATCAGGACTACCTCAAGCAGCACTATCGTGAAAGAGCGATGGTTATTGCTGAGGCTCATGAACATTATGATTATGAGAAAAAGGGCCAGACTAGAGTGCCAATATATGAAGAGGTCATTATTCCTGATCCTGAGGCAAAGGAAGGTTTCCGCATAGAGAAGCGCCCGAAACTCCTCATCCCAGAGATGGAAATGGCTGTCCTCGATATGCGAGACGAGGCAACCGAGCGTCAGTTCCTTCAGACACTCAAATCCATGGGCGTGCCAATTGCCGATAAGCACATGATGGTTGGCGTGAACTTTGACTTTAAGGAAACCCTGGATCGTATGCAAAAGGAGATGGTCATGAAGACCATCGCTGCGCAAGATGCAAAGATGGAGTCTTACAAGATTCTGAAGACAAAGGGTCTACCGATCCCCCCAGGCCTCCTAGAGGAGATCCAGGCAATGGGCCTTGAAGGAGGTCCAGGAGGCGGCGTGGGAGCCCCACCGGCCCCCGCAGGGGGCCTTATGGGCGCCCCAGGCCCCGGTGGCATGATGGACCCGATGCTTATGCCCCCACCCCCAGGCGGCGGCCTAGGCCCCGGCAACATGGGAGAAGCAACACCAATGGGCGGTCCTCCGCCTGCCGGTCCTATAAGTCCAGAAATGGGACCAGTTCCTGAAATCAGCAATGAGCGAAGACCAGGGTTACAGTATAATCGACAAAGTTCTAAAAAAAATGTTGAATATGAGTTGCAACCCGACGGCAAGTCTGCTATAAAAAAAGCGACAACTGCTAAAAGACGTCCTCGCCACATCAAACTGATTCAGGAAGACAATGAATAGAGAAATTCTCGATTACTGTTTAGAAAAAAAGCCAAAGTACTCCACCACCCCCTCGTGGCAGGAATTGGCCGATCAAATTGAAACAGACTTTGGGGTCACTATTGACTCTATCGCTGGCCTTCGTTCTAGGGTTGCCGAGTATCGCAGCCTAAAAAACAGACAGGGGCGTTTTGTCCCCGGCTGCGGATTCATTGTCCCGGACGCAACCAAGTGGGGCGATGGCACCGCTCCCCTTGTTGACGTTACGACCAATGATTTATTCGAAACTGTTGTTTCTATTTCGGATATTCATTTCCCTTACCACAACAAGACGCTGATTGAATCGACTCTTCTGCTTATGCAGGACATCAATCCTCATGTTGTCGTTATTAACGGAGACGTTAACGACTTTTTCCAGTTGTCTCGGTTCAATCAAGGACTTGAGCGCCTTGATGAATTGCAGGAAGAGATTGATATGGGAGTTGAGTTCCGTCGTGCTCTTCGCGATATGCTTCCTAACGCTGTGATCAGAGAGAACCTCGGCAACCATGATGAACGGATCCTCTCGTATATCGAGAACAATGCAAGATCTTTGTCTAGCCTTAGGGCGCTTAAGCCGGAGGCTCTCCTCGGTCTTGAAGATCTAGAGATTACGCTCTTTGGACGTGCGGGACATCGCATTCGTCCTGAGTTCGTTTTTGAGCATGGTCATGTTGTTCGTTCCGATGCAGGCGCAAGCGCCAAGGCTCGTCTAACGAACACGTTGATCTCGGGGATGATGGGTCACACTCATCGTATGGCTGAATACCCGAAGTTTGGCTACCGCAACCTGACGTGGTACGAGCAGGGCTGCCTTTGTGCTCGCAATGCCGATTACAAGATCGGTGAGACAAATTGGCAGCCGGGGATTGCCGTTGGGCACTTTTCCACAAAGACAGACAACTACCACGTTGAACTCGTTCGTGCTGTCCATGATGGCTACATCTATGGCGGTAGACATTACGGCAATATCTATGATCAGGAGTTGAATTACGCATGAAAAGTCAAGACCATTACACCTACGTCTCAATTTGGAATATGAACGGCGGCCCCCTACCTAACGGCGTTCGTGAAGCCCTGTCGACGGCTGTTGAAAAGATTGCAGCAGAGACAGATGAGAAGGATAATGTGCGCGTCCTCTGGGCAATGGGTGAAAGAAAGGCAGATTCATAGTGGAACTTAGAGAGGTCACGATCTCTTACCGTGCAAGCGTTAAGGCCAACCTCGGCAACTATGAGTCAGCCGACATTTCTGAAAGCCGCTCTGAAACATGGATGGTCCTAGACGAACCAGATGATCAGGTCAATAAGTTTGTTTCAGAACGCCGTGACGTAATTAAGAAAGAAATTGATACTTATCTAGAGGAGGGCTACGCCGAACTCAAGGGAGGCGAGTCTAATGGATGATATGGTCAATCACCCACCCCACTACGACTTTGGTGCACATGAAACCATCGACGTTATTGAGGCGTGGGGGCTCCCCTACCACCTTGGCAATGTGGTAAAATATGTTTCCCGCGCTAAGCGCAAGGGCAAGGAAATCGAGGACCTTAAAAAGGCCTCCTGGTATCTGGACAGATATATAAAAATGATTGAGAGCAATCACGAAAATTCGAGATTATTTTGAGTGATATTCTTAAACACATAAATAATCCAGATCCTGAGATTGTTCGTATGCGTGAATCGGCTCGTGGACGTGCGGGCGAAGTAAGAAAGACTGGATGTCGTCATCCTATGTCGGCAATCGACTGGGTTGTTGATGATGACAGTTCAATAGGACGCCATAGTCGCCCAACAAACCTATTTGTCTGCAATGCCTGCAACGGCATGTTGCGCCTTGTCGACTTTAACGGAGCCGAGGCTGTAGATGGATGATTTATATGATATGTTTGGAGAGGGAATGTACGAATCAGAAGATTCTTTTGATTTAGAGAACGTTCATCAACTTCCTGTCAACATGGTTCTTCATTTGAAGAGTCGTGAAGAACCGCTTTTTGTTGAGCACGTTTTTTATTTTGAGAGGGAAGACCCAGTCGCGAGCCTTGAAGAACTTATGAACTTCATTGCTACATGGTGGAACGCCGTTACAGAAGACAAGAACGTTAAATTCCTTTTTCTAACCGACCGATTCCACAATAAAAAGGCCGTTCTTGCAGAAGATATTGCTGCGGCATCATTTATTACACCAGAAAAGCCAGAATGGATGCAAAATGGAAAAGACAATCCAGATTCCGATTGATGCAATTGAGGACACTGTGACTATTCTTCATCTCACGATGAGCGCCTACCAAGCGCGAGACGTTGCTGATACGTACGATAATCTTCAACCGGGTGTCTCATACCGGCCCCTGACAAGAGAACTCACTAGGATTCATGAGCGCCTATCGGGATTCCTCAAAGATTACGTTTTTAATGAGTACAACGAGACGGAAGAAGAAGAGCAGAGCAAGGAGGCAAAAGATGCCTGATAGGTATTCGGACCCATTAAATCCCTTCGGGGATCCTTTCAAGATTCAACGTACGCCTAAAGGCGGCATTAAAAAGCCCAGAAAGCATTATCAGGTTCCCGAGCCCAGAGCACTTTACGATTTGCAAACAGATATTCTAAAGGCTCTTTCAATTATGGAGACCGAAGATTACGAGGGTGGCGCCCGCCGTCAAATGCGAAACGCCTACAAAATTATCAATAGATACTTAAGACAATATGCTCAGGGAACCAACGAAGAGCAGGAATTGTTTAGCGATGACAACCTATGAATGGATAAACGATAAAGGAGAAACCGGGACATCAGAAAAATACGATAAGCCACCCAATGGTAAATACAAGTGGAAGAGGGTGTATTCTTTTGGTGTTTCATCAATCAGTGGTGCCGGAGGCTCGCCCAGTCGCCCTCCTTTAAGGGAGAAGAGGCCGTAACCTTAATAGGTGATGGCTTATTCTGAAAAAGAACAGCAAGTTATTGCCTGGAGAAAAGATGTTCTCATTAAGGCGGGTTGGGAACCGGCTATGGCTATTGAAATTGCAGTAAAAACAAACGTAGATCTTCGCGTTGCTGAGTCGGCTATCAAATGCGGCGATTCGCATCAAGCCTTGTACTTATTATCGCTCGTAGACGAGCCAAATAATAAATGAAGAATCGGTATGGACAGGGGGGTGATCTGAGGTCTACTTCTCACAAAGAAGTCTTCGAAACCACAGGGGCCAGAGTACTGGCAAAGACCAGTCCTCACCGTTCTTCATGCCGGTACTCTGGCCTTGCCGCATTCTATTATGCATTTGTGTGCGTACTCTAATTAGTAGAGTGCGCTTTTTATTATGTCAAATATAAATAAAAAATCAGACTTTGGCTGGGGCACAGATGCTTATCCTGCGCAAGAGCCACAAGAGGTGCAGTTCCAGCAGGAACGCGCAGACATGTCCCAGATGCCACCGGTCAGAGATCAGCAATATGCTTGGGTTGTCTCCGGTAAGGACATCCTGGTGGTGTCTGAAGACAAACTAGATGATGCATTTACTGCGCTTGGAATCAAGAGAGATCACCATGGCCCGGTTGCCACCGGAACGGTCAACGTTTCAAACAGGTGGACCACATCTTTTGTCGTCAACGAGTCAAATGTGGATTTGGAATATCTTGACAAGATTTTTCAGCGTTGGGCAAAAAACCCCAAGATGGATTTTGAAGATTTAAATCACAATCTGTTCATTCAATCTGTCCAAAATAAAAACGGCATACCTCTGCCTGTAAAAACCAACTACACAAATAGAAAATTTGCTGCCGATCCTGGTTTTGGGGACGGATTTAAATACCCTTGGAAAAATACAGACGAGAGCCTATACACCGAAATACAAATACAGGACAATGATCGTGGCAAACTGCCGGGTCAAGGTGACCTGAGTAATGGTGGAGAAAAACTTACTGAGGAAACATACCAATGCCCAGGATGTTTGGGCGTGTTTGCTGATGGCATTCAACTTCGCGAACACATGGTTAATTTCCATCGCAAAGATCCGCCTACCGGCTATGAGGAGGAGATTCGTGACAATGACGAGATGTTTTATCCCGACAACGAAGCCTCAAGGTCAAACGGCGAAATGCTCAACATGATGTCGTCGGCAAAAGACGACGAGATTGAGATTGATGGCCCCATTCCCTTTTCTTTTAACCCAGAAAAAAGCCGAATCTATGTCGGTCAGCCAGGGGACGAGAGACCCGAAGTCGACTCTGTAAACATGTTTGGGCTTGCCGAAGGCTATTACACGCCGGATGGGGACATACTCATTGTCACTCAAGCGTTTGCCCCATATTCTATTAAGTACTTTCTAAGGCTGTGGTACGAAATTCATCCCGAACTTAAGGTGAAAAAGGTCTACCTGATTAGAAAACAAAACGGTAGAAAAATCAAAGAGAGGGTTGCAAATGCTTAACCTTCACCAAAAAGCGGCGGCCTGGGATAAAACGCCCAGTACGATGTCTTTTGAGGAGTCCGAGTATGTCACAGATCCCGCTCTTTATGAATCCCTGGATCCGTCTAAGGGTTTTGATTTAGAGAAACTGGGAGCCACTCAACACCTTTCTGAATGGAAGGATGTCGAGCAAAAGGCAAAAAGGATTATTGACTCTGGTGGTGTTGATATCTGGGCAAAAGAGCCTAGAGATCCAAACAATCCGCTCGGCGCTGTTTCCATAAGTGGACAAATAATAGGCGACAACGGCGTGCACAAAGGGGTGGTATTGATACCAAGTCCCGCTGCATCGACAGTTATTTCATGGAACTGTTCTTGCACGTGGGGCGAGTACCGAAGACCCGGACTTCCAAATGTTAATCCGGACTATTACCATGTTTGGGAGAGGTATTCCGGCCGCGTGTGTTCGCACATACTCTCCCTGTACTGGAGGGCCCAAGATTATCGGCAACGCATCGACTTTTCGGATGTCGACCCCGAAATAATGCGAGCCGCAGCACCCGCCCTAACTGAGATGGGGGCCCTTCCGCTGGAGATTGCAAAACAATATGCGGATGATGCGTCTCCAATTGATCCAGCGATATTAGAAGGTCTCGAGCCTGGCGAAACAACTTATCAAGACATCTTGCAAGAAGAAGATAGAGAAAGGCAAAGACTTCTTAGACAGCCGATGGATCTCGATGAAGAATCAATAGCCCTACAAGAGAGAATAGACGAGTCTTTCAATGCAATTCTTGACCCTGAATACCGTGTACAGGATAAATCCAGAGGCATATTTGATACGGATGAAACAGAGACTTATAAAAAAGAAATTAAAGAACTAGAACAGCACATCGTTCCCTGGCAAGAGCAAATCTCTTTAATCGATGGCGTTCTGTTTATGGTCGCTATCAATAATCAAGGCGAACTGCTTGATCAAAAACAACTTCTATCTGAAGATTATATAAACAACATAGAACGTTTTGAATTATATGATAAATCAAAACATGATGGAAAACATATAATACTTCCAAAAAGAATCCTAGAGCATCTTTTAGAAGAAGAAAACGATGCTATAAAAAATAATTTTTTTCAAACAAGCACAAATTTTAGAAAAATTTATTCTCAAATAACAGGTGGAAAAAACTGGGAAAATCTTGATGACAACAGTAGAAAAGAATTTATTAATAGATTAAAAATTATAGTAAAAAATCTGCGGTATTTCTCTAATCATCTGCAGTCTTTGTCTAATCCATTTAAAAAAAATATAGAAGACCGAAGAAAAATAATATATCGTGAGCAAAAAAGAAACGCACTTACCAGGGGCGTGTCCCCAGACTATTATAGACAGTGGTTAACAGAAGCGGAAAAAGAAAAAAGATATTGGCAGTATTACAAGGAGTATACTGGCTCTCAATATCTTGAAAAATTTGAAAGTGATTTTGAGAAAGATCCGATGATGGCTCTTCAAAATTCTTTGGCTGAAAGAATGCGTAACAGAACCCCCATAGAGCAAACAGACCGGGCGGTTCAAGAGCAGACAAAATATCTTTTTGCCCCCAGGGAGGAACCCGAAGAGGACCAAGGATTTTCTCCAGAAGAGGGGCCAAGAACCTCTAATTTCTCATTCATCTCCTCAGAGTTCGACATTAATGACATTACTATTTATTTGCAAAACGAAATAGGTAATGGAGACAAACCGCCAGGTTACGCAAGAAGAGAGATGTGGGGAGAGCAGCGTGCCGGACTATGCCCACACCCAAGCGCGGTTCCTGTAAGCATGCGACCTGACGGAAACTTGATTTACTCCCAAGACGATCTCGGATATCATCCCGAACTAGGTGAGATGGGTCATACCCTCGAAGAGAGGGGAACCTATGGTGCTATTCCTGTCGGCGAAGAGATTAAAATACTTTCTGTTCATCCTAAGGATAGGATGATTCTAATTGAATATGATTTGGGCAACCCATCCCCAAACCATCAGCATATCCATCTTTGGGTTCCAATCAAAGATGTTGATTTAATTTGACAAATTAGAATTAATTTATTATGCTGGTGGCATGAGAAATTCACTCAGTAAAGATTACGAAGAAGTAGTCGAAAAAATAATTAAGGATCCTGAGTCTTACAACTCCTGGTCACCATCTGCCGAAGATGAGGCAGTGGAAATAAAAAATTTAATAAACGATATTGCATGGAGCAGATATGAAGACTGAAGAACTCGAATCAGTAATTAAGAGCGCTATTGCGGGTTGCGTTGTAGAACATTTGACCGATCAACCCGGAGAAGATGTTGTTGTTTTTAGAATTGAAACACCATTTTTTAATTTTAAGATTGATCAACAAATAGCAATTTTTGCATATTATCGCGAAAAAGACAATCTTCTGCAATTTTCGGATAGAGGACTTTATTCCTTCTGCATTGGCACAGAAGAAAGAGTTGCTATAAACATGAAACGTCACCGCAATTTCATCAAAGCAATCGGCTATATTCTTATGAGTGGCGAAACAGAGGACGGATCCTTTGTGGTCAATACCCCCACCGTTAGCCTAGATGTAGAAGATCTTGACCTGCCCCTATTCGTTGGCCAATACATTTCGTCGCTTCTTTATTGCGGCGAAGTATGATCCCAGTATTCTCAATTCACATGACTGTTGGGCTGGTTGATCCCCAGTTTGACTCAAATGAATTTTCGGAAATTCTTGACACGTATGCGCTTAACTATTTAGCACCAATCGGACCAGGGATGGCTGCTTTAACGCGTAGACCCGAGCCAGAGACCGAGGAAGAAGAGATTATGCAGGCGATAAGTCCAGGCACACACGAAATCAATATTGTTTTTGACTTTGACCCAAACGAAGAGAACTTCCTAAACATGCTGGTCCAGGACACCCCGTATAACAGATATAACATTGCAAATCAACTATCAACGATGGTATGCATGTTGTCTCTGAAAAGCATTGATTGTGCTCCGACATATTTTAATATTAAAATAAGCGGAGATTATATAGAAGATGAACTATATGAAAAGATGAAGAAACAGAGATTTAAACTATGAAATGGAAAAATTCATCAAGTGTTTCAAGTGCAAAAAAGTTATTGAAGCGGACAATAAGTCAATCATATCTTTTTATGCAATAAATCATTCTGACAAAAACGAGAGCGAATACAACTTTTGCTCTGAGCCCTGCCTTGATGGATTTTTTAAGGACAGGATTAAATTCAAAAAAATAGTAAAGGGTCTACAAGATGAAGAAGACAACAAAAACGACTAGTCTTGAGTCTACTCAAGAACAGGAACCGGCTCAAGACACATTGAACTCTCCGGTGATGACAAATCTGGAATCGGACCCAAAGCCATCACCACCCAGTTCAATTGTCACAATGACTATTGGGAATGAAACAGTTTCTGTTCCCGTTAAAACAACAAGAGAACTTTACATGGAAGCCGGAAGAAATGATAAAAAGAATTAAAAAGATGCTCGGATTGCATAAATGCAAATGCGATCAGTGTAAGTGCAACTCTTAATATAATGACCGTAGCAGTGCTATAATTATTGTAATGGACGAGTCCGCCTACGAGGAATGGCCCGAGGGCATTGACGATACCCCATGGTTTCGTTGGCTCAGGGAAAACAAACCAGAACTTTTTGAAAGTTATCGTGTTCAAAAAGAAAAAGAGCAGTCAAGACAAAAGGTTGATAACGCCTGGTCTGATCTGAATGCCTGGTCTGATCTAGGTCCCCATTGGGGAGACAGGCGGGCAGCAAAGGAAGAAAAAAAGATTCCAGCGGCAGCAAAAAGCGCAATGAGACACAGAAGCGCTTGCGGAGTCAAACTGTCCGACAGTGACCTTGCGCGTTTCTGGTCCAAGATAGATGTCAAAAACGCTAGTAAGTGTTGGCCTTGGAAGAACAGCCTTAGGGGGTCTCTGGGCTACGGCCAATTTCGCATTGGTGACAAGATATGCGACGCCCATAGAATCTCTTTAGAATTAAAAGAAGGCCCACTTAAGAAGGGCCGTTACGTTTGCCACAGTTGCGACAATCCGATCTGCTGCAATCCGCACCATCTTTTTGGCGGCACTCAAAAAGAAAACATGGATGATATGACCGAAAAGGGTCGCGGAGATAACTAATCTTATCCCCTTTGCAGCAACATAAAAAGTAACAGGAGTAACAGTTGCCTAAAAGAATTGAAACATCAAAGGAAATGGTCCTTGGCGGCCGTATCCTGTCAAGAAACCTTCTTGAGGACATCAAAGAGAAGATTGCAATCAGCGCTCAGTTGATGGACAAGTCTTCGGCCGACACAGGGGACCAAGAATCGGAACAGGTGTCTCCCGAACCCGAGAATACCGACTATGCGAATATCTCGTTGGAGGATGCGCAGTCAATACTAGAGCATTCCGACTACGATCAGACAATAGCCCTTCTAGGCGGCCTAGAGGGAAAGATTGGCAATCTTGACAAAGAACTTTTAACAATTCAAAGAAGAATAAAGGGTGCTATCGAGGAGCATTTTGGTAGACAGTATCCCGCTCAGCAACAGCGCGATCTTGAGGACGAGCAGTATCGTCTTGAGTACGAGCAAGCACAACAGATTCCCAATTGGTCTAAAGATCCAATTCATATGCGTTACAGAAATTCAAAATATCTGTATTCGCAAGAAGTAAATATTGACCTTTTAAATATTCTGAATAAACTGCAAGAAAACGCGGGAAGAGCCGAAATTCCTCTTTCTCATCAAGAATTACAATTACTTCAGTCTGCCCCTCCAGAGGTTCTAAACAGTGGTCTTTCAATAAATGAAAACGGCACGGTTTATGTACCACCGAGTTTTGTTAATCCTCTTCGTCCACAGTCTCAGGAGCAGATCACACCAGAGGGGCAAGAAAGCCTCTTCAACGAGCCTCCAAGAAGCCCTGGGTTTAATTTAAGCCCGGAACAACTTATGAACGCCGTTCTTCTCGGAAACGACGCAGAGTACAGACAGCAATACGGAGAGGAACTGTTTGGAAAAATAGATCCACTTGTTGCTGAGTGGAAAACGGCTTTTGAAAATAAAAAAAATACAGTAAATCTTTATCGTGAAGTCGAACAAAAGTCAAAAGCGTTATATCAAGAGGCTATACCCGAAGAATTTAAAAACATAGAACGTCAGACACCACAAATGTTTGAAGAGTTTGATCCCGAAAAGGCGCGACAAAAAACACAAGAAATTGCGGAGAACAGAAAAGAATTAGCAGAAAAATACAAAAAAGAAAATGAACCGCTTAAGAGGGATTGGAAAAAAATACGCGAACTGCGTGAGTTGAAAAAGAAACTTCCGCTGGACCCCGTAGATCATAGGCCTTTTGAAAATCCACCCGTAGAAACTGTCTCAAAAAGTACTGAGAGCATTCTTCAAGAATTTGATTCAATTATAAAAAACAATGGAACGATTGTTTTAAACGCGTTTTCAGACTCTGACCGCCAGTTAGCCGCTCTAAT
>Ga0194048_10000173_pt1 | contig 29421 bp, 26 predicted proteins | sample JunL225m_MetaG_FD_161685 | JGI IMG/M metagenome (GOLD analysis project Ga0194048, IMG submission 161685) | Anoxic zone freshwater microbial communities from boreal shield lake in IISD Experimental Lakes Area, Ontario, Canada - Jun2016-L222-5m | ecosystem: Environmental > Aquatic > Freshwater >...
TCGGCCAGCACCAGATGTGGGCCCCGCAGTATTACCGTTTCAACGAACCGCGCCGCTTCATCAGCTCGCTCGGTGCCGGCACCATGGGCTTCGGCCTCCCGGCCGCCATCGGCGCCAAGGTCGCCAATCCGGACGTCCAGGTCATCGACATCGATGGCGACGGCTCGTTCCTGATGAATATCCAGGAACTCGCGTGCATGAAGATCGAGAAGATCAACGCCAAGATTCTTATCCTTAATAACCAGCACCTCGGCATGGTCGTGCAGTGGGAAGACCGCTTCTACTCCGGCACCCGCGGCCACACCATCCTAGGCGACGCCACCAATATCGGCTCTCCCGATAACCCGGCCGGCCTCTACCCTGACTTCGTCAAGATCGCCAACGGCTTCGGCATCAAGGCCCGCCAGGTCATGAAGCGCGAAGACCTCCGCGCCGCCATGCGCGAGATGCTTGATCACGACGGACCTTACCTTCTCGACGTCATCGTGCCGTACACCGAGCACGTGTTGCCCTTCATCCCGCAGAAGAAGTCGGCGATGGAGATTCTGACGAAATAATCCCGAAGGGAAAGGTCGGTCATCACAGGGGCGCGCAAGCGCCCTTGATGCTTTGGGATTAGGTGCATCGAGGTAGGGGCAGCACCGCGTGCTGCCCTAGCTGCGTTTATTCTCGGGTGGCAGGTGGCGGCCCCAGTTAGCGGGTGGCGGGTAGATACAATTTCAGGTCTCGGGTCTCGGCCGTCGGGTGCCTGGTTCGGGTGTTCAGGTACAGGTACAGGTCCCTGGCCTGAAACTTGGGGCTGCATGAGGTAGGGATGCGATGACATCGCATCCACGCATTCACACCTTGGTGACGGGTGACGGCCACCGGGGCATCGGCCATTCGGGAGTCGGCTGTTCAGCCATCGGCTATCGGCATCGGGAGCCAGCGGGTGAGATCCCGAGCCTGCCCCACCCTGCGGTCTCGAACGGCGGCGATGGCAATCGCCGCCCCTACCTAAAACCGCACGGATGCGATGTCATCGCATCCCTACCTTACGCCGTCGCAAGGCTCAGTGTCCCGCTAACCAGCGTTCGGCTTCGATGGCGGCGCGGCAACCCATGCCGGCGGCGGTGATGGCCTGACGATAGACGTGGTCCGAGCAATCACCGGCGACGAAGACGCCAGGGATATTGGTGCTGACGGTGTTCGGACCAGCCACGAAGTAACCGCCTGCATCGACCGCGAGGGCCGGCGTAAAGGCCTGGGAATTGGGCACGTGGCCGATGGCGACGAAGACGCACTTCACGGCGAGGTCACGGACGGCGCCGGACTTCTCGATGACGCGTAGGGTGTGCACCTTCTCGTCGCCGAGGATCTCAGTCGGGCTGACGTTGAGGACGAGTTCGATCTTCTCGTGGGCCTTCACGCGCTGCACCATGATCTCGGAGGCGCGGAAGCTGTCGCGACGGTGCACCAGGTAAACTTTCGAGGCGAAGCGGGTGAGGAAGAGGGCTTCTTCGCAGGCGGAGTCGCCGCCGCCGACGACGGCGACCGGGACATTGCGATAGAAGGCGCCATCGCAGGTCGCGCAGGTGGTCACGCCGTTACCGCCGTAATAATGCATTTCACCAGGGATGCCCAGGTGACGGGGCGAGGCGCCGGTGGCGATGATCACGGCCTTGGCTTCGTAGGTGGCTTCACCGCCCTTGAGCTTTTTGATGGGGCCAGAGAAGTCGACGGAGTCGATGCGATCCCAGGCGAACTTCGCGCCGAAGCGTTCGGCTTGGCCCTTCATATTCGTGATGAGCTCGTTGCCGTCGACGCCGTGGACGAAGCCCGGGAAGTTCTCGACCTCGGAAGTCGTAGTCAGCTGGCCGCCGGGTTGGCCGCCTTCGAGCACCAGCGGAGTGAGGCCGGCACGGGCGGCGTAGATAGCGGCGGTGAGGCCGGCGCAGCCGGTGCCGAGGATAAGGACGTTTTCAGCCATGGTCATGTCCCATCTTGAGGGCGGGAGCACAGCCGCAAGGCGGAAAACCCGATGTGAACAACCCGAGTCAAGGCTTGCCCCGGGGGGTGGGGTCGGGGTTTGCTACCTCTCGCTCCCGGACCCATGTTTCTCAGCATCCTCAAGCTCTTCGCGGGCAGCCACCACCGGAGGTTCCTCCGCAAGTGCGCGCCCCTCGTCAAGCGAATCAACGCCCTCGAAATCGAGTACCAGAAACTGTCGGACGACCAGCTCCGCGCCAAGACCGACGAGTTCAAGAACCGTCACGCCAAGGGCGAATCCCTCGACGCCCTCCTCCCCGAGGCCTTTGCGGTCGTCAAGAACGCCGCCCGCCGCCTCTGCGGCTCGACGGCCATCGTGTGTGACCATGAGCAGAGCTGGGAGATGGTGCATTTCGACGTCCAGCTCATCGGCGGCATCGCCCTCCACCAGAACAAGATCTCCGAGATGGCGACCGGCGAAGGCAAGACCCTCGTCGCCACCCTGCCCCTCTACCTCAACGCCCTGACCGGCAAGAACTGCCAGCTGGTCACCGTCAACGACTACCTCGCCCGTCGCGACTCGGAGTGGATGGGTCACCTCTTCCGCTGGCTCGGCCTGACCGTCGGCTGCATCCAGAACCAGATGCCCGGCGACGAACGTAAGGCCGCCTACGGTTGCGATATCACCTACGGCACGGCGTCCGAGTTCGGCTTCGATTACCTGCGCGACAACGGCATGGCCCTCTCGCCTGACGAACAGGTCCAGCGCGACCACTACTTCTGCATCGTCGACGAAATCGACTCCATCCTGATCGACGAGGCCCGCACCCCGCTGATCATCTCCGGACCCGTCGCCGAAGAACGCGAGCCCGCGTTCCCGCGCCTCCGCCAACCGGTCTCTGGGCTGGTCGAACTGCAGATCCGCCTCGTCACCCGCCTGATGAACGAGGCTCGCGAAGAGCTAGAGAAAATCCCCGAGAACAAGGAGCCTTCCGCCGACAGCCTCGATAAACTCTGGCTCGCCGCCCACGGCATGCCGCGCAACCGCATCTTCCTCCGCCTGATGGAGAATGGCCGCTGGCGCAAGCTGCTCGAGAAGCACGAAGGCGTGCTCGCCTCCGAAATCGAGAAGGACCGCCGCTTCCACCTCAAGGAACGCCTCTACTTCTCCATCAGCGAACGTAACCACGAGGCCGACCTTTCGCAGCTCGGACGCGACACGCTCCGCCCCGGCGAACCCGACGCCTTCGTGTTGCCCGACCTGCCGACCCGCTACGTCGAGCTCGACCGCGACGAAGCGCTGACGCCGGAACGCCGCGCGGAACTCCGCGGCGAGGCCGAAGCCGCCTACGCCCAGGCCTCCGAGGACATCCACGCCATCGGCCAGTTGCTCAAGGCCTACGCGCTTTACGAGAAGGACAAGCAGTATGTCGTCCACGAAGGTAAGGTGAAGATCGTCGACGAGAACACTGGACGCATCATGGAAGGTCGCCGCTGGTCCGACGGCCTCCACCAAGCCGTCGAAGCCAAGGAAGGCGTCGCGCTCGAGAAGGAGAATAAGACCTACGCGACGATCACGATCCAGAACTACTTCCGCATGTACCAGAAGCTCGCGGGCATGACCGGCACCGCCGAGACCGAAGCTTCCGAGTTCCATGACATCTACCGCCTGACGGTCGTCGCCATCCCGACGCACCGCCCGTGCATCCGCGCGGACGACAACGACATCGTCTTCAAGACCCGCAAGGAGAAGTACCAGTTCGCCATCAAGGAGATCGCCGAAGCCCATAAGCGCGGCCAGCCCGTCCTCGTCGGCACCGCCTCCGTCGAAGCTTCCGAGACCCTCGGCCGCATGCTCGCGATGGCGAAGGTCCCGCACAAGATCCTCAACGCCAAGCACCATGAAGCCGAAGCCGACATCGTCTCGATGGCCGGCCAACTCGGCGCGGTGACCATCGCCACCAACATGGCCGGCCGCGGCACCGATATCAAGCTGGGCGAAGGCGTCCGCGAACTCGGCGGCCTCTACGTCCTCGCGACCGAGCGCCATGAAGTCCGCCGCGTCGACCGTCAGCTCCGCGGCCGCTGCTCCCGTCAGGGCGACCCCGGCCGTTCCCGCTTCCTCGTCTCCCTCGAGGACGACTTGATGCGCCTGTTCGCCAACGCCGGCGTCATTTCCTCGATGCTCGAGAAGTCCTTCAAGGAAGGCGAACCGCTCGAGCACCCCTTCCTCAACCACTCGATCGGCACCGCGCAGAAGCGCGTCGAAGGCCAGAACTACTCGATGCGCAAGCGCCTGCTGCAGTACGACGACGTGCTCAATCAGCAGCGCAAGATCGTGTACGGCCTGCGTAACCAGACCCTCAAGGCCGCCGACAGCCGCGAGACGGTCATGAACATCGTCGAAGAAGAGATCGAGGCCCGCCTCGATGTCGTCTTCCCGGAACGTGACGGCGAAGCCGACCGTCGCGCCGCCGATACCTTCGTCTACTGGTTCATCACCACCTTCCACATGCGGATCGACCTCGAGGACATCCTCGCCCGCACGAAGGACCAAGTCATCCTGCTCGCTACCGACCGCGTCCGCGCGCTGCAGGCCAGCCGCGAAGAACACGAGTCAGCCGACGTCCTGCAGTACCTCGAGCGTAACGTGCTCCTGCGCGCCATCGACCGCAACTGGCAGAACCAGCTGACCGAGATGGAAGACCTCCGTCGCGGCGTCAGCCTGCGCTCCTACGCGCAGAAGGATCCGCTCAACGAATACAAGGCCGAGGCCTTCAAGGCCTTTGAACGCCTGATGCAGCTGCTGCGCAACGACACCTGCGCCGGACTCTTCCGCACCGCCTCGTCGATGGAAGCGCTCGAGTCCCTCATGCGCCGCGCCCAAGGCCAGGCCAAGGCCACCGGCCCCGCCGAACCGGGCTCGACCGAGACGGCCGAGACCACGCCCGCCAACGTGCCGAAGCCGGAACCTTTCCGTCGCCTGACCCCGAAGATCGGCCGCAACGCCGTCGTCCGTATCCGCAAAGGCCCTGAGACCCAGGACCTGAAGTGGAAGAAGGCCGAAGCGCTCGTCCGCGACGAGGGCTGGGAAGTGGTCGAGACGCTTTCGGAATGACCGAGCAGCCGACGAGCAGCCCTGCTGCCGCCCGGCTCGCCTGGGTCGGCGCATCGCTGACCGCCCTGCTGCTCTTCTTTTCGTTCGGTCCCGTCGGCCACCCCCTCTGCGCGTTCGTCGCGCTCGTGCCCGCCACGCTCGCCACGATGCTCCAGCCGGATTGGCGCACTTGGCGTCGCGCGAGCTTCGTGACAAGCTGGGTGCTCTGGATCGCGCTGCTCGTCTGGCTCCGCCACGTCTACCCGCCGCTCGGTTGGCTCGGCCTCGTGCTGCTCACGGCCTATTGCGCGCTGTACCCGTTCGTCTGGTTGCTGCTGGTGCGCTGGATCTTCCCCGCCTGCACCGGCGCCTCGCTCCCGGCCCGCCTGCTCGCGATCAGCGGACTCGCTGGCGCGTGGGGCCTGCTCGAATGGGCACGTAGCTCGATTTTCTCCGGCTTCGGCTGGCTGCCGCTCGCGGCCTCGCAGACCGGCAATCCCGTGATGCTCAGCCTCTGCGCGTGGGCCGGTCCGATCGGCCTCTCCATCGCGCTCGTGCTCTTCAACCTCGGGCTCGCCCGCTGGATTGTGCGTCTCGTGGAATTTTATCGCGACGAGGCCAGCCTCAAGCCTGTCGGCCCGATGGGCTGGCTCCGCCGCATCACGCCCGAACTGTACCTCGGCTTGCTTCCCGTGGCCTTGGCCTTCTTCGCCGTGCTGCACGAGGTCGAAACGAAGCGACACGGCACCAAGGACGTGCGCGCAGGCATCGTCCAAACCGATTTCGACCCCAACGCCAAATGGGACTCGGCCCGGCTGCAGGAGCATATCGAAACCATCGGACGGCTCACCTTCGACGCGGCAGCCCAGAAACCCGATTTCGTCCTGTGGCCGGAAGCCGCCCTGCCGCTCTCCCTTGAAAGCGAAGGGTACCTGCAGCGCCTCACGAGCCTCTCAAAAGCCGTCGACACCCCGCTGGTCATCGGCGCTATCGACCATCGCGGCACCGGCTACGCCAACGGCGTGGCAATCGTCACCCAAGAAGGCCTCCAGAAGCCGGTCTACGCCAAGCGTCACCTCGTGCCGTTCGGCGAGTACGTACCCTTCGCCGATTTCCTGCCGCTCCGGAAAGTCGTGCCGATCAGCGAGGACTGCGTCGCCGGGACCTCCGTCTCCCTCCTCCCGCTGACCACGCGACGCGGCGACACCTTCATGGCCGGGGCCCTGATCTGCTATGAGGATGTCTTCCCTGAGCTGGCCCGCGAGCATGCCCTCGCCGGTGCCGACCTGCTGATCGTGGTCACAAACGACGCTTGGTACGGCCGGGAAGCCGGCGCCACTCAGCATGTCGCGCACTCCATCCTCGCCTCCGCTTCGACGCACCTCCCGATGTTGCGCTGCGGCAACGCCGGCTGGAGCGGCGCCATCAATGCCTACGGGTATGCCACCCCCGTCACCGAGCACGGGAGCATCTATTTCCGGGGAGGCAAGACGTCGGCGCCCGTCCAGATCGTCCCTGGACGCGGCCATACCTTCTGGGTGCGCCACGGCGACTGGGCCGTCGGTCTAGGCGGCCTGCTCTTCGCCCTGACCTACGTCTGGCGCCGTCGCCGGACCGTCTGAACCAAAAAACCGCAGGTCCTTGTCGACCTCTTCCGGAAACCGTCCAAGGTGAAGTGACCCAAGCGCGGGCAGACCCGCGCTTCACCGACGCTCACCGATGAAGCCCCTGCGCACCCTCCTCGCCTGCCTTAGCCTCTGCGTCGCCGTCACCCTCGCTGCGCAGGAGCTCAAGAAGCCCAAGGACGAGTTTCCAGAAAGCGGGATGGCCACGTTTAGCCTCCGCATCAAATCTATCCCGACGCTGCGCATGCAGATCAACGGCGTCACCGTGCTCATGGGCGTCGACACCGGTTGCCAAGGCACGGCCGTGATCACGCCGCGTGCCGCCGCGCGCTGCGGCGTCACCGAGGCGTTCAGCATGCCCACGATGGGTAACTCCGGGCGGAGCGAATCCACTTACGGACTCGTCGAGAAACTCCAGGCCGGCGAGGTGACGTGGCGCGACTTCCACGTGGCGCTCATGCCGCTCGACGGCATGGACATCGACGGCCTGCTCGGTGCCGATATCCTCTTTGCCCGTCCCTTCTACATGGACCTACGGAACAAGGTCATGATCCTCGGCAAGATCCCGGACACTTCCGCCGCCCATGAGGTCGCCTGCTACAGCCGCGGCGGCCACTGTGGCGTGAACATCGAGGTCGAAGGCGTGAAGGTGCCGATGATCGTCGATTCCGGCGCGTCCAAATCCTACATGAGCTCGCTGAAGTTCCGCGGCCAGACCCAGTTCCGCGGCTTCCTGCCCGTCGCTACGGTACGCAGCACCTCCCTCACCCGCGTCGAAGTCTGTCAGATCAAGTCCCTGCTCATCGGCGGGGCGCCGCTCACGGGCGTGGAGTTCATCCGCGATCTGGAGCACAACCTGCTGGGCGATGACTTCCTGCGAGCCCATCCGATCGCGGTGGACATGGCGTCACGCCGCCTCTGGCTCTTCGAGCCACAGGTGGCCGCAAAGCCGTCTGAAGAGACGTCCAAGTAAGCCGGCTTAGCGACGGCGACCGGATTTACCGGAAGGCTTGCTACCGCCTTCGGATTCGCCGCGTTCTTCGCTGGCGCCTTCTTCCGCCGGCTCATCTTCATCGTCCCAGCGGAGATTCTTCTCCATGTCCTTGTCGACTTCCTCGACGTCAGGCAGGTCGGCGATATCTTCGGCCGCACCCGTGGCGCGGGCAGGCTTGTCATCATCATCGTCGTCGCCCGGGACTTCATGGCCCTGCGGGACGAACTCGAGGATGTCAGTGATCTCTTCGAAAGGATGGATATCGCGGCCTTCGATCATGGCTTGGTTGCGCAGCTCGCTGAGCTGTTCATCCACGTCTTCGACGGTGAGCTTTTGCTCGAGCTTGATCGTGTCGTTGATGAGCTTCACACGCAGGCGCATGATGTGCTCAAGGAAGTCGGCGTAAGCGCCCTTGTCGCCGTCCTTGACATTCGGGAGGGCGAAGAGGGGCTCCTCGGAATCAAGGATATGTTCGGCGACGCGGACGAGGCGGACGGTGCTGTCCTTCTCGATGTCCTGGGCCTGGAACGGGACGAAGGCGGCTTCGAGCACTTCGTTAGAAAGTCCGTATTCGCGGAGGGGGTCCATCATGTCGAGGATCCAGGGGAACTGGAAGGGATCGAGGATGCCCAAGCCGTCCGGCTCGTAGTGCTTCGGGTCGGAGTTCTCCTTCACCCACCAGTTGCCTTCCTTCTCCTTGAAACGGATGGTGCACCAAAGGAGCTTTGAGGTAGTCACAGCCATGGGGGGTGATGTGCCCAAGTCTGGGCGGGAGTCAAGAGGGGTCGGCGGAGGGTCCAAATGGCGGGCTTCTCCGCTTTCCTTCCGGCCTTTCCTCCCTTAACTGCTGGGCATGTCTTTCCTGTATGAGAAGGTGATCTCCAAGGCCCTCTACTCGCTCGACCCCGAGACCGCCCACCAGGTCGGCCTCCGCGGCATGGGCCTCCTGGGTGCCTGCGCCCCCCTCCGCCTCCTGATGGAGCGTTCGCTGACCCCCAAGGGTGGCCGCCCGATCGAAGCCTTCGGCCTGAAGTTTCCCAACCACATCGGCCTCGCGGCCGGTTTCGATAAGGACGGTATCGGTTGGCGCGGCGCGGCGGCCCTGGGCTTCGGCCACGTCGAAGTCGGCACGGTCACCCCGAAGGCCCAGCCGGGCAACGAGAAGCCCCGCGTCTTCCGCTACCCCGAACTCAACGCCGTCGTGAACGCCTACGGTTTTCCGAACAACGGCGCCCAAGCCCTCTATGATCGACTCAGCAAGCACCCTGGCCGCGGTCAGCGCGTCTGCCCGCTCGGTATCAACATCGGCAAGAACAAGGCGACCGCTAACGAACAGGCGCATGAGGATTACCTCACCTGCTTCAAACTCCTCGCGCCCCTCGCCGATTACGTCGCCGTGAACATCAGCAGCCCGAACACCACTGGCCTGCGCGCCCTCCAGGACCGCGCCCCGCTCGTGACGTTGCTCTCCGCCCTCGCCAAGGAGAACCGCTCCGTCGCCGGCGGCCCGGTACCCCTCCTCCTCAAGATCGCCCCGGACCTCAACCCGAACCAGCTCGCCGACATCGTCAGCGTCGTCGGCGAATGCGGCTTCGCCGGCATCATCGCCACGAACACCACGATTACCCGTCCCGCGGGCACCGAAGCGTGCTCGCCCGGTCGCGGCGGCCTCAGTGGCGCCCCGCTGCTCAAACGTTCCCTGCAGGTCGTGCGTTTCCTCGCCAAGGAAGCCGACGGACGCATCCCGATCGTCGGCTGCGGCGGCATCCTGTCCGCGAAGGACGCCGGTCGCTTCATGGACGAAGGCGCGTGCCTCGTGCAGGTCTACTCAGGCCTCATCTTCCGCGGCCCGGAACTCGCCCGCGAAATCGCCGAAGGCCTCGCCTGGCGCCAGCGCGCCTGGGCCTGATCACTTCGTCGGCGTGACGAGGATGTGCACTTCCGACTGCTTGAGGAAGAACGGCACGAACGGGCTGTTCCAGTAGACCGCGTACGGTTCGCCGGCGGCCTTCACGTCGGTCCGCTTCGCGAGCCACGCCTTAAGCTCGGTCAGGGCCTCCTCGTAATTCTCCCGGCTATACGAGCCGCGGATGCCGATCGCGGCCACGCGACGTTCGGGTACCGATGACAGTTTCACCTGCGGCGTCTCCGCGAGGTCCGCACGCTTGGCCGAGGCCTCATCCATATAGAAGACCATCGTGCCCGGCTTGATGCCTGCCTCGACCGGCGCGGTCATCGGGATCTTGTTCGAGTCGATGTAACGGAAGAGTTTCATGAACAGCCCGTTGTCCCCGGCAAAATAATCATTCGCGGATTCCGTGCGCATCCAGCGGGCCGCGGGCAGGGTCTTGAGCTCGAGGTCGCCGGGGGCGGTGCGGGGATAGGCTTCGGACACGGCACCGAGTTTGGCGGACGACACGATGATGGCGAGGGCAACCCAGAGGAACGTCTTCATAAGGTCATTAAATGGCAGGCCGGCCCTGTTCCAATCTCGGAATCCTGCGACCACCCTTGCCACGGCCACGGGACTTCCTTTGCTGGGAGCATGGGCGAAACGAACGAGAAGAACACCTTAGCCTCCCGCCTAGGCCATAATTTCCTGACGGGCCTCTTCCTGCTCATGCCGATCGGCCTGACGCTCTACGTGGTGTCGGTGCTGCTCGACCTGATGGGCAAGTTCATCCAGCCCGCGATCGAGTGGGGCTTCGCTTGGCTTTGGCATAATTCGAAGACTCCCGCGCCCGATTTCACGACCGGCCTCTACCGCCAGCTGGTGGTCGTGTCATCCGCCGTGGTGATGCTCTGCATCTTGGTTGTCGTCGGCTACCTCTCGAAGCGACTCTTCGGTAAGATCCTCCACCGCTGGTTCGCCACCATCCTTGAGCGCATCCCTGGCCTCGGTGCCCTTTACGGCACCATCCGCCAGATGGTCGACGCCCTCAGCGGCCGCAATAAGGACACCTTCCGCCGCGTGGTGATGGTGGAGTTCCCCCGCCCGGGCATGTGGACCATCGCCTTCGTCACCCACGAGCAGCCGACGGTCTTCAGCGAGGCCATCGGTAAGCAGGTCGTGAACGTCTTCATCCCCGCCGCGCCGGCACCCACCACCGGAGTCATCTTGCACCTCTCTCCTGATGAAGTCCGCGAGACGAAGCTGACCGTCGGCGAAGCCCTCGGCCTGCTGATGAGCTTCGGTTCCGTCGTCCCCAAGCCGGAAAGCAAGGAGTAGGCCGGATGTCTGCGTCGAGCCTCCGCTGCCTGGTGCTGGGTCGCGATCCCTCCGGGGAATCGCACTCCCTGCTCACTCTGCTCGAGCCCGCCGAAGGCATCCTTCGCTGCCTGATCCGCACCCAACGCGGCAACGGCACCACGCTGCCCGACCTCTTTGACGAAGGCGAAGTGAGCCTCGAACGCGCGAAGGACGGCGGGATCCGCTTCGCCCGCGATTACCGCCTGCTCACCCGCCGCGCCGGCCTCGCCCGCGACCATCGCACGCTCGAACGCGCCTGCCGCCTCGCGTCGATGCTGCGCAAGAACCCGCCGCCGCCCGAATCCGCCGAAGTCTGCTACCGCATCGCGCTCGAGACGTTCGACGCGATGGCCGCACGCCCGCGCGCCGACTGCGCCTATTTCAAGAGCCTCTGGCTCATCCTCAAGGACGGTGGCTGGGGCGTGCATGAGCAGTGGTACACGCGCCTCGGTGCCCGCCAAGCCGGCGCGGCGGCGATTCTCGGCCAGCCGCTCGACGGGCAGACGACCGATGAAGAGACGGTCGCCAAGCTCGCCGTCGACCTCGAACGCTGGGCCGCCGGCGAAGCCCATTTCGTCCTGCCCTGATGCGCATCGACATCAAGGCGAAGCGCGTCGAGCTGAGCGCGCAGGAGTTCGCGACGTTCCGCCCGGGTCCCGGCGCGGGCGCCGGCGGCGCTCCGTGGCGTGCTGAAGCGGGCCGCCAATGGCACGAGACGATGCGTAAGGTCGCCGAAGCCGAAGGCCAGGGCTGGCAGTTCGAACGGACGATCGCCTGCGAAGTCGGCGCCCTCGGCTGGACGATCGCCATCACCGGCCGCGCCGACCAATGGCTCGAGACGGACGGCGAGGTCCGCATCCGCGAGATCAAGACGATCAGCCTCAAGCTACCGCGCAAACCGGAGTTCCTCATCGGTCGCTTCGCCCATCACTTCCTGCAGCTCGCGGCCTATTGCCACGCGGCACGTCTGGGCTCCGGCGCCCGCGAAGTGAAAGGCGAACTGATCTTCATCGATCCGGCCGATGGCACGCGCCAGCCGGTTGGGCTACCCCGCTCGGCCGAAGCCGACCTGCTCACGCAGGCGGAGACGGTCGCCGCGCACGCCGAGAACCGCCGGGCCAGTCACGCGCGTCTGCTCAATCTCCCGGATCGCCTGCCGTTCAAGGAACCGCGCGACGAATGGCTGCAATGCTGCGCCGATCTCGATCAGGCCGGCCTTGATTCGCCCACGCGCCTCCTCGTCGCGCCAACGGGCTTCGGGAAGACCTCCGCGGCCTTGCGCCACGGACTCGGCCTCCTCCGCGGCGGCCGTGCGGGGCGCCTGCTCTACCTCACCGGCAAGGGAACTGGCCAGACGCAGGTGCTCACCGAACTCCGCCGCCTCGCCCGCAGCAACGAGCTCCGCGCGGTGCTCCTCCGCCCGCGCTCCGAACACGAGGTCGAGGGTATCACCGACGACCCTGAGCAGATCCGTCGCAACTGGGCCAACGCGAAGATCGACCCGCAGCACCTGCTCGAGGAAGCCGCCGATCTCCGTCGCATCCGCGAGATCGGCCGCATCGCCGGCGTGCCGCCGTGGGATATCACCAAGGCCATGCTCGGCCATGCCGACGTGGTGATCTGCGACTACAACTACGTCTTCTCGCCGCGCAACCGCGCCGCCCTCGAGACCGTACCCGGCTGGGACATGGCCGACACGGTGCTGATCGTCGACGAAGCCCACAACCTGCCCGACCGCGCCGCGGAATGCCTCTCGCTGCGCGACGATGAGCAATCCGCCGCCGACTTCGCCTTCACGCTCACGCGCTTCCGCGCACCGGAAGCCTGGTGCCAGACCGCGCAGATGTGGGCTGACTTTCTCCATGGCCTGCCCAAGGCTGACGCCATCTCGCCCGATGACCGTATCGAAGCGATGGCCATCGCGGAACGGTTGTCCGTCCTCGCCGCCGAACACCCGTTCAATACCGACGACTTGCCGGATGCCGCCAAACAAGCCGTCTGGAACGCCGCCACGTGGTCCGAACGCCTTGAAGCCGCCGACCTTGGCTGGCTCCTCTGGTCGCCGAAGCCCGGCCTGCTCAGCCTCGACTGCCTTTCCGCCGCCAAGGCCACCGGTGAACGCCTCCGCGCTTTCGGTCACACCCTGCTCATGACCGCGACGCCCGGACCGCGCGGCTCGCTCGCGGACGACTGCGGTCTCGATTCGGATAATCTCGTGATGGTCAACGCCCTCGCACCGTGGCGCCAAGGCGCTTACACCGTCGCAATCGACGGACGCGTGGACACACGCCTCAAGTCGCGCGAAGGCCATATGGCCCGCACCGGCGCCGCCTTGCTCCGCCTCGCGCAGGAAGGCGCGGTGGCCGCGTTCTTCCCTTCCTATAAATATGCCGAAGCCGTGGTGAAGGAAGTCCGCGACCTCGATCCGAAGGCCGACGTGGCCGTACAACCCCGCGGGCTCGGCCCGGAGGGCACCGCCCGCTTCGTCGAGGATTCGCTCAACCGCTACACCATCCTCTGCCTCATTCTTGGCGGCTCACTCGGCGAAGGCGTCGACATGCTGGGCGGGCGCATCCGCTCGGCGGTGGTGATCGGGCCCGCCCTCCCCGAGGTCAACGCGCTCCAGGAAGCCCGCCGCAAGATGTTCGTCGAAGCCGGTGCCGAAGACGCGTTCTCGCTGGCGTATGTCCGACCCGGCATGCGCAAGGTCAACCAGGCGCTCGGCCGACTCGTCCGTGCGCCCGGTCACTCGGCCCGCGTGCTTCTGCACTGCCGCCGTTTCGCCGACGAGGCCTATCGCAGCCTACTTTCGACGGAATACGGCGACCCGCAGGTCCTGACCGACGACGCGGAATTCGTACGCTGGTCGGCCCGCAGCTGATTAGACGCGTCCGATGACGCGGCTGGCGGGGAAGCGGATCTTCTTCATCGCGGCGTACTTGTCGTCCGCGGCGCGGTAACCGACCGCACAGGCGACGATGACTTCGTAGCCGCTACCCTTCAGTCCGAGGATCTCGGTGTAGGCGGCGGGATCGATACCTTCGAGCGCACACGTGTCGACCGCGAGGGCCGCAGCGGCACCCATGAGCTGGCCGAGGGCGATGTAAAGTTGACGGGCCGCCCATTCCTTCTGGCCAGCGGCGTCCTTGCCGTTGACCACGCCACCGAGCATCATCTGGCGGTAGGGTTCGAGCTTGGTCGCGTCGGCGTTACGCTCGGTGACCATCTGGTGGAAGAAATCGTTCACGTCCTTCTCGGTGATTTCGGTACGACGGGCGAAGACGACGAGGTGCGAGGCGTCGGTGACCTGCGTCTGGTTCCAAGAAACTGGGCGGAGCTGGGCGCGCACGGCCGGGTCCGAGACGATGAAGAACTTCCAAGGCTGGAGGCCGTAGGACGAAGGCGTCAGGCGGAGGGATTCCTCAAGGGCGGCCCAAGTGGCGTCCGGGAGCTTGCGGGTGTCGAAAGCCTTGGTGGCGTAGCGCCATTCCAGGGAAGCGAGAAGTTGGGCAGGCGTCAGAGCGGCGTTCATATGAACCTCTAGACAACCCCGCCCCGCCTGCTTGTCAAATCAGGCGGGCGAAAGCACGCCGCCCGAGAGCACGAAACGTCGGTTGGCCCGTTCGGCAAACTCGCGGCTATGCGTGACCAGAATCAAGGCCGTGCCCCGCTCAGCGACGACGCCGAGGAGTAGGTCCATGACCTCGGCGCCGGTGCGCTCGTCGAGATTGCCGGTCGGCTCGTCGGCCAGGATCACCGAGGGGCGATTGACCATGGCACGGGCGATGGCGACGCGTTGGCATTCGCCGCCGGAAAGTTTCGCCGGGAGATGCTCGAGGCGGGCGCCGAGTCCGACCTGCGTCAGCAAGGAGCGGGCGGCCGCGGTCGCGGAAAGCGCTGGCACGCCGGCGATGCGCGCGGCGAGGGCGACATTCTCGAGCGCGGTGAGCTCGGGCATCAGTTGGTAGTTCTGGAAGACGAAGCCCACGCCCCGGCCGAGCGACGAACGCGGTGCGACGAGGCCGGCGCCTGGCGCGAGGATGCGGACTTCACCGGAATCAGGTTGATCGAGGCCGCCCAGTTGCTGGAGCAGCGTGGTCTTGCCTGAACCAGAGGAACCCCGGATCGAGATGGATTCGCCGACGAACACTTCCAGTGAGACGTCGGTCAGCACGGACAGACGACCAGCGGGCGAGGCGAAAGCCTTGGTGAGGCCGCGAGCTTGGAGGACAACGTCAGGCATCGCGCATGGCCTCCGAGGGTTTGCGACCAGCGGCCCAGAGCGCGGGCACGAGACCGGCGATTGCCGTGGTCAGCAGGGTGAACGCCGCCGCGATGAAGAAATCCGACGCGTCGTAGTGGAGCGGCACTTTCGAGAACTGGTAGATATTAGCCACCATATCGCCGCTACCGAAGAGGCGATTGATCGTGCCCAGGATGCCATCACGGAAGGCGAGGATTGTCCAGGTAAGCACAAACCCGAGGAGCGTGCCAAGGGCGCCGATGAGTAAACCCTGCAGGCCAAAGAGCACGACAACCTGCCAGCGCGCGGCGCCGAGCGCGGCGAGCACGCCGACCTCACGCGAGCGGCGGATAACGGCCGAGAAGAGCGTGCTGCCGATCGAGAACGAGGCGACGAGCGTGATGATGAACATCAGGAAGAAGAGCATCGTCTTCTCGAAGCGGATGGCCGCGAGGAAGTCCTTCTTGATGTCCTGCCAAGGGCGGAAACGCAGTTCAGGATGGCCGACTGCGAGGCGGCCGGCGGTCGCCTCGGCTAGGGCGGGCTCCTTTAGGCGGAGCGTGAGGCCGTGGGCGCGTGGGCCGAGGTTCCAGATCTCGCGGAAGCGGCGGAGAGAAATGAGGGCGGCGGCGTTATCGACCTCGGTGAAGCCGGTGACGATCACCGCACAGACCTCGAATTCGGCCGGCAGCGGGGCCTTACCTTTCTCGGCCCGCTCAGCCATCGCGGGCGACCAGATCTCGATGCGGTCGCCGACGCGCACACGCAAGGCACGGGCGAGTCCAGCACCCAGGATGATGCGGCCATCATCAAGTTCGTCGAAGCTGCCCCCATAGACATACTTGCGGGCCGGCTGACCGGGGTCGGTCGGGTCGATCCCGCGTACCTGGGCGATGCCGGAGAAGTCGCCATTACGGGCGAGCGCTGGGCCTTCGGCGTAAAGGGCAGCGGAGGCGACTTCCGGGCTAGCGGCGAGCTGCTTCGCGAGGGCCTCGGGCTGCTCGATCGGCACGCCGCCCGTGACCTGACAGTCGCCGAAGGATTCGCGAATACGCAGGCGATGTTCTTCCCCGAAGCCGTTCATCACCGTCTGCACGATGAGTAACGAAGCTACGCCGAGACCCACGCCGAGGATCGACACCGTCGCGAACGCCGGGAAGCGCTTACCGGGAGGAAAGAGCTGGCGGAGCGCGAGATGGAGGAACCAGGGCAAAGGAAAAGACTCAGGACTGCGCTTCGGGCGCGAGCGTCGGGAACAGGATGACGTCGCGGATGTTGGCCGCACCGGTCAGCAGGATCACCAGGCGGTCGATGCCGATGCCGAGGCCGCCCGCAGGGGGCATGCCGTGCTCGAGCGCGAGGAGGAAGTCCTCGTCGATCTTCTGGGTCTCGGCGCCAGCTTGGAGTTGCAGCATCTGACGCTGCACGCCAGGGTCGTTCTGCTCGGAGTAGGCCGGGGCGATCTCCTGGCCGTTGATGCAGAGCTCGAAGACGTCGATGGTCGAGTCATCGCTGAGGGTGACCTTGGCGAGCGGGCAGAGCTCCTTCGGGATGTGCGTGACGAAGGTCGGCTGGATGAGGCCCGGCTCGATGAGCTTACCGAAGACCTCGTTGGTGACCTCGAAATCTTCCCAATCGGTGCGCGGCTCGTGCAGGCCGAGGGCCTTGCACGCGGCGATCTTCTCTTCCTTCGTGCGCGAGAACCACTGCGGGTCGCCCGTACGCTCGACGATGAGGTCCTTATACTTCGCTTCGCGCCATTCGCCGCCGAGCTCGATGGCCACGCCGTCCGGACGGACGACGCTGGTCGTGCCGAGGACTTCGGTGCAGACTTTTTGAATCATCGAGCGGACGAGCTCCATCATGCCGCGGTAGTCAGTGTAGGCCTGGTAGGCCTCGAGCATCGTGAATTCAGGGCTATGCTTGACCGACACGCCTTCATTGCGGAAGACGCGGCCGATTTCGAAGACGCGGTCCATGCCGCCGACGAGGCAGCGCTTCAGGTGGAGTTCGAGGGCGATGCGGAGATAGAAATCGCAGTCGAGCGCGTTGGAGTGGGTCTCGAACGGACGGGCCGCGGCGCCGCCAGCGATGGCGTGCAGGGCCGGAGTCTCGACTTCGGTGAACTGACGGCTCCAGAGGAAGCGGCGGATTGATTCGACGACGCGACTACGAGTGAAGAGGCGACGGCGGGACTCCTCGTTGACGACGAGGTCGAGGTAGCGCTGGCGGTAGATCTTCTCGGCGTCGGTCAGACCGGCCCACTTCTCGGGGAGCGGACGGAGGGACTTCGCGACCATCTTGTATTCGGCCACGCGGACGGTGACCTCACCGGTCTTGGTGCGGAAGAGTTTACCGCGGACGCCGACGAAGTCGCCGGAGTCGACCATCTTCTTGAAATGGGTGTCGTACGCATCACCCAGGGCGTCGCGGGTGAAGTAGGTCTGGATGAGGCCGCCGCGGTCGAGGATCTTGACGAAGCTCGCCTTACCCATCACGCGCAGGGCGACGATACGGCCGGCGACGGAGACCTCAGGACCTTCCTCGACACCTTCGGGCAAGAGGGCCGCGCACTCATTGGAAACATGGGTCTGATTCCACTCGGCACGGAAGGGGTCTTCGCCCGCGGCGCGAAGCAGGGCGAGCTTCTCCTTACGGACCGCATGCAGGTCGTGGGAGATGGCGTTGAGGTCGGGCTTTTCGCTCATGTTGGCTACCCCAAAGGGGTGCCTCCCGAGGGGCGGGGTGGCAAGGGCGAAAGGTTCGGCTTTCCGTGTTGCGGCGGGGGCTTTCCGGAGAATAACCGAGACCCATGAAGGCCTATCTCGACCTGCTTCGCCACGTCCGGCAGCACGGAGAAATCCGGGGCGACCGCACCGGCACGGGCACGATCGGCATCTTCGGGGCGCAACTGCGCTTCGACCTCGCCGAAGGCTTTCCGCTGCTCACGACCAAGAAGGTCCACCTCAAGTCGATCACGCACGAACTCCTCTGGTTCCTCTCCGGCAGCACGCAGAACGCCTGGCTCACCGAGCGCGGCGTCAGCATCTGGAACGAATGGGCCAGCGCCGAGCAGTGTGCGAAGTTCGGCCGCCCGGAAGGTGACCTCGGTCCCGTCTACGGGCACCAGTGGCGCCGCTTCGGCGCGACGAAAAAGCCTGATGGCACTTACGAGAATGACGGCGTCGACCAGATCCGACGCGTCGTCGACGAGATCAAGCGCAACCCCTCGAGCCGCCGCCTCATCGTCACTGGTTGGAATCCGCAGGAAGCCGACCAGGTCGCCCTGCCCCCTTGCCACACGCTCTTCCAGTTCTACGTCTCGACCGACGGACGCCTGAGTTGCCAACTGTATCAGCGTAGCGCGGACCTCTTCCTCGGCGTGCCGTTCAACATCGCCAGCTACGCGATGCTCACGCACATGATCGCGCAGGTCACGGGCCTGAAACCGGGTCATTTCGTGCACACCTTCGGCGACGCGCACATCTATTCCAACCACGTGGAGCAGGTCGAACTGCAGCTCTCCCGCGAGACGCGCGCCCTGCCCCGCCTGGTGTTGAACCCTGACGTGAAGGACCTCTTCGCGTTCAAGTTCGAGGACATCGTGATCGAAGGCTACGACCCGCATCCGGCGATTAAGGCGCCCGTCGCCATCTGACATCGTGGACCTCGGTCGCCCGCTCATCGCCATCGCGGCCGTCGCGCGCAATCGCGGCATCGGCCTGAACAACAAGCTGCCGTGGCGCATCCCGGAGGACTTCGCGTTCTTCAAGGCGACCACCATGGGCCAGATCCTCCTCATGGGTCGCAAGACATACGAGTCGATCGGCCGTCCGCTTCCCGGGCGCACCACCGTCGTGCTCAGCCGCTCCGGCTTCACCGCGCCCGGCGTGATTGTCGCCAAGGACTGGATGGAAGCCGCGCAGGTCGAACCGACCAAGACCCTTTTCCTCGCCGGCGGCGCCGCTCTGTATGCCGAAGCCCTGCCTTGGTGCGCCGAGCTGATTCTTACCCATGTGGACATGGAGCCCGAGGCGGACGCCTTTTTCCCCGATTGGACCGGACGATTCGACGCCGGGGAGGTCATTGCCCAGCACCCCACCTGTGTGATGCGCCGGCACCGGCCGCTTTGAGGTATTGAGCGTTTTCGGTCATAATTAAGGGTGCTGGGGGTGCAGGGGGGCTAATGACCCCCATAAAGTGGCAAAAAAGGGCGTTTAGGGGCGTTTTCTCCTTTCCAATACCTCCCCCCGCCCTACCGTCCGACCCATGCCGGACGGCCTGTTTATTTTCTTCGCAGCACTGACCCTCGGGGCTGCCCTTCTTTTGGTCCTCAGCCGCAACGCGGTGACCTCCGCCATGGGGATGATCCTGGCTCTGGTCGGGGTGGCCGCCGACTTCTTCCTTCTGGACGCCTACTTCCTCGGCGTGCTGCAGGTCCTCGTCTACGCCGGCGCCGTGATGGTGCTGTTCCTGTTCATCATCATGCTCCTCGATACCGAGGACGCGACGGGCGCGTATCCGTGGAAGACCGCCGCGCTCGGTCTCGCGACTTTCTTCCTCCTCGCCGCTGGCGTGCTCTGGCTCTTCCACTGGTCCGGAGCCGTGTCCCCCGTGAAGGCTGGCGCCACGCCGCCCGAGCTCTCCGTGAATCCGGCCGAGTTCGTCACCGCCGCCAAGGCGTTCGGTCGCCTGCTCTACACGAAGTATCTGCTACCCTTGGAAATCGCTGGCTTCCTGCTCCTCGTCGCCCTCGTCGGCGTCGTGTCACTGAGCAAGGACAACCCCGAGACCAACGCCTGATCTTTCCGCCATGGAAAACACCTCCCTCGCTCACCACCTCATCTTGGCGGGCCTACTCTTCGTCCTAGGCCTGACCGGCGTGCTCATGCGCCGCAACCTGCTCGTCGTCTACATGTGCCTCGAGCTCATGCTCGCCGCCGCCACCCTCGCGCTCGTCGCCTTCTCACGCTTCAACCGGACCATGGACGGCGCCGTCCTCGTCTTCTTCGTCATCACCGTCGCGGCCGCCGAGGTCGCCGTCGGCCTCGCGCTCATCGTCGCCTTGTTCCGCAAACGCGGCACCGTGCAGTCCGACGCGCTCACCACCCTCCGCGACTAAGCCTTTCCGATGCCTTCCGACCTTTCGTCCCTGGTCCACTGGATCCTCTTCCTGCCACTGGGAGCCGCCGTGCTCTCCGCCCTATTCCTGCGCCGCGCCGGCGGCCTCGCCGCGTGGCTCTCCACCGGCGTCGCCTTCGCCATCGCCGGCCTCTCGCTCAAGCTACTCACCTCGGCCACCGCCGACGTCACCTGGCACGTCGAGCTCGCGAAGTTTGGCGGCGTCAGCCTCGGCTTTGGCTACCTCATCGACGCCAATGCGCGCCTGATGCTCTTCGTGGTGTCGTTCGTCGCCGCGTGGATTCACCTCTTTTCCGTCGGTTACATGAAGGAGGATTCGGCCCGCGGCCGTTTCTTCGCCGGTCTCTCGATCTTCATGTTCTCCATCCTGGGCATCGTCGTCGCCGACAACCTGCTCATGACGTTCATCTACTGGGAACTCGTGGGCTTCAGCTCGTACATGCTGATCGCGCACTACTTCGACAAGGACTACGCCGCCGCCGCGTCGAAGAAGGCGTTCATCGTCAACCGCGTGGGCGACCTTGGCTTCATCCTCGGCATCGCGATGTGCCTCTCGCTCTACGGCACGCTCGACTTCGCCGCGCTCAAGGACCACGCGGCCGCCGCCAAGACCATCCCGGTCGCCGTCGGTGCGCTGCTCATGTGCGGCTTCCTCGGCAAGTCCGCCCAGTTCCCCCTGCACGTGTGGCTCACGGACGCGATGGCTGGCCCGACGCCCGTCTCCGCGCTCATCCACGCCGCGACGATGGTCGCCGCCGGCGTCTACTTCATGGCCCGCGTGAGTTTCCTGCTCGCTCCTCAGGTCCTGGACTTCATCGCGATCTCCGGTGCCGGCATGGCCGCGCTGGCTGGCCTTTGCGCCCTCGCGCAGACGGACATCAAGAAGTCCCTCGCCTACTCGACGCTCGCCCACCTCGGCATCATGGGCTGCGCGATCGGTCTCGGCCACCCCGAGCTCGCACTGATGCACATGGCGATGCACGCGTTCTTCAAGGCCACGCTGTTCCTCGGCGCCGGCTCCGTCATCCACGGCTGCCACCACGAGCAGGACATGCTTAAGATGGGCGGTCTACTGAAGAAGATGCCCCTCACCGCCGCGACGTTCATCGCCGCGACGCTCTCGAATTGCGCCGTACCCTTCCTCGCCGGCTGGTATTCCAAGGACGCCATCATCGAGGCGGCCTACCACGGCGACCACATCGCGATCTTCGCGTTCCTGTCCCTCGCCGCGCTCGCGACCTGCCTCTACAGCGGCCGCATGATCCGCCTCGTCTTCCTCGGCGAAGCCAACTCCGAAGAAGCCTCCCATGCCCATGAGTCGCCGTGGACGATGACCCTGCCGCTCGTCGTGCTCGGACTCGTCTACTCCGTCGCCGGCGGATTCCTCGCCCACACGATCATCCCCGCGGGCTCGCTCAAGCCGATCGAACACGCCCTCGGCGAAGTCGCCTTCCACCTCGCCGCTCCCTCGACGATCGTCGGCCTGCTCTCGCTCGTCATCGGTTTCTTCGGTGCGCTGAAGTTCTACGGCACCGTCCGCGGCGCCGACGCCCTCCAGGTCGTCTCGCCCCGCACCTATCATCTCCTCGAGCACCGCTGGATGGACGGGCTGTACCGCTGGTACGTCGACTCCGTGCAACGTCGCGTCTCCGAGTTCATCGCCTTCCTCGACCTCCTGATCATCAACGGCGTCGCCGTGCGCTGGATCGGTGGCGGCGTGCCCGCCGTATTAGGCTACCTTACCGGCCGTTCTTTCCACCGCGGCCAGACACGCGCCTACGCGCTCTGGATTGTCCTCGGTTCCCTCTTCCTGGCCTGGTTCCTCATCGCTCGCTAATTCATGGACACTTTTCCCGCCACGCTCCTCGCGCTCGCCATCACGGCCCCGATCCTCGTCGGCCTGATCCTGCTCGCCGGACGCGACCTCCCTCGCAGCTTCGCCTCCGGCTTCGCCTTTGGCGGCTTCGCCATCCCCGCCGTCCTCGGTCCTTGGCTCCTTATCCTCTGGTCCAACCCGAGCACCGCGCCGCAGCAGTTCCAGTCCGAAGGCTTCTGGGGCTTCGGCTTCGCGCTCAACGGACTCGGTGCGCCGCTCCTCGCGATGACCTCGCTCGTCGGCCTCGCCGCGGGCATCAAGGCGCTCACACAGGAAGTGGAAGGACGTAATACCTACCTCGGCCTGATCCTGTTCATGCTCGGCGGTACGCTCGGCGTGTTTGGCACCAACCACCTCGTTGGCTTCTACTTCTTCCACGAGTTCGCGCTCATTCCGACGTTCATCCTCACGCTCTTCTGGGGCGGCGAAGGCCGTCGGCCGGCCGCCATGCAGATGGCGATTTACCTGACCGCGGGCGCCATGGCATCCCTCGCAGGCATCCTCATCGCCGTCGACGCTTCGGGCGTCGAGTATGGCGCGGCCACGTTCGAAAGCGTCGCGCACGGCCTCCAGGCCGCGAAGTCCATCCCCGCCGCCACCGGCGCGCTGGTGCTCTTCGGCCTCGGCACGCTCGCTTCGCTCTTCCCCTTCCACTCCTGGGCCGCCCCCGGCTATTCCGCCGCCCCGACTCCGGTCTCGATGCTCCACGCCGGCGCCCTCAAGAAGTTCGGCCTCTACGGCATCATCCTCCTCGGCCTCAGCAGCCTCGACATCACCGGCGGTTCGCTCGGCACTTGGTTCCTCTGGTTCGCCCTCGCCAACGTCCTGCTCGTCGGCCTGATCTGCCTGACGCAGCGGGATCTCAAGCAGCTGATCTCCTGGAGCTCCGTCGCCCACATGGGTCCGATCTTCCTGGGTATCTGGGTCTGCGGCGTCTCTGGCAAGGCCGACGGCCTCGATGCCGCCGCGTTCCTGATGGTCGCGCACGGCCTCTCCTGCGCCGCACTCTTCCTGCTCGCTAACGCCGTCCGCGCCCGCGCTGGCACCTACCGTCTCGACGAACTGGGCGGCCTCGCCACGCGCACGCCCATCCTCGCCGCGCTCTTCATCGCCGCGACGATGGCTTCCATCGGCCTCCCGGGCTTCGGTAATTTCTGGGGTGAAGTCGGCGTCTTCCTCGCGCTCCGCGCCCAGCCGCTCTGGCTGCAGGCCCTCGTCGCCTCGACCGTCGTCATCTCCGCGGTGTACGCCCTTCGCGCCGTGGCCGCTACGTTCTTTGGTCCGGCCTCCGAGGCGCTCGAGAAGCGCTTCGCTTCCGCGCCCTTCGGCGACCTCGGCTGGGCCGAACGCTTCGCGGTCTTCCTGCTCCTCGGGGCTTCGCTGACGATCGGCTTCGTGCCTTCGCTCGTGACGAAGTCCGTGAACCCCGTCGTCGCCGGCATCACCACCTTCTCCCAACATAACGCGAAGGCGCCCGTCAAGGCCGCCCCCGCCGCACCTGCCAAGCGCTAAGCTTTCCGTCCGATGATTCCTTTCCTCGCCGATATCGATCCGGTCTTCAAGGTCCTGGCCCCGCGCCCGGCCGACTGGCTGTCCATCCTCCCGGAGATCGCCGTCGCCGGCCTCTCGCTCCTCTGCCTCCTGCAGGCCATGTTCCTCCCGAAGGCGCTGCGCTCGCTCATCCCGATCACCGCCCGCACGGGCCTGATTCTGGTCGCGATCATGGCATTGACCAATGGCCCGTGGGTCCAGTCGGCCGACGTCGCTTCGTTCGCCGGCCTGCTCCGCCAGAACCTGCCGACGGATGGCGTGCGCATGGTCTTCCTGTTGTCGGCCCTGCTGACGAGCTTCCTCGCCGAAGGTTTCCTGCGCGAACGCGACGCCGCCGTGGCAGACTACCATCACGTGCTGCTGGTCGTGACCGCCGCGTTCATGCTCCTCGTGCAGTCGAATCACTTCGTCACGTTCTTCCTCGCGCTCGAGACGGCCGCCGTCGGCCTCTACGTGCTCGTCGGCTACCTGCGTCGCAGCGAAGCCTCGCTCGAGGCCGGCGTGAAATACCTCGTGGCGGGCGGCCTCAGCTCCGCCCTCCTGCTGATGGGCATCGTCCTTGTGTACGGCGCGCTCGGCTCGGCCGGCGTCGCCGACTCGCTCAACTTCACCCAGATCGGCAAGGCCCTCGCCGCCCAGTCCGCCGCGCACACGATCTCGCCGCTGACGCTCACCGGCATCGCCCTGATCCTCGGCGGCGTCGCCTTCAAGCTGGGCGCCTTCCCCTTCCACACCTGGATTCCGGACGTCTACCAGGGCGCCCCGACGCCGACGACCGCCTTCCTCGGCACGGCCTCCAAGGCCGCCGGCGCGTTCACGCTCGTCCTCCTCGCGACCGGACCGTTCGCCCCGATCGCCATGAAGCTTGCCCCGTTGCTCGCCGTCGGCGCCGTCCTCACCCTGCTTGCGGGCAACCTCGGTGCCCTCGCCACGATCGACGTGAAGCGCACGCTCGCGCTGTCCGGCGTCTCGCACGCCGGATTCATCCTCGCCGCGGTCACGGCCGCCCTCGTGCTACCGGGAGTCACTGCCTTCGGCTACGACGTCGAACAGGTCATCGTCATCTACCTGCTCGCCTACGTGATCGGCACCTTCCTCACCGCGCAGGCGCTCGTCTCGCTGCCGGCCGTCGAAGACCATCGTCGCCCGCAGCTCGCGCTCCGTGGCCTGCTCCGTCGCTCACCGCTCCTCGCTAGCTCGCTCGGCTTCGGCATCAGCTCCCTCGCCGGAGTGCCGCCTTCCGTGGGCTTCATCGCCAAGCTGCTCGTGCTGACGCTGCTCGTTTCCGCCAAGCTCTGGTGGGTCCTCGGCGCCGCCCTCATCGGCGTGGCGATCAGCATCCATTACTACTTCTCGATCCTCCGCGAAGCGGTGGTCCGTCCGACCGACGCCGACGAAGAACTGGCCCCGCTGGATATCCCCTTCGGCACCCGCTTCCTGATCGGAGCGCTCACCGCGGCCTCGATCATCGGCGGTCTGTTCGTTCTCTTCGGACGTTAACGCCCCTTGCCCCGCCCACGAGGGTGGTGGCGACGGTGCGCGTCCGACAGGGCCGTCCGATCGACCGACGTGTAGATCTGCGTCGTGGCGATGTCGGCGTGGCCGAGCATCTCCTGGATCGAACGCAGGTCCGCGCCGCCTTCGAGCAGGTGCGTCGCGAAGGCGTGGCGCAATAGGTGCGGCTTCACGGGCACCGACACGCCGGCGCGCTGCGCTGCCTGTTTCACGCCGAGCCAGAAGGTCTTGCGGGAGATCGCGACGCCACGGGCACTGAGGAAGAGCGCGCTTCCCGTCTTGGGGCGCACGAGCTTTGGTCGGCCGGCCTTGAGGTAGGCATGTAAGGCAACGAGCGCCGTCTCGCCGACGGGCACGACCCGGTCCTTGGAACCCTTGCCGGTGACGCGCACCAAAGCCGAGTCGACGTCGACGGCCTGAATTTCCAGCCCACAGAGTTCGGAGATGCGCAGGCCGGAGCCGTACATCATCTCGAGCATCGCGCGGTCGCGCAGGCCCTGCGGCGTGCTGGTATCGGGCGCGGAGACGACCTTGGCGGCTTCTTCGGCGCTGATCATGCCGGGGAGCTTGCGGCGGAGCTTCGGTCCGTGGGCGAGCTCGGTGAAATCGTCGCGGCGAAGGCCACTGCGGACCAGGTGGGCGGAAAAGGAACGCACCGCCGAGAGCCGGCGGGCCATCGAGGCGGCTGCGTGGCCCTTGCGGTCGAGCGCGCGTGTCCAGGAATCCACGTCGCTCAGCGAGACTTCCGTCCAGTTCTTCCGGCCAGCCCGGCCGCAATGGGCGGCGAAGCGGACCAGGTCCGATTCATAGGCCTCCGTCGTCAGCTTCGCGGCGCCACGCTCGAGCGAGAGGTGGGCCAGAAAGGCGTCCACTGACTCCTGGAGGTCGGGAGGCACCGTCTCGCGGCGGACTCGGGGCGGCTTCGGCATGCGTCATCAGTATTGCCCCGACCGCTCGGGAGTCCATAAGGATTGAGCATGTCTAGCCAGCGTGAGCGCGCCATGAAGCCGACCGACCTCCGGGGAATCCTCCGGTATGTCCCGATGTTCCGCGACCACGTGTTCGTCATCGCGGTCGACGGCTCGATCGTGTCCCACGAGAACTTCGCGAACATCGTCACCGATATCGCGGTCCTCCGCAGCCTCTCGATCAAGGTCGTCCTCGTGCATGGCATCGGCCAGCAACTCGTCGGCCTCGCCGGCGAACATAACATCGTGCTGTCCGACGTCCAGGGCGAGGGACCCATCGACGCCACCACGATGTCGCTCGCTCGCGAAGCCTCCGCGCTCGTGTCACAGTCGGTGCTCGAGAACCTTTCCCAGGCCGGCCTGCGCTGCGCGATCACCAACGCCGTCCGCTCGACCAAGATCGGCCGCATCAAGGGCGTGGACCATCTCTACGCCGGCAAGGTCGAGAAGGTCGACGCCGCCATCCTGAAGTCCATGCTCTCGCAGGACATCCTCCCGCTCGTCACGCCGATCGTGTGCGACCGCGAAGGCCAGTCGCTGCGCGTCAACAGCGACCACCTCGCGATGGAACTCGCCTCAGCCCTTGGCGCTTCGAAGCTCATCTACCTCACGCCGTTCAGCGGCCTGCAGGTCAACGGCGTCGTGCAGCTGAATCTGCCGGAAGACGACCTCAAGCGCCTGCTCGCGGACAAGACCGCGAAGCTCGACCCGCGCATCCGCAGCAAGGCCGTCCAGGCCGCCAAGGCCCTCGACAACGACGTCCCGCGCGCCCACATCCTCGACGGCCGCGTCTTCGGCTGCCTCCTCACCGAGATTTTCGACAAGGTCGGCCTCGGCACGATGGTGCACGCCAACGACTACGACCGTATCCGCCAGGCCAAGAAGAAGGACGCCCAGGCCCTTTACAACCTCGCCAAGCACGGCGCCAAGACCGACGCGCTCGTCGCCCGCACGCGCCAGCAGATCGAGCAATCCTTCGCCGACTTCTACGTCTATGAAATCGACGACAGCATCATCGGCTGCGCGGCCCTGCGCGCCTACCCGGGCGGCAAAATGATGGAGCTCGGCGCGGTCTACGTGCAGCCCTTCTACCATGGACGCGGCGTCGGCAGCAAACTCGTCGAGTTCGCCAAGCGTCAGGCCAAGAAGCTCGGCGCCAAGAAGCTCATCGCGCTCACGACGCAGACGCAGGGCTTCTTCCAGTCCGCCTGCAACTTCGTGCCCGGCGCGCTGACGGACCTTCCCGCCGAGCGCCGCAAAGCCCTTAAGGATAGCGGCCGTAATTCGCAGGTGCTCTCTTTCTCGCTCAGCCGCCTGAGCGATTCGGTGCGCTGAGGATTAGTTCGTCGCGAAGAAGCCGCGCTGCTTCTCGCTGATCGGCAGGCCGAGTTTCTCCATCACCAGCAGGAAGTCCTCCCAGACGGCCCGCTTGGCAGACGCGCTCGGATTATGCAGCAGGTAGTTCGGATGGTAGGTCGGCATCAGCGGCACGCCGGAGAGGTCGAACCACTGGCCGCGGGCCTGCGTGATGCTCGGCGTGCGACCGTGCAGCGCCTCGAACGCCTGGGCGCCGAGCGCGACCACGATACGCGGGGCGACGACGTCGACCTGCGCGCGGAGGTACGGAAGATTGAAGGCGAGCTCGCGCGCGGTGGGCGGGCGCTTGCCGTACTGCGTCGGCGGCTCGGGGCGCCAGACCATGACGGGGACGAGATAATAGTCAGCGGGACTGATGGCGGCGGCGCCGAGGATCTTCTGGAGCAGCTCGCCGGACGCGCCGGCGAAGGCCTTGCCGGCCTCCATCTCTTCAAGCGACGGCGCTTCGCCGACGAACACGACCTTGGCGTCGAGCGAGCCGTGGCCGAGCAAAGCACGATGCGCACCAGTCAGATGCTTCTTCGTCTCGACGCACGCGTCGACGAGTTGCCGCAGCGCCTGTATACGTTCGGCCTTCGTGCCGGCGGGCAAAGTGAAGATCGGCGGGTCCATTCCACCAGACTTGAACGTAGAGACTGGTGCCGAGGGAGGACCTCCGACCAAGGACTTCAACGTGGACAGGGAGTCATCTGATACGCTGATACGACGGACGCCGGCGGCCTTCTGGCGCTTAAGCTCCTCCAGGAGGATGTCTAAGGCCTCTGCGGGGTCTTCGATCACGGGTGGGAGAGGGATTGGATGGAGCGGGCGAGGATCAAATCTTTCTCCGTAATCTGGCTGCCGGCATCGTGGGTACAAAGCCGAAGGGTGACCGTATTCCAAATGTTATGGAATTCCGGGTGGTGGTTGAGCTGCTCCGCGACGGCTCCGACTTGGTTCATGAAGGCCAAGGCAGCCTTGAAATCCTTTAACTTATAGACCTTCAATAACTTAGCGTGTTCGACACTCCACCCATCCAGGCCCTGCAAGGCCTCTTGGATCTGAGAGGAGGTCAAAGCTGCGCTCATGAAAATAGCCTCTTTCGGCCCGCTAACGGAGTCAATGCAGGGCTGAGGGAACCCCCCTATTGTGAATAAACTTGCCGAAGCCCTGATAAACTGACTTAAAGGTGGTCAGGTTTGTCTCGGAAAATAACCAAAGTAAGAGACAACCCCGCAATAATCCGGTGAGTTGACGGTCGTTAAGACGGCAAATCGAAATCCGAAAGTCGGAAACGGGCAATGCGGTGTAGGTAAAACAAGCAAAACAAAAGATAATATGGAAAACAAACTGTTCGTGGGCAACTTGCCCTGGGCCGCAACCGAATCCGACATCCGTGCTCACTTCTCCCAAGGCGGCGAAGTGGTGTCCGTGGAAGTCATGATGGACAAGTTCACGGGTCGCCCTCGTGGCTTCGCCTTCGTGACCATGGCCAATGCTCAGGCTGCTCAGGATGCGATCGCTAAGACTGAAAACATCGATTTCATGGGTCGTCCCCTGAAGGTCAATGTCGCTCGTCCTCGCGAAGAACGCCCGTCCTTCGGTGGTGACCGTCCCCGCTCCGGCGGCTTCGGTGGCGACCGTCCCCGCTCCGGCGGCTTCGGCGGCGGAGATCGCGGTGGCTTCGGCGGCGGCGGAGGCGGCTCTCGCGGCGGCTTCGGCGGCGGCGGCGGCGGCTCTCGTGGCGGCTTCGGCGGCGGCGAACGTCGCTCCGGCGGCTTCGGCGGCGGCGACCGTGGCGGCTACTAATCCTCGGATTAACACCCTCCTCAAGGC